>Ga0315909_10001313_pt1 | contig 33611 bp, 22 predicted proteins | sample LakEriMetagenome_11_FD_203527 | JGI IMG/M metagenome (GOLD analysis project Ga0315909, IMG submission 203527) | Freshwater fungal communities from buoy surface, Lake Erie, Ohio, United States - Buoy 2 MA125 | ecosystem: Environmental > Aquatic > Freshwater > Lake | place: USA: Lake Erie, Ohio... | reverse complement strand
CATTATACTTAAATTTTTGGTGTATTAGCTGCCGAGTAAAGTCGACATTTACCTTTTTTGATAAGTATAATCTAAATTAAAGAATAAATCAAAACTATGTAAAATTAACATTCAAACAGCTTAAAGGCTGAGCTAAACCATGGTTACCTATTGACATACTTGTTAATGATGTTGGTGTGTATGGTGTGGTTAAGTTTCTCTTCTGTCGAGATGCCGGCGAAACATTATTTACAACTGTATAGAACTCTGAGTTATGAATGTAGAATGCAAAACCGTTTGTGGCATTTCCATTTGAAATTTCTAATTCTTTGACTCCAGCTAATGTGTATTGGGTAATGAAACTTCCTGTTCCTGCAGTTATATTAAATGTAGATATTATCACTTTTCCTGTTGAGGTATAAATTAAATCTCCTCTTAACACTCTGTCGGTATCCAAATTAAATAATAATGAAGGAGTAGAGGCAGTTGTTGTTATGTTAATTGAGGCAATTGCAGTTCCGTTTGTGACACCTGACGAAACCAAAAGTGTTGTGTTATTTACTACCGCCAAACCGTTTCTTTGGTTTGCATACGGAACCGAACTTAATGTAATAAACCTGTTAAATGTTGCAGTAAATGGATTTCTTGTTATATTAAATTCTCTAATACCAACTGAACCACCTATGAATGTACCATAAATCCATAGTAAGTTATCATTAGTTGCAATATCATATAAAGTATCTCCACTTATACCTATTGGAAGAGGAATTTGTGTATTTGTATCTGAATTGTAAGAATAAATAACTCTATTAGATAAGTTTAAAACAAAAACCGAGCACGTATCCGCACTAATTATAGGACAACCTGAAGTACAATCTCCAAGTAAATAAGTAACCCCAATAGAAGTACTTGCGGTGTACTGTTCATTTCTTACACAAATTTGTCCATAATCACCGGCTTGAATTGTTATTTGTGATAAAACTCCCGAACAATCGAAGTAATCAACATTTGTTGACGAAGTATTACCTGTATTAAATAAATTATAACATTTACATGTATTAGGAGTCATTGTAACCGTTGGGGTGTTTGTTTGTGTTAAAGTATTCGTTGGGGTGTTTGTGGGAGTCACTGTATTAGTTGGAGTTTCAGTTTGAGTTGGAGTATTAGTATTAGTAACTGTTTGAGTAACAGTGTTTGTTGGAGTTTGGGTATTTGTTGGAGTTACACTATTTGTTGGAGTTACACTATTTGTTGGTGTGTTACTAGAAGTTGGGGTATTAGTTGGGGTCTCTGTAGTCGTTGGAGTTTGAGTTGTTGTAGGTGTATTAGTTGGGGTCTCTGTAGTTGTTGGGGTATTAGTTTGTGTTGTGGTTGGAGTATTAGTTTGAGTATTTGTGTTTGTGTTTGTAGGAGTCACTGTTGTCGTAATAGTAGGAGTTGGTGTGGGGGTAAATGAAGTTGGAGTTACTGTAGACGTTGGTGTTGGTAATGGTGTTGTGCAAATACACTCACTACTTTGGAAAACTTGTCCGTCTCCTGATGTAATTATAGCATTTTTAATGCAAGGGAAAGTTTGAGTAATTTCTGACCCAACGTAAACCGATGAAATGGTATTATCACAGGACAATACGTCAACATAACTACCAAAAATTGGTCCTCCATAAACCTGCCATTGTTTACAACATGGTCCGGTGGAAGTTGGGGTATTTGTAGGAGTTTGAGTTGTAGTTGGTGTTTGAGTTTGGGTACCAGTAATTGTATTTGTTGGAGTGTTTGTTACAGTTGTAGTATTAGTTGGGGTATTTGTAGGTGTTTTAGTAGGGGTAATAGTTTGAGTACTTGTTTTAGTTACGGTTGGTGTAATAGTATTAGTCGGTGTAACAGTATTAGTTGGGGTAAGTGTTGGAGTCACTGTTCTGGTTGGTGTTCTTGTCGGAGGAGGTGTTGCAAAAAATACCCCATTTGATAAATTTAATATTGTATCAGGTAATACACTTTGTATTGATATATTACTAAAAATCGATTGCGGTTTTATATTATTAAAATCAACACCTTCAAAATTAGCTTGTGAGTAAGAAATGTTTTCCCCTGCACTTAATGTAATACCCGTTGATATAATAATTGAACTACCACTGTATGTTAAAATTTCATTTATAAATGAAATCAAAATTGGTTCAGAATAAGAAACCGAACTATACAAAAAATAATCAACAACTAAAGAGCCAGGATTGTAATATGCGTCTAGTGTTATTTGTTCAAAAGTGTAAGTTTGTTGGAATCCGCAACAAGGTAAATCGGCGGTAAAAGATGAATTATTATAGTTTAAAATGTCACCAACAAAGGTCGGAATAATGTTTACGTAAAATTTTTCTTTTAACGGTAAAAGTATAACACCATTTTCTGATGGTATTGAAATCTGTACCTCAAACCTACCTGATTTTATTGTATCCCTTATAGAAAACTGGTAAGATAAAAAATATAAATTTTTCCCTTCAAATTCACTATATTCAGTAATTAATTCACATTGTTTGGATGCAAATAAAAATTTGTCGGTCGATTTGTCAAATAATGAAATTAAAAATGTTGCATTACCATCTAAAAGTGAATTAAAATTAAAATCACTTCTGCCGTCTTTTATAACCTCCATCTTCAATACGGGTAAAGTGGAGCTTTGATTAATGTAAAATTCCATTATACCCTTATATGATTTTCAACGACGTTTATATATAATTTTTCTTTTATGGGTAATATGGATGTGCCATCCTCTGAAATTAAAGTAAACAACCCTTCATATCTACCTTTTTTGTTTGTGTCAAATAAACTAAATGGGTAATACAAATAATATTCTGTTTTGGCATTTGGTTCTTGGAATATTTTATTTGTAAATCCACCTTTTTTGTTCACTATTTTAAAATTACCGTTTTCCACCTCAACCATAGAAAATAATATAGTAGAATTCTCAATTAAGTCGTTAAATTCCTCGACCGAAGATTTACCATTGTAATCAAGTTCCATTTTTAAAATAGGTAAAGTAGAATTCTGTGTAATGAAAAATTCCATACCTATAAATATGGAATTAACACTCTTTTCTCAAAGAAGAATCATAATGTTCAAATCTATTATGTTCAGTTGGGGTCATAAGTAGAATTGCGGGATTTAAATTACCCTTAATAGTTTCTTGATAATTATGGGACATTAGTGTTTGTTCAAACGGAGAGGCATAAACCGTCTCCAAATAACATTTATAACTTCCTTTTTTAGTTAGAAGAATCGGCCAATTACATAGATAAATTTCTCCAGAGGCATAAGGGACTCCTTTATGAGATTTTATCTCATTGAACTGTGTTCTTGGGGCATTGGGGTCCAATCCCATTTTTGGTAATTTTTGATTTTTCGGCCAATGAGATTCTCTAAAAACTTGTGGTACGTTATACCAACTCCATTGTATGGAGTTGTCCCCAAAAAATTCACTAAAATTCAACTTTAAAAAATCAAACTTTTCTTTTTCGACAATCTCTAAAGTTTTTTGATATAAATTTGTTACATATCTATTAAATCCATTTCTACAAGTTTCTCCCTTCTTTAAATGGAAAAACATATCATCCTCAAAAAAATACATAAAATCCAAATCTGTTTTGTCAAAGTGGTCAGCAATCCATTGTCTTCCACCAGTAATACCTAAATTATCTTTTTTAATATGTTCAAATCCATGTTTTTCACAAAGTTCTATGTATTTTTCGGTAGTTGATAAATCAGTTGAATTATTCAACAAAAACTTTTTAGGTTTACGTATAAAATCGTCATCGTATTCGAGCATAGAATTGATTAATGTCTCGAATTGGTTGGTACTATTAAATGTAATAACGTACAAACCCACTTTACTTAAATCTAATTTACCTTCATGAACTTTTATTTGTACGTTGTCTTTATACTTTTCATTTTTCAGGTCCTCAAAAAACGGCCAAATCAAACCATCCCCTTTTATATTATATTGGACAATTAAATCAGAATGTTTATATAACAGAATACTGAAAATACTTTCTTCAGTTCCCATATACCCTTCATTTAATGAAGAACTTAAATAACCATAATATAGTCCATTTATTTCGTTTATTCTAGATTTTTTACCCCCGAAGAATCCTCCTCTACAAACAAACTTCACATATTCAGTTTCGGCATATTTGGCAATTGCTGAACGCTCAAAACCATGTATTTCTCCACCGCCCTCATATGGGTAAGTCAAAAATACAAAATCACCGTTTTCATTTATAAAACTTGGTAGTTTATCAAATACTTTGTCATGAGTAAAATAACCGTAATGAACCGTATTTGATATACCTGCGTCAATCCAAAAGAAGTATTCACTGTTAAAAGGATTCCAAATTGTAACATTATTGAGCATAAACATTTTACTCATTACAAGTGGATTATACCCCTCTAAAGTTGCTTGGGGGGACTCCCTTAACCAAGAAGCTTGCGATAACCATTCTTCTTTTTGTCTTATTTCATCTGTTAGTTTTGTAAAATTAAACCATTCTCTTAAATCATTAAGAGTCATTTTGTTCACAACTGTATTTTCTTTACTTCTATGTGACCAAATAAATTCTTCGTCTGAAGGGTCACAGAAAATATACATATTTACATCAGTTTTTAATAACTGACTGAATTTTTCTTTGTAATCCTCATAACCTCTTTTAAAGGAATCACTTATTTTACCTCTACCTAAATCCCAAAGACCAGTAACAATTGTAACTTTATTATCATTTTTAGGTTTAGAAACTTCTACTTTAGGTTGTTGGTTCAAATAAATGTAATTTGCGTCAGTGTAGTTATTAACAATAAATTTTAAAAAGTTATTAGGAATTTGTGTTTGGCCGACTTCAAAATAAATTTCCTCAGGGATTCTATTATAAAATATACCATAATCAAATCTTAAACATATTGGATGAAATCCCTCAAATCTCTCTACAAAATTTTCTAAAGTTAAATCTGGTTGTAGATGAGTTTCATGGATGTTCCCAAAGCTCTCACCTTGTTCTGACTCAAAAGGAACTCCAATAATGGTTGGGACACCTTTTATCCTATTTATTAGTTTGATTGCTGAAAGTTTATCAATATGTTCTAAAACATCACCTAAAATGATTAAATCGTATTTTTTAAAATCAATTTTTAGTTTAGTAATATCTCCAATTAAAACTTTGTCGTATTTTTGACGCAGACTGAACTTATCAACGTATTCTTCGAATACTTCAACACAGTCCAAATTTTTATATCCCAAGGGTTTGAGTAAATTAGAGTAAGTTCCTGCTCCGGCACCTATGTCTAAAATTTTTATTTCTTTTTCGAAATTTTTTTCTATGAATTTTTTTGTTTCCTCTTTGAAATAATTTGTACTGAATGGCATAGTTCTTTTTAAGAAAAAATAATACATTTATTTACATAAATGAATATTTTTTTGGTAAAATTTTAAACTTACAATTTTTTCCACTTACTTTCTTCTTTAATATATTCCCAAGATGTATAGTTCCACTCATCAAAAAAAATATCTCCATGCCATTTGAATTCTCTTTTATTACAAAAAATATTTTTTGATTCACTTAAAAAGGCTATCCACCATGAAAAAGTACCTTCAGATAAAATTAAATTTTTAAAGTTTTTGCCGTAAAGAATTGTTTGTATATCAGATAAATTTATAGGAGTGAGATTATATTTCTCTATTAAATAATTACAATTAGGATGACCTATACTATCAGTACTTATAAAACCTTTACCTAGACCGAATTTTTCTATACCCTCTATATAATACTCTAAAGGTAACATTCTATTAGAGCCGTCATTATCTCCTATTCTGTAGTGAATAAAAAAATCAGTTTCATCTATTTGGTCTATTTCGTAGTTAAGTAATTTTTTTATTTCGTTTCCATACTCATAAAAAAATTCTTTTTTTTGAAAAAACCCGTCGAATCTGTAATGAAATTCTCCTATTTTTTTTTCTCTAAAAAAATCTATAAAGTTATTGTCATTTATCTGAATTACTTCATTTTTTTCAAAATTATTACCAATGTTATTTAATTTTTTTATACAAGGTAAATTTTCTATGTGTGGCTCTAATTTTAAAAATAAATTATTTTTATTTGCAAATAATTTAGCCACCAAATATTGAATTAAATTATTACCAAGTCTACCTTCAAATCTTACTGAAACCATTTTTTTATAAAAATTTTTTTAGATTTTTAGACCAAACATGTAAATTATAAATTTTAAATTTTTCATTTTTATTATTAGTTATAAATGGCCCATCTTTTTTGTCAAAAAAAACTCTGTATTCCCCGTCATCAATTTTTTTCCCAATATAAGTACCTAAATCAATATGAGGCTCACTAGAACCTCCGTGAATTATTGGGTAGCCACCTAAAAATTGACCATAAGACGCCGGGTCAAAAACAAAGTTAAAATGTCCAAAAAACTCATCAGTTGGAAAAATTGGTAGAGAAGATATGTAATCTTTGGTCTTAGAAATTTTTCTAATAAACATCATTTCACTTGGATACTTACCAAATTCAGGAATAATTCCATTAAATTTATTAATTAATTCAATAATATCATTAGTTAGTCTAATTAAATCTTTATAAGATTTGAAAAAGGAAAATCCTGTTGTTGCCCTCAAATCACAAGACATAGTAATTGATACATTTTTATATATATTTGACATTTTATCTATTATTTCGTTTAAATTAGAAAATATTAAGACATCATTTTCAAACAGAACAAAATTATCGATTTTATTTTTTACGACAAAATCTTCTATAAAGAACAATCTAGCCAGTGTATATAACCAGAAATTTCTAGTAGGATTTTCACTGAAGTTTACAATTTGAGATATTTTAAATTTTTCATTTTCAAAATTTATATTTTCAATGTTTACTTCATATTTTTTCACCCAATCAGTGTTAATTGAATTAGTTACAATTGTTATAGGGCCGTCATAAAATTTTCTAGTTTGTGTAAGACAATCCTCAAGATGATTAGGTAATTCAAGTCCTATGTGAGATAAAATTAGATGCATTTTACTTTTTTATATAGAATGCGTCCCCCCAATTACCTCCATCCCACCAAGAGGTTTCAACTCGCTCAAATCCATATGTCCCCAAATAGTTATCTAATTCTTCAATCTGAACACAATTTTCATATAACTCATCTCTATTAACTTCGGTCATTATATAATCAATATGATTAAGATATTCGTTACCTCCTTTAAAAACTTCTAGTTCATATCCTTGTACATCTATATTTATAAAATTAAATTTATCTTTTACATTTAAAAATGAATCTAATTTATCTATCCCAACTTTAATTTTTTTATCAAAAGTAATGTATGGATATTGTGCTAAGTGTAGTTTAGGTTTTAATATTGAATTAGAGGCTCCTAAATTAGCGGTCTCAACGTTCATTTCAATTTCACCTATAGTATTACCTAAAGCAATATTTTTTAAAATAGCTCTAGTACCTACCCTTTCCTGTAAAATTTTAAAGGTTTCAGGGGAGGGTTCGAAAAAAATTAAATTACTTATTCCTAATTTTTCATAAGTTTCTATTTCACCGCCATAATGAGCCCCTATATGTAAAATACCATTTATTTTTAAATCATACTTACTTACCAAATTTTCTAAATCTATAATCATAATTTTTTATTTTTTTTCTAATTTTAAAGAAAGCATTCCGTCAACAAAAATTTCACTAAAATCATAATTTTTAAATTTTACTTTTAATTGAGGAAGTAAATGCGGACCAGTTCTAAATTTTTTGTTAAAATCATCTTGGTCATATGGCCATATTTCGCAAACAATTTTTTTTATTTTTACTTTATCTAAATCCAATGATAGTAATATTTCATAATCTAAACCTTCAGTGTCAATGCAAATTTCATCAACTTCAAATATTTTCATATTTTCAAAAAGTTCATTTAAAGTAGAACACGAAACTACCATAACATCAGGTAGATTATGTGAATTTCTTTTAATTAGAGAAGATAGGGATTGTACTAAATTATCCTCATCATGATATAGATTAATAAAATCTTCGTCTTTAAATGGCACTATTGCTAACTCTAAAAAAATTATTTCATGTTTTTTTAATAAATTTTCATAATTTTTTTTCAATATTGGTATAGATTTTTTGTTAGGTTCAATAAGAATTACTCTTACTCTTTCATTAATACTTTGGACTAAATTTTGGAAATAGTCCATTCCTTCGCTAGCTCCTATTTGTATGAAATTTTTCATTTATCTATGAATTTAGAAATGTTAAGTTTCTCTATTTTAAAATTGTTCCATATTTTTTTATAAGTATCAACATTAAAATCTTCTACTTTAAAATTAGACCAATCATCTATAATATAAATAGGTAAATCATCGTAAAATTTTATATTAATTGAGTTAGTTACTATAGGTATTGATTTTAGGTAAAGTGATTCCCAAATCTTATGACAATCAATCCCATTACCGTTTGGCGAAACTACAAAGTGGCTTTTGGATATTTCCTCCAAAAATGATTTAAAAGGTTTTCTGCTAGACAATTCAATACCATTTTTTTTAATTTCTCTGGCACATTTAGTTCTTTCGAATAAATTAGTATTAACATCAAAATTTGCATAAATCATTGTTTCTTTTTGATGATTTTTTTCTATAACTTCTAAAAATACTTTTTCATTTCCATGTTCCCAAATTTCATTTGCAATACCAATAGGTATTGATTTTAATTTTGGGTGATAAATATTAACGTTTTGAGCATACCATTGAATTAAGTTCGGGTTTTCTATATATTTTAAAAAATTTAAATTTACCTCCGTGTCCCCATTATGTGTAACTAAAATAAATTTTTGGTCGCCCCACATTTCGAAAAAATTACCTACCAAATCTATTTTAACAAAAATTTTTAAAACTTCATCTTTGGGCTCTCTATGTTTTACAAAACCTAATTCATCAAAAGAATAATGACATAAACTTTTAAATTTATTACCTGTTATGAAATCAATCATGGTTACCGTAATAAAAAAAAATTTTAACTTTAGGTTCGTTTAAATTATACCAAGTTTCCCTTATGGAGTCCTCAAGTTTATTATATGGATTTTTATCTAAAGATAAAACTGAAATTATTACGTTCATTGGGTCAGTATTAATGAAACTAATTTATCAATTTCCTCTTTGTGAGAACTGTAGGGTCTTAACAAATGGGAGTCAATATAAAATCCATTTTTTAACTGTTCCTCATTATATCCCCACCACCCTCGGTCAACTCTTTTTGATGCACCTCCAGCGTACCATCCCCGGTCTAACAATTTAACTTTATTTAAATCGTATTTTTTTAAACAATCATATAAATATTTTTGGTCCGTACTCCAGCCTAAATTTAGATTTGAAAGTTTATCTAAAAAAATATTCCATTCTTCATTATTGTGAAAAATTTCAAAATTTTTTGAGTGAGATAAAATGTAGCACATAGGGTACATGTTCTCCGCTAAGCATTCTGGATTGTCTGAAGAGTATACAACAAATTCGTCTTCATTAAGACCTATGGAGGGATTCTCAAAATAACTTTTTTGGAGTGGGGCCATGTCGATATCTGATATTAAACAATACCCATTTAAAAGTTTTGGTAAGTAAAGTCTTACAATTTGTGACTGCAATTGTGAACTGTATCCATCTAATAATTTAAATTTTTTTACGATTCCAAAACCATCTTCGTAAAAATCCGAGTCTTCATTAGTCATTAACGCTAATACAGGGGTCACATTTAAAAGATTTTTCCAAATTTTGGATACAATTGGCCAAAAATCTAAATAGTATTTGTCAGTACAACTACTTAAAATTACGTAATTTATTTTCATTTTTGTTTAATAATAAATATAGTCATATCCCAATCCATCATTATTACCCGAAGGAAAAACTTGACCCACAAAAAAATGATTTTTTGGTTCTTGAGGATAATTTTTTAAGTAAAAAGAACAATGGGTCAAACAAGAATCTTGGAAGTTAGGCATTACTTTTTTTCTCAGAAAATCTTGGTCCGAATGATAAGTAAGAGGCCCATCCCAAGATTCTACTAATTCTTTCATATTTATCTTATCATTTTTCTTCATACCCCACATACCACCCATAATATCTGCATGATTTCTTTCGTCCCTAATAGAATGTAATAAGTAATCGGACTCTAAAAAAATATCAACAGCGACTTTTTCCCTATAAGATAATCTAGAATCGGCATCTCTTGATAGCATTACCTCAACATCTTCATCACTAATAGGTAAAAACCTCCACATCATATATTGATATGCTCCGTTTTCTTTCATGTTGACTAGTTCAACATGGTCATATTTTTTCATCATTTCCACAATGTTACTAGGTACTGAATCCCCATAATAAACTCGAACAATCCAACTAGGGTAAATTATTTTAGCAAGTTCAATATTACAAATCATACCATGACAATATTTTTGGTCATCTCCGTATAAAGAAAAAGAAATTATTTTTTTCATTTATTTTTTTTATTTTTTTAACAACACCTATTATCAAAATCTACAAATCTTTTAAAAGAACAAGCATAATTTGCATTTTTTAGATAATAATAAAATTCATAATTTATATCTTTTAGATTATTTATTTCTTGGTTACTAAACTCCCATGGTAAATGTCTAGCACTATAGGGAAAGTTAGTTGCGCAACTTGGGCCTGATTTATTTCTATTTTTATGATATAATGCAAAAGTTGTGTCAACTATGTGACCCTTTAACAACCCATCCTCTAATTTTTCCAAATTCCAAAATTCATGAGATATGTGTTCTAACCAATAATAATAAGGGGTGTCGTAAACTCTATTTATAATATTTGATAAAGATAAACCTATTCTGTCAAATTCTTTATATTTGTCGAGTTTTTCTTTTAATACCAATAAACAATCTTTTGGGGTCTCCCCCAATCCCAAGTCAGGGTCAGTAACCACGTAATAGTCACTCCCAAGGCTCTGTGGAATATTTTTTTGCCACGGACCATATTGACCGTAATTTATTTCTGATTTTATTATTTCACAAGGTTTTGTTTCATACCATTCTAAAAGAGGTTCATAAGTTGAGCCATTATCGAGAATTATAATTTCACCAACCCCCTCAAAAGTTGAGATATCCTCAATCATTTTTTTTGGCCATTCTAGCAGGTTACAATTATTTATTATTATTGGTATTTTCATATATTTTTAAATTATATCAGATTGATTATTTTGTCTCTAAAAATACTATAATTAATGTTATTCAAAATACCGTATAAAATAAAATTAGAAGAAAAATGATTTATTGAGTATGCTTTTTGGGCATGTGAAATAGAAATCATTTCTCCCAGTATTTCTTTACTATGCTCAATATATCTGCGGTCATCCTCATTAAAATCGTGCCCATATAATCTATGCATATTTAATGAATTATCACTAAATTCATTTTTGAATGCATTACTATATTTTTCACAAAAGTGGTCAACAACTTGTCTATTTGAAGAACAAATCATAACATCATAATCTTTATGAGACTCAATAAAATTATAAGATTTCTCAAATTGATTGCCCCAAAATCCGTCTTTTTTTACATCTTCTAAACTTGACCTCCAAAAAGCATCTCCACTTCTAAAATGTAGAACCGCTAGTTTATTTTTATTTGAAATAAAATTATTAGAAATGTCTATAATTTCATTATTATAAAAATTTTCAATTAATAACGGATTTTCAGTCAAATTATGTAAATTATACCTTGTTATATTGTCATAACAAAAATCTTTGAGTATATCTTCATTGTTTTTTACATAAATTTGAATGGCCGAAAAAGAAATTAGTTTATAATCTTTCAATTTTTCTTTAATACTACCCCATCTTAACTCTTCGACCTCGCAGTCAAATATTGATAAATTGTAAATAACTGATAATGGAGTTTTTAGTGAAAAATATTTATGCTCCTTTGAAATAAAAATTTTAATATCAAATCCTAAATTTTTAATTTTTGGTATAACATTATATGCCGTAACAAAACTCGCATATTGGTCCCCAAATCCCTCGTCACAAAAAATAACAATAATTACTTTATTCATTATTAAATCGGTTATCAAAATTTACATATTTTTTATACGATGAAGAATATTCTGCGGTTTTAAGATAATAAAAAAATTCATAATTATACTCTTTTAAATTATTAAGTTGAGCCTCAGTAATCGCCCAAGGTAAATGTCTCACACTATATGGGAAATCTGTTGCACATGATGGTCCAGATTTGTGTCTATTGATATTGTACATTGCAAAAGTGGTATCAACTATATGTCCCTTTAACAACCCATCTTCTTTTTTTGTCGGGTCATAAAATTCATGATATAAATGTCTCATAAGACCATAATGAGGTACATTAGGTATTGGGTCCGCATAATCAATTATTGACAGACCTATTCTGTCAAATTCTTTATGAGAGGATAATTTTTCTTTTAAAAAATTTAAACTATCCGTTGGTGTTTCGTCTAATCCCATGTCAGGGTCCGTCACAACATAAAATTCAGAATTTAGTTTATCTATTAGTCCAAAATCCCAAGGACCACAATGGCCCCTATTATAGTCTGAATAAACTATTTCACACGGATTAGTTGAATACCAATCTAAGAGCGGTTGGTAAGTTGAGCAGTTATCAAATATTATGATGTCCCCAACGTCGTCAAATTTTTTTAAGTTTTCAATCATTTGCTTAGGCCACGTTAGCAAATTAAAATTCATAATCACAATTGGGTATTTCATCCTATTCAAAAATTATTATTCCTGTTCCAGTACTATGACCTTTTATTGTTAAATCGAACTTTTCATCGGGGACCGACTCCCAAAATCTTTTCATCTCAGAATTTAAGTGTATATCATCTATAAGTACCAATCCCTTATAATTTATATCTTTCAATTTATCATAAATTTTTCTTTCAAAAACTCCATCATTATTAGTATCAACCATAATGAATCTACTTTCTTTTAAAACCTCTTCGTATTTGAAAATATCATCTAAGAAAAACTTTATATTATCTTTTGTAATTACATTTGGTTCTTTTCGATTTACAACATCAAATGTCTTAACAGTGTTTTTTTCGTTATCGGATAATGCTATTGCAGAACATCCATTATCGGTTCCAATATCTAAAATAAAATCACCGTTATATAACTTAGATATATAAGTTAACAATCTGTAATGTTCTTTACCTGAAGGATAATGGTAATATAAGGCAAAACTTGACATTTTATCTATCATATAGTTGTTGTGAGTCAAGTCCAAGGAATTAAGTTTATTATTTGAAACTTTTGATATTTTCTCTAAAATTTCTCTATCTGTCATCGGAAAATTCATTTCAGTTTCCTCTTCCTCAAAAAAATTACTTTCTTCTATCACAACCGCACCATAAACTTTTATAGGTTCACCAGTGTTATTTTTTGGTATAAAAGTACCTGTTTGATAAGTTTCTTCATCATACAAATCCATCATTTTTAAAATTCCTCTCTGTAAATCATCCCAGTCATTAAATTCATAAAACTTACATTTTTTGTTTTGTAACAAAAGACACATCAATTCTTGGTCTGAAGTATATTCACCTAAACAATCAACTATTTCTTTTACCTTATCTTTATAGTTGGTCAAATATTCTATTGTTTTTTCTTTTTTACCCCCAAATAAACCACCTGGTACTATAAACGGATGGTCACCGAAAGAAAATCTTATTTTATCTTTTACTTCATAGTTTATTAAAATGTGTTCACCCTTTAGAGCAATAAAATCTTCTTTATTAATTTTTTCAAATATTTTATCAACAAAATTTTTACCGTGAACAATGTGATTTTTTAGGTGGTCCCTCCATCCGTTGTGGCAACTAGTTCCAAATAGACCAGCATCAACCCAACAAACATCACTATCTTTTTCATTTGCCACCTCAACAAGATAATCCAATTTGTTATACATTACCTCTACGTAATTTTTTACACAAAAAATTCTATCATATATTTCACCTTGTTCATTTTTCTTCAGTCTAATTGGTTCCAAATAATTTGTATAAAAGTCGCCATTTAGCTCCCTTAATCTCAATTCAACATTTGGATAATCAAAGACTTCTTTTAAATTGTGTTTGTCATATGTAACTTTGTCCGTATATATAACATAATCGTATTCTTTGAAAATAATCGACCTTATTGTTTCAGTTAAAAGATGAAATCCTTTATAAACAGCTCCTCCTCTGTCTTGAATGTAATTTAATTCATAGACCGACGAAACAATTGTTTTTTTCCTTTCATTTTTACTAACTTCTACAACTGGTTGTGGAGCAAATGCCGAGTCATACCACTTATCGTGAATGGGTGTTAGAGCATTCATACACTTACCTGAATTATTACCAACTGACAAACCACAATGTAATGCTGCAAAACACATTTCATCTATATTACCAGCAGGAGCGTTGGACAATTTTTCAGAGTTTTTGAATTTTATACATTCATCCCATACTCTTAAAAAATTATAAAATTTCGGCATTTCAATATCCAAAAATTGTATACAATCCTCAGGCATAAAGTTTAGTTCATTCTTGTCATAAGAAACATTAAAATATTTTTCATATGATAAAAACCTTTTTCCAAGCTCACTGCTTGTCATAATTTCTTTCGAAAAATTATAAGTAACTTGTCCTTGTACTGAATTTGGGACGAATCCCTTCATAATATAATCTTCGGTGAATAATGGTTTGTTCGGTACGGCATCGGCATCAGACAAAATAATTTTTGTATATCCTAAATTTAGGGCAGCTAACAAAGAATACCTTTTCACAGAAAAATCAAAAGTATAATAACTATTCGAATAGTTTTTATACTCAGGATTAAATTGGGAAATGTCGTACTTTTTAACAAATGGTCTATCCAAGATATTATCAACATTATCAGTTACAACAACAACTGTTGGTTTTAAATCACAGGAGTCTATTTCTGAAATCATCCTGTTTACTTGTTTTTGGTATCTTTCACTATAAGCAAAAGTGGCAATTGCAAATTTTGACATAAATTTTAATATAAATTTCCAGTTATTCTTTCACCCCAACCCTTTGATTTGGAGAATGGCCATACAACCCAATATTTTGGTTTAATCGTTGTTTGGAATTCCCTCCAAACTTTGCAATACCCATCTGGGTCATTTTTCATACCTCTAATCTCATTTGGGTCGGCATCTTTTCTAAATATTGTTTCATCATTTTCATCATGGAATGCTACCGCCCAAAATTCGTAATCATCCTCAGGTACTTGAGTGTACCCAATATCAATACAATGTTTAAAAATTGAAGCGAATGAATTCATCCATTCTTCTTCTGTTTCATAGTTATATGTGTTTGGAGGATATTTTTTATCAATTGTTTCTTGTTGAATTGCTCTTTTTGAAAAAAGTAATCCTGAGTATTTTTCATAATCTCTTAGACTTCTTTCAGGACCAAACCCAAAGATTCCATGGTCCATTGGCTCCTCGCCGTCCATTCCAAATAAAGCCCTATTCTTTTTATGACTATAGTTATTTTTATCTACCCATTGTTTATCATCGTCCCACTGTTTTGTTCTTCCTTTGCGAGTATATTCATGCCAAATAAGAACCTTGTGAGGGTGGAATAAATCATATCCCCAAGTGTAAGCTCTTGCCGCGATTGAGATTTCTTCTCCGTGGAAATAGTAATCGGGGTCGTGTTGTACTTCTTTTGCAAATTGACCTAAAGTAAAGCAATAGTGAGCTGAATAAAATCTTGCAGTTACTGGTTCAGTCAAATCTTGCCAACCTGGTATTGTCTCAGGTAAAAAGAATACGGCACCTTCAGGTATAAATCTATCAAACACCATTCTCCATGGGTCTCTAACTCTTGCTGCTGGGTCGTTATCAGGGTCAAATGATGACACATATCCTGTTAACAAGGGCTTTTTATATCCTTTTTCTTGTAAGTCTGTAATCATTTTAATCATTTCAATATCCCAATCCTTTTCGAATCTCATGTGAGAGTCAATCTGAAGCGTATATTCTTCATCTTTGTAAACTTGTTGAATTTGGTTTCTTGCCCAGCAAGCACCCTTTGCATCAGAATACAAAATGTTTAAAACTCTAAATCTTTCATCACCTTCGTACTTAGATAAATCATCAAATTTATCATCAGGATGATATTGTCTTGCAATACCAAATACTAAATTTTCGGGATGTTTTGCGTTTTCTAATGCCGACTCTACTGTCGGAACTAATTGTGGGTCTCTGTAAGAGGCAACTTGAATAAAAATTTTCATGAAATTAATGTAATTTCAAAAAAGATATTGCCAAAATACAATAATATAAATAGAAATGTGTTAATTATTAAAACAGATTTGGTACAAATTCTGTGTTGTTATCAATCAAAAGTGAGGAGCCCGCATTTGATAAAAATGAAAATTGACATGTACTACTATCGGGTGCATTTAGAGGTTCACCTAAATTTACCCCGCATTGAATTGGTGGGCGAACAAAGTTGGAGTCTGTGGGTAATAAAAATACCATTTCTGGGTCTCCAACTAAATCATATCTTACTATCTGTCCCGCCCCACTTTGTGATGAATATATGCCCCCATAAAATTGCCACAAGGCGACAGGTCCACAACAAATTGTTGTTACAAATTCTCTATATCCGGTCGAGTAAACATACTGTTCCATAATTTTATAATTACCGTTTTGACTAGACATTATAAGTTTCCCTGTATTTGTATACATTAGGTCTCCATCAATGTCAGAGTTCCCAAAAGAAATTTGAAACTTTAAAGTATCAATAGGATTTGGTAAAGAAGGGTCTATGTTAATTTCAACAATCCACTGTTCGTTACCTATTTTTTTTGTTGTTACTAAAGTAGTGTTATTAATATATGTTAATGATGTTCCATAATTTGTTCCTGTTAAAATAATTTCCCTATTTAATTGATTATCGTAATTTGAATTTAAAATAAGATATTCTTTTATTTTCGCTTCAGTACTTCTTTTAGTCCAAATAAAACCAGTATTTGAATTATTGTTATAATAATGGGCCAAACCTGTTAATTGATTACCTAATATATTTAAATGAGTTACAGTATTAGATAAAAAATCATATTTATAAACCCCATTTGATAATGTAGAATTATTCTGTGTAAGAATTCCTGATAATAAAATAGAAGGTGTTGTGAAATCACAAGGAATTTCTGATAGATTATCTAATCTAAAACATGTTTTACATACTGTCCCATCAATTTTAGTTACACCTATCACTATAATACCGTATTGAAAATTAGAAGATGGGGACGTATAAGTTCCTGTATTGGCTTCCACCTCGAAAAGTTGTTGAATTGAGCTAACGGAATCATAAAATAATAGAGAAGATGTGCTGTTATTTACAACTATCAAAGATTCTCCAGTATTTGTTTTTGACATCTGTAATCCATCTAACGACCCACATCCGGTCTCGCAATCAACAAAAGTATTAAACACATCTTTACATACTCTACAAGTACTGAAATATTCTAAATTAGTTGGAACTACTCCAACAATTGACTCCTCAAAACTTGATGATGGGAATTGTCCCACTTGACCTGATAATACAGTACCAATTAAAGCGGTACTCGTTTTTGTAAAAACGTTCAAATCATATTCCGTATTATTTTGAACCATTACTGTATCAAAATCTTGTGAAACTGTAAAATCATCTATAATTGGGCAAACTTGGTTTGGTACAAAGTGAGAGTTATTGTTCATTAACAATGAAGATGCTCCATAAGACATAAAATCATAATTGTTACAATTATTAGTCGTACAAAACGGTAGTTCGCTTGGTCCTATTGTTGGTCCACATATTATATTTGGACAAATTATCGTGTCATCTGCAGTAGTTAAATTGTAAGAAACTCTCACTGGCGCTGTCTGTATTGAAATAATTTCACCTTCTCTTTGTAATAAACTTGCCGGTTGTAGAGAAACCACAGAGTCAAATTCTAATTCTCCTGTTCCATAATTATACTGCTGTAAAGTAACAACACCAACTCCATTGGTCCATATAAATCTTTCGGTATTTGTGTACATTAAATCAGTAAGTACTGTGTCGTCATTCGAATTGGTATTCGTAATTCTAAATTTAAGAGTGGTTATAGGATTAATATTTAATTCCGTAATATCAATTTCCGCAACCCATCTTTCTCCATTTACAAGTATTGTTTTTATAAGTGTAGTTTCATTTTTAAATGTTAAATTACGACCATATCCACTACCAGTTAAAGTTATAATCCTATTTAATTCGTTTTCTAAGTTAGAATTTAATATGTTATATTCGAATATCGTTCCTCCATTAGATAACCATATTTTACCCGTATTTGTTGAGAAATCATATGTATGGGAAACTCCTGCGAATGAACCAACTATACCAAGATATGACATTTCATTGGATAAATAATTGTATTTAAAAATACCACTTTGAGATGTTAAATCAGGAAAAGTCTTACGTCCTGAAACCAATATAATATTTTGTCCATCATCAAAAGTTTTTGTAGGTGTCGGAGTTTGAGTATTTGTTACCGTAGGTGTTGGACTTAATGGTAATTCAGGACAAACCCTTAATCCTCCAACTTGTTGACAAATTCCGCCGTCGTATGAGACTAATATATTATCACCAACAACCGTTTCGTTTATTATACAATCTCTAATTACTTCATTAGGATTTAAAGTTCTTCCCACTAATACTGGTTCTGATTGGATGTAACCGCAATATTGATATGTTATTGTATTGGATGAACTTGATAAGTTTGTTATTGTTGTACACCTACATAAACTTGTTGGAGTTATTGTTTGTGTTGGAGTTTGTGTCACAGTTGGTGTTGATGTTGGGGTCGGTAAATTATTAGGAGGTATACTTACGTCGTTACAGTTCATATTGTCATTTGAGACGGCAATAATAAAATTACCGTCAGCTGGTGGTGATGCTACTGACAATGGAGGACATCCTGCCCCCCATATATTTACTGAACCACCTTGATTTGTACATCCATAATAAACACCTGATAAATACAAGTAACTATCTTGAGGTGTAAACACCATTCTACCGTGAGTGTGAATTGCATTTAAAGTACCGTTATATGTCCATATTGCTCCGGGGTACCCTATAAATCCACCGCCAGGATTTGTACCTCCTAATTGACCAGAGAAATACTCTAATTCTCCGGTTTCATAATCAAATTGCGCGATTGCTCCTGCCGCTTGGTATGGCATTAAGAATATTAATTTTCCTTGAGTATTATAAATCAATCCTCCATTTCCCGCATAAAATCCTTGTGTAAATAATGTAAACGGAATTTGAAATTTAGGTATTAGTACTGGTGAGGGGCCAGATATGTCAATTTCTATAACTTGAGCATTGTTTGTATTACCTGTAATGGTAATTAAAGTCGTGAAGTTTTTAAGAGCCAATCTGTCTCCAGGACAATCGTAGGTATCTACTAAAGTTGCTTCATAATTGACACCTAAAGTAAACTCATACAATTTATTATTAAAGTTTTTAATCCACATCATACCTGTTTGGGTATTTGTGTCATAATAGTGTGCCAATCCAGTACTACCACTTTGTTGACTATATGCACTTGACTGACCTACTGTATTACGTGTGATTAAATTAGTATCAAACCCATTTAACGTAATAGCACTAATTACTGTGTTTGTTTGTGTGTTGTATAAATAAACACCCGATGACAAATCATTAATTTCATAATCATTCCATCCTGATGGATTTGTAGTTAAGGCTAATGATAAACAATTAGTATATTGAGTTGTTGTTGGAGTTGTTGTTGGAGTTGTTGTAGTGGTTTTAGTGACAGTTTGAGTGTTTGTTGGTGTTTGTGTATACGTTGGGGTTATCGTTTGAGTTTGAGTGTTTGTTGGTGTTACTGTGTTTGTGGGGGTTTTTGTCACACTTGGTGTATTTGTATTGGTTGGCGTTAATGACAAAGTTGGGGTTGGGGTCTTAGTTGGGGTTGGGGTTGGGGGTTGTGTTAAAGTAATACAGTCATTAAATGAATTACAAAATCCATAGGTAGTAACTAAAGTATTAGGTGTGTTTGCAGTATATTCATTCAACCTAACACATTCTGTAAAACTTTGTCTATTCTGTAATGTCAGCTTTCTCAAGGCACCTGAACAATCTCTATAAGTAATCTTTGATGTGCCTCCTAAGAAAGAATTATACGAAAATTCAGTACATCTACATTTAGTGTTAACAGGTTCAACTGTGGGTATTTGGAATTTGTGAGTTAAATTGTAATCAGGAAAGAATAAAGTGTAGTTTCCGTCAAAAGTCTCATTAATAAAATTATATGGTAAGGTTACATTTTCAAAAAATTGTTGACTCCCAATCAGAGGATTAAATGTAATATTAACACTTTCTCCACTATAATTTGAAGATAATATTTGAAGTACCTTAGCCATTTTTAATAAGTATAATCAGGATTCGAATATGTGAGCGAACCATTTGTATATGTGAGAGCAGTTGTATTAAAATTAAAATTATAATTTTGGAAACTACCACCCGTGTGTGCTGGAATCCAATTTGTTATTGGAGCAACTAATACTTTAAAACTTGTAATATCATTTTCATCAGTCAGTTCTAATCTCCAAGCTCCTGAATATTGGACATATCCAAATCCGCCCAACGAATATAAAGTACCCGCCTCATAATCCCCTTTGTATGGACATGTACGTCCTGTTAATGATGAAATCAATACGTTGTTTCCCGAATAAACATAAGTTTCATTTTGGAACTGCCAATTGGTTATGTAATCCCATGTTGTATTTGCCGTAAATGGTAAATTTTCAAGTGTTGCGTATTTTCCTTTTTTGAAGGGATAATTAACTTTGGAGCCTGTATTTGTTGTAAAATCTAAGTTGGTTGATGGTGATAATGAACTAAAGTTCACTAAATCCACATTGTTTGTTACATAAGTTACGCAAGTTGGTGTACAACTATTAAAATCTATATTAGAAATAATTGTAGGCATAGTTACAGTCATATAGAAAGGTCCAGTACCTCCCGTTGTAACAATACTTGAGTTGTGTAATGTATATTCTTGAAAACTAGTTGTGTCCCCACATTGTTCATTAACATCTGATGGAACTGGAACTACTAAATTAAAAAACTTATAATATTCTAATTGGGTATTATCACTAACAACTTCACCTAAACAATTCATCACAAATAAATAAGTACTGTAATAATGTTGTAAGTCTAAAAGTAAGTTGAATTCAAATTCGATAAATCCTTCTGTCCCAACTATCGATTTCGTAAAAGTGTACGTACCCCCTGAAGAACCACAATTATTTCCCAAAAATAAACACAACTCTTGATTACATGTTTCGTTATAAAATGCGTAAGTACCTTGATTAAAAATTGTGTTTAATGTTGACCAATCAGTATTGGGAGTAAACTCATTATAAAAATATTTTCCGATGTCTGTATTAATCAGTTGTTCATCTGAACAACCACTTATTTGCATAAATATTTGAGCTCTACCACAAGTTAATAAACTAACTTCAACACTCGATAGGTCAATTTTAGGACTGCTATTTTGAAATTGGTCATAACAAGTTTCACAATTGAAAGTTTCGAGACAGGTAAAATAAAAATCCCATTCAGTATTAAAAAAAGTCTGGTTTGGAATTATCTCAATTAAAATATAATCGTTTTCATTTATTGTTAGCCCTGTTAGACAAGTAACTTTTTTTATTGGTCCATTAACTCCTATAATTTTCGGGTTAGTATTTACCCCAACATTACTCGTACCGGCATTTGTACCAATTCTCACATTTTCTATTATTAAAGGTATGTTTCCGTATTCTGAACCATAAAAAGTTAATTTGAGTGTATCGTACACTTGGAATCCCCTAAATTCCCAAGCCAAATAATTTGTATTGGATGATAATACAAATGTTGCAGACAATGAAAGTGGAGGGGTATTTACCGAAGCATTTGTAAAAAAATAACGATGAGAATAATCACCACCAAGATTACCGTTATCACAACGAAGTGGCTCAACTGTTACTTGGGTTGATTCAAAACAATTAAGGTTGGCTTCAAAAGTACCGGGAGCTCCTGTGGAACTGTATGAAACTCCATTAACAATAACTCTGTCTATTACTGGAGTATATATACCTGAGTTAATTAAAACTGCGGAAGAACCAGTTAATGGATGAGTCCAATCCCATCCAATATTTGAAAATGCCGTACCGTATCCTGATGTAAACGCAACGTTAGTACTTTCCTCAGTGGGCCCATACCAATTAATAACATAGTCACTAATATCATCATCACAAGTTCCAACTAAGTTCCCTGCAACAATTTGACTTACAGTCTGAGTTTGATAAGTATCGAAAGTAAAATTACAAGTATCACATAAATTACTAGATGATAAAATTATATCTACGCAACAATTTGTCAATGGGTCAATAATTCTTACAGTAGTTGTTCCGTCAGGAATATTCTCCATGATATATGGACAATTTTCACTAAATAAATTTTCAGTTGATTCTGAACCAAAAGAAGTTATATAGTTATCAATATTAGAATAAAAATACAAAGTAGGCCCAAGTTCTGTACTTCCATTATTTGTTAAACATGTTGTTGCTGAAAATGACATTTTTTTATTTTTTTTATGTTGATAGTACGTAAACTGAGTCAGTGTTAAATCCTACATATAGTACTGATTTAATATTACTATAATGCATAAATACCTCTTCACTACCACTGTAAATATTATCTGTAAAATCAATAATTGTATTTGTTTGACAATCTATTGTTATGATACCAAATACTAATGTATCGGAATTAACAACCGAAACATACATATAATCTTTATCAGGGTTGTATTCCAAATTAGAAGCGTAATTAGATGTAGAGCCACTATATCCTTGTATATCTATTTCTGTAACCTTTGTATTATTATCAATATCCCAAACTTGGACGCTAATAAATTGTGTTAAAATATAAATAAGATTGCTATTTGTATTGAAAGCAACACGTTTAAATGCGGCGTCGTATGTTATATTTAAAGTACTAGCCGTTATTCCACTTAAAATATCAATTTTTGTCGCCTTTGTGCCTGAACCTACAACGTAGCAGAAACCATTATTTAATGATGTAATTCCACCCTTATAACAATCAACATTATTTAAATTATAAGTTACAATATCGGATGCGGAGTCTATAATTGAAATTCCATCTTCTACATATGTTGATGAAACCGCAATTAAATTATTATTTTGGTCTGCCGCCATTCCAAAAGAATCTCCACTTATTTGAATTTCGTAAACTCCGTAATTGTTTATATCTATTGAATAAACAGTATTCACATCTGATTGTCCTACATAAATTTTTTGAGTACTTTCTATAAATCTTGTTTGGGTAAAATCAACACCAAGACCTCCACCTAAAGCGACTGACGCAAATTCTGTTACCTCTTCCTTTGTTTCAGAATTTAAAACTCTGGTACTTGCACTTGTGAATATATATAAATTTTGATTTACGTTTTCATCGATTACACCTCTAATTTTATTACCAAGTGGGTCCGTAATTTCATCTATTATCATCAGTGTAGGGAAAGAACATGGTACTGCTTCAACTACAATACAATTTAGAATTTTTATAATTACAAATTCATTGTTTAAAATATTTAAAGGGTTTGCATTTTGAAGACTAGCACTTGGGTCTACTGGTGTGTAAAGACCGTAGAAATTTCCAACATTTACACATTGACAGTCTGTACCTGTAAGAGCATAAACTCTCTCACCTACGGGATTACCACTAGTCCAAGCATCGTTAAGTATAATTTTGTATGTAGCAGATGCAATGGAAGGTAAAGGATTACCTCCTTGGGTATCCACAACTAAACCATTAAATAATTCACAAACTATATTAGCATTAGTCTGAAACAACCAAGAATATGGTGTAGGTGGGTCTGTTCTAAAACTTGTGTATCCAATTACCATTGATAAATTCGTTAACCCTTCAGGTCTTGCACAAGTTTGGGTTGGTGTCTGTGTTATTGTTGGAGTCATTGTATTAGTTGGAGTTGGTGTTGGCGAAGGTTGTGGTTGTATAAATTCTACAGGTAAACAACCAACGTTATATCTTTGGGACGCTCCATAAATTTCAGGGCCAAGTGTAAAGTTTGGATTTCCGTAAAAAGTCAAAGGAGAATATGGGTCATTAAGAGGTATTGTATAAAGGTCCCCTTTACCAATTATAATCTGACTTGAATTTTCTAAAATTATAAATCTATTAATACTAATGTTTGGTTGTACCGCAACCAATGCATCCGTTTCGAGGTCACCCGTTAAATAATTATATTGTGTAATATAATAATAATCAGGAGTGTCGTTCAGTGTGTTTGAAACAATCAATTTGTTATTATCATTAATTAAGAAATTGGAACCGTTTGAAACTTTTCTATTTTCACCCAAACAGAATTTAAAAGTTGTTGTAATATTTGATGGGTCAGTAATGTCAATTTCAATAAAACACGATTGAGTTGAGCCTGTGGTGACAACCAATGTAGTGTTATTCAATGCAAAAATACCAAATCCTATTGAAAAATCTAACTCAATATCTTGAAGGTAATTTGCATTAAATGATGGTATAACTATGTCCCAAACTCTTATACTAGTAAATCCACCACCTACAAAACTATGTTGAGCAAATAATTTATTATTAGTATGAGTTAAATCTGCCGCCGAAACAGATAAATTAGGTATATTGAGTTGTACTGAAGTGTTTGGTGAATAGAAATCATATTTATAAATTGCAGATTCTGCTCTTAATAAAACCTCACAACTTTGATTTGTAGTAAATCCTGTACCCGTCAAATCACAATCTAAACATTCCCTTTGTCTTGTTGGTGTATTTGTCATAGTAGGTGTTGGTGTTGGCGTTGGCCCAACACAATTACAACCTAATGAACCTCCATTATTACCAAATCCATTCAATACAACTACAGTGAATGCACAAAGATTTGTACCATATATTTGAGAATATTGTGTTATTGGTGGGATGTATATAGTTCCTGATGAGCCATCACAATAGCTTACTAAAAATGTTGTACCCGTGACTAAACTACCTCCACCGTATGGATTCCAAGTATTACAACATTTAGTTGGAGTTACTGTTGGGGTATTGGTGTTTGTAGGAGTTTTTGTAGGAGTTGTTGTTTTAGTTGGGGTAATTGTAGGTGTTGGCGTTTGTGATAGTTGAGGTATTAATCTAAAAGTATTTCTGAAACATTCAGTTAATTGAGATGTTCCTTTTATTCTAGGATTTATATTATTTGAAAAAGAAATATTGTAGGGGTAAATTGTATTCATTTGATACGACTGTCCTACATTATTATAATTTACAACATAGATACTGTTATTGTGCGAATATAACCCAGCCGGAGAATCAACCGAATTGGATATATTTATTTCAACCTCGGGCAGTAGTGTACTATAATCGTATTGTGTTATGAATGTATTACCATTGATGTCTCCATTTGTAATTAATAATCTACCATCATTATTATAAGAAATATCTCCTGAAACTGTTCTACCTAATGGTAAGAAGATTATAATTTGAGGATTACCAATGTTATCAGAACTAGTTATGTCTAATTTTATTATTTGATTAGGTTGGTTTGGAATGTCTGTATTTCTTGGTAATATTAAAGTACCACTATCAATTACCGCAAGTCCGTCCCCGTTGTTAGGATAAGGTATTGTAATATATCTTGAGAATTGAGCCGAAAATGGATTTAATGTAATAACCCACTCTTGTATTGAACCGAGTCCTAACAACCAAAGTGTGTCTTCAGTGTGTGCAATATCCAAACTATAACCAACAAGACTTTCATCCAAAAAGAATGATGTTAAATTTATTGATTGGAAGTTCTCGGGATTATAAACATATACTTGATTACTTCTTGTTACATAAAAAACGTGGCATCTATTAATATTTGGAACTCTTGTTGGGGTCATTGTTGGTGTCGGAGTCCTCGTCGGTTTTGGAGTTTTGGGAGGTGTATCGGTTGGGGTATTAGTTGGTGTCAAGGTAGGAGTTCTTGTAGGGGTCGCAGTATTTGTAGGAGTTGGGGTTGGGGTTGTGCAACTTCCTCCATTACAAGGACCTAACAAACTAACAACCACAAATGATGATTGGGTACCCGTCAATGAAACACATAAAGGTAAAGTGTCGTTAGGGTCTACTGATGTTTGTGTAAATTGACCTGAACAGTTATAATATTCTATTTTTCCATCTTTTTGACTGTCCGTATTTCTATAATTGTAACAAAAACAAACGGATGTTGGTGTTGGGGTGGATGTTTTGGTTGGTGTAGGTGTTTGAGTTACATTAGACCTTGTTTTAGTTGGTGTAATTGTATTTGTTGGTGTAGGGGTCGGGGATGGACAAGGTATGGAAAATTCACAAGTTTCATTATATTCCTCAAAATATAAAGTATAAGTTCCATAGATATAATCGGCTTCATAGTTATATGGTATTGTAACATAACCTATTGTTATAGTACCTCCAGTACACGGATAAAATGTTACTAAAGCTAACTGACCGTCAAAATTTTCGGATGATATTAGAACTACTTCTGGCATCTTTTTATGAATAAATATCGGATAATTTTTTTATTTCTAAATAAGAATCAATTATAATAGTTTAAGTTGGGCATGCAACCTCAAGTAATGTAATAGTACTATAACATGTATAACAAAATCCTAATTGGAATCCTGCGGGTTGAATCACAATTATATCATTTGGGAAGAAGAACAATGGATAATCATAAGTAGCCGATGGAGCCGCCTCAAATAATTGGAAATATGTGTTTACATCGTCAAATGCCAATAGGTAAGTTGGTCCTGGATTATAGAATCTTAACATTGTTCCATTATCAACTATTGATAATTCTACCTCCCCATTAAAAGGACATCCTGTTTCACAATCACCAACAAACCCCTCATATGTAAAACAAGTTTTACAATTTCCAGTGTAATCGTAACCTTCAGGTAGAACAACTATGGCTTGGTCAGGGAAAGTGCTCTGATTAAATTGTTGACTACTTCCTATTGTCAAAGTTGTTAAGTAAGTTGACTCATTGGTATAAATGTCGAGATTATAAAGTGAAGTGTTTGTAACAGTTAAATTAACCCCCAAAGAAGCCGCAATTTCTACCGTTGGACAAGAAGGTGTTCCTCCCGAGGTTGGAGTTGGTGTATTGGTTTGAGTTGGAGTTTTTGTCTGAGTTTGAGTTGGTGTAGGTGTTTTTGTATTGGTTGGAGTGATTGATGACGTTATTGTATTAGTTGGAGTTACTGTAGGTGTTATTGTATTAGTAGGGGTCACCGTGTTTGTTGGCGTTGGCGTTGGTGTTGAGCAATTATCAGTACGTATACTATAAGCCGATGAAATAAGTTTAGGATATTCATTAACTATTTCATAACCATAAGGTTCTGCCAATATTAATTTAATTATGCTTGATGTTTGTCCGGGATTTTGTCTAGTGATATATATGTCACCGTTATATTCGAACATTCCTATTATATTTCCACTACAAGGGTTTGAAGGGTTTGAAGGTGGGATGAGTATATTAAATAACGGGGTATCATTCCCAACAAAGTAATCGTACACATAGACAATTAACTCACAAGTATTAAAATCTTTTGTGTTTATTAGTATTGTATTATTAGACCTCAAATACACATCAGAGGCAATTTTATTAGGGGGTAAGTCAATTATTGGAGTAATTGAAAGTATGTCAGATGAAATATCTAACTCTATAATTTGTTCGCAGGTATTATTAAGACCGTTTCTATCAGTGGTTATCAAGGTAGTGGAATTTTTGACGGCCAATGAGTTACCAAACCTAAATAATTGACCCGGTGGATAGACGTTGGGGTCTACAATATCCCTAGAAAAACTAGCTGACCAAGGAGATAGTGTAATATTCCATTCTCTAATACCAATTTGAGATAATTGTTCTTCAAGATTTAAATCAGGCTGACACATCCATAATTTAGTTTGACTAAATGCGTTCCCTCTCCATAATACGTAATCAGGATTAGGATACCAATCAGAAACACTTAAAAATTGTGAACTGTTAGATTCTAAAAAATATTGAGATAAATCATTAGTATTATTTACAACAATTGATGGATTTTCGTTAATTAATATTATCTCACAAGGAACCTTTGTTGGTGTAACTGTCGATGTTACTGTAGGTGTTGCGGTATTAGTAGGAGTTGGTGTTGGTGTTGCAGGACAAGCATAATCACCAAATTCATTTATTGCCACACATTTTTGGCTTGTAGTAACTACCACATTTTCATCAGGATATAAAGTATATTCCCCATTGTAAACACATAAGTCAATAAAATTATTTGGAGAATATTGTATTCCAATAACTTCCGCATATACTTCGATGTTTTGACAATCTTTATATTTTATGAAAACCGCAAAGTCATTGAAATTTGTAAATGTTGTACAACAACATTCATCAGGTCCACAACCATAAGATTCTCTTGTAGGTGTTTGTGTTGTGGTGTTTGTTGGTGTTTGTGTTGTGGTGTTTGTTGGAGTTTGCGATAAAGTTTGAGAAGGTGTAGGCGTATTAGTTGTGGTAGGAGTTTGGGTTGGAGTTTGAGTTTGTGTCGATGTTGGTGTTGGTGTTGGAGTTTGTGTTGGACAAATAATTGAATTTCCTGATAAGCAATTTAGACAATCGATTTGACTTATGAATGTATCTCCGACATTATATGGGAAATTATTTGATGAGTTACTTATTGCTGTTGTGAAAGTCGCACATCCCGAAAAATTAAAAGTATTCACGAAATATACTACTGAATTAGTTAATCCAGTATAAATCGACGAAGGCATATTAAATATTTGGAAAGTATTATTAGGTGAACAACAATCAATAAAGAATGCATTTTCTTCAGGGAATCCTGTAGGGGTATTTGTTTGAGTTCGAGTATTAGTTGGTGTGTTAGTTTTAGTTTGTGTATTGGTTGGAGTTGAAGTTGGAGTTGGAGTTTTAGTTTGTGTATTAGTCGGAGTTGGAGTTGGAGTTGTTGTTTTTGTTTGTGTTTGCGTAGATGTGACAGTTTTAGTTGGGGTGATAGTGTTTGTAGGTGTTTTTGTGGTAGTTGGGGTTTTAGTAACTGTCTTTGTAGGTGTAATGGTTGAAGTATTTGTTATTGTAGGAGTTGGAGTTGGGCAATTGTTAATAACTTGAAAACAATTAAAATTGCATGGGTTAAAGGTGTATCCGTCGGGACATAAATATCCATTTTCAAGGGGTTGACCTGAGATATTTTGAACTGTTGTTGAAATAGTTTGACCACTAGATGAATAAATTATGTTTAAATCTGAAAGTTCCGTTGCGGTTAAAAGTTCCTCTATTGTATTATTATAAATTTCAAATCCAAAAATAGCTCCAGAGGGCCCTTGATTGGGGTCCTCCGTCAGTAATACATCTCTATTTAAACCATAAATGTCAATAATGTGTTCCCCAATTGTTAAATATACTGGATAAACGTGCCAAAATTGAAAAGAAACATTTTTAGTTGGTTCATATACTGGAGTTGTTCCGCCATCGTATATACCATCTACGGTATTAATAAATTCAACACCGTCAACTACAAGTCTAAAATTATTGTCAGCTCCAAGACCAACCCAATATGTTTTTGTCTCAGGAGCATTAATACATAAACTGAATCCTAACCATGTGTCAAGTGGGAAATTATAAGAGTCTACCGCCCATAAACCACATCTATTAAGAGGACCATTAAGATAGTTACTACTTCTCCAAACAACATCTGTTGTGAGAACAGCTAAATATATGTTATCAGGACTTGTTCCGTCGAGATTAAACGGGTCATGGAATATAGTCCCATTCATAGTATAAACCTCACTACCGTTATTTTCTGAAGAAACCTCAAAAACCATTTCTGGTGATGGTGGAATTGCGTTAATGGTTATGGTTGTTAAACAATTTGTTGTGGGTGTATTAGTTGGGGTCACTGTTGTTGTAATAGTAGGAGTTGGAGTTGGGGTTATACAAATATTAGTTTTCACACTGTATCCTGCCGACCATCTACCTGTTTCAGTAAATGTGTTTACTGAAACATAACCATAAGGAGGTGTTAGTATTAACTTTAATACATCCGAAGATTGACTCGATAGTCCATTTCTTGTGACATAAACATCTCCGTTATATTCAAACATTGCGGTTAAAGCCCCATTACATGGGTTAGGAGAAATATTAGGGATTGTTATTGAAAATAATGGCACATCATTTCCAACTCCGTAATTGTAGGCATAAACTATATACTCACATGGTGAATTATAATCTCTTGTGTTAACTAATACCGTATTATCATTTCTTAAAATTAAATCATAACCGTCTTTACCTAATGGTAAATTAATTATCGGAGTAATACCTACAGTATTAGTTGTTATATCTAATTCTATGATTTTTACCGGTGTTACAGAATCAAAGTAACCTGTTGTGGTTATTAAAACATTTTCATTTTTTATTGCTAAACCAGTGCCAAATCTAAATGCAGATAAAGCGCAGAAGGATGGAGGATAAACCGTGGTATCAATAATATTCCTACTAAATGTAATCGACCAAGGTGATAATGTTATATTGTATTCTATAACCGCTACTTGGGACAACTCTATATTTCTTTGTAACGTCCATAATTTAGTTGTATTTAATGCAAGTCCAGATTGTACTTGAATGTCAGTTGGTAAAGTTAAAGGAGTTAAAGTGTTAAATTGTACTGAATACCCAAAAAGTGTGGTTGGGTTTGTTCCTTTTAAAAGAAAAACATTATCGACCTCACACGATGTTGTGGTTGGTGTATTTGTAGGGGTCGTTGTATTTGTAGGAGTTGGAGTTGGGCTTGGGGGTGGTCCGTAAAAAAAGAATTCACTACATGAGGTAAATTGAGCTTCTTGATTAATCCAATATTCACTTTCAAAAGAACTAACTAAGTTTATGGAGTGAGGGAAATTGGAATCTACGCTATAGACATTATATAGATTACCACTTTGATTTGATGATAAATATAATTGTCCTTCTGATATGAACATTACTGTTGTATTTTCACCTGCCCCAATATCACTTTGGTCAAATGAAAATTCATAATCCAAAAAAGTATTTTCAGGAGTCCCATCTGTAACCCACTGTTGTAAAATATATAAAACACCAAAAGGACCACCAGTTCCCAAAATAAACAATACATTATTCGATGCAAGAACCATCGACACTGGAATTATTGACGGAATTAAAGTTAAAAATGTTTCATTTCCACTTAAATCTAAAGTCAGTAAAGCGGATAAACCGTTTAAATCATAACCATTTGCACAATAAATAACACCTTCACCATTACTCAATGATTCCATTGTTTGTACAAAAGTGGCAAAAGTTGGGAATGGAGGTTGAGGGAAATTTACTATAGTTGGACCACCTACAATTTGGTTTGTAAAAAAGTTTGCATTGTAAATATAAAGTTGGTTAGTTTGAGTCGGAAATAAATAATTTAAGAAAAATAAATTACTAACATTTGAAGCCGCAATATTTCTAAGAAAACCTCCCGAAGGGTTGGTATTAATAAATGAAGTTAGTTCTCCATCGAATAATTCATAATTATAAACATCATTACTAATTACGCTAGCAAAATAAATTCTACATGGTATACAATCAATAATAGATGAACAAGAGCTTCCCGTAACAACGGTAAAGAACTGACTAATTATTGGGGTAGATGGAGATATTAAAACACAGTCTGTTTCTGTATACCCAATTTGAGTAGTCGGACCTATGACTTGTTGTACTCCACTTGAATCATAATATATTACATAACCTGGTTGAAATAATCCACTTCCAATATATGTAAATGTTGTGCAAACACCACTTAATGACGATATTTCAAATTCAATGTCACAGTTTATGTAAGTTATTGTAGTGCCCGTAACATCACATTCAGGTACAAAAATTGTTGTTCCTGAAATATCACAATCAGGTATATCTAAAAAGTTTGTATAAATATCTATGGGCGGAATATCAATAACTTTAGAAAAAGTTCTATCTAAACTTTTTATATAGAAAAAATAAGTACCGGCCTTTTGTTCAGTTGTATATTGAAATGGAAAAGTCCCTGAACCCAAATTAATTCTGTCAAATGAATCGTACTTAGAATATTGAACATCAATGGATTGACCAAAAAAATTAACACTTGTAAATATATAAGTAATCATGGTATTTCTTCAACTACAATATCATTTATGGTTCCACCCGTAGCACAATTAGGACATCTTGGGTCAAACATCTGAAACTTGGATTTTAAAATATCAAAGTTATGTACTATTTCAGCCGCGTTTAATGGCTCAACATACATTCTAAACTGAGAAATACCACCATCAAAAGTTCCGGCAAAGTTTGGTTCGATTAATATATTTGTTGTAAGTGCCGATAAACTTGTTCCTGATAAAGTTTGATTTGGCATGACCTCAGGGTCTTGCTGATATGGGGCGTCAAATGTGTAAGTAATTGGACCTGGTGTTGGTGGAGTAAATACAGGTAAAGTTTGTCCTGAAATAATTGAGAAGGAACAGGTATAATTAAATCCTGTAAAATCTAATTCATATGTACCGTAAAAGTAATCTGTGGAGTAGTCATATGGTATAACCTGTGAGCCAACATTTACAGTTCCTCCTGTATTAGGCAAAAATGTAATTACTGCTGTTTGTCCACTATAATTATTACTTCCAATCTTGACTGTTGCCGGCATCCAAAAACTTTATTTATAAATATTAAAGTTGTTGGAAGTATTTCCCAATTCTTTTACTTAATCTAATTCTTGGGTCATTTTCAGTTCTGTTTAAAATTTCATATGGTAAAACAAACCCAAAACTCAAAAAAATTCTTCTTGAATTAAACTCATTTGTCCAGTGTTTATATAGTGAAGCCTCAAATCCGTATAAATCAGTTTCTTGAATTTTAATCGATTCTTTATCCAAGAATAATTCATAGTCCTCTGATAAAACACTCACATTACATTTGTAATTAATATACCCATCAACCGACGCATCATAATGTGGATTTATTTTTCCACCTTTATTCATATCAACTGCCTGTAGGAAAATGTTGTCTTTTGGAAAATTAAACTCCTCAGATATTCTATCAATTATATTAAAAATAAAAGAGGGTAACCCCTCTTTTGATACATCAGATATTGACTGAAATTTTGTAATATAATTTGTTAAAGACGTGTTGGAAATATCAAAAATATAAGATTTACCATTAAGTGTCTTGGATAATTCTGTTAGGTGATGATTACTATCATTACCACTATGATTAACAGAATCAATCCAGTTTACTATTTGGTTTACTTCATCTTTTGAGATAAACTTTTTTTTTATCTTATAGGTTTCCGTATTTTCCAATCTTTTTCAAATTGTGTTTTGCCAAAAATTCCTTTGGGTTCATTGCCTCAATTA
>Ga0315909_10001308_pt1 | contig 33641 bp, 21 predicted proteins | sample LakEriMetagenome_11_FD_203527 | JGI IMG/M metagenome (GOLD analysis project Ga0315909, IMG submission 203527) | Freshwater fungal communities from buoy surface, Lake Erie, Ohio, United States - Buoy 2 MA125 | ecosystem: Environmental > Aquatic > Freshwater > Lake | place: USA: Lake Erie, Ohio... | reverse complement strand
GGAACAGTTAATGTCTACACAACTAATGTTGTTGTCGGTAATGCTACATCGTTCACAACACAAGTTCTTGTAAATGACATTCTAACAATTAATAATCAAGTAAGACGAATTACTTCGATTACAAATAACCAACATTTGCTTGTAAATGCTGTATTCAGTAATGCAGGAACCGACAATGTAGCATTTCTCTCGAATGTAGTCGTTCTCGGTAGTGGTACTTCCTTTGACACAGACATTGATATTGGTGATATTATTACTGTGAATAGCGAAATCCGTGAGGTAACTTTCGTCAGTGCAGCAGATCGACTTGAGGTGAATGCTGCATTTACATATCCAGCAAATACTCAATTGCTATATCTTCGTTCAAATGTTGTAACAGGATCTGGAACAAACTTTGATCCACAAATTAATGTTGGCGATATAATCACAATCAATAATGAGCCTCGTCGGGTTACGGTAGTTACAAACGACACAACTCTACAAGTGAATGCTAACTATACACATCATGCAACTGGTGCATCGATTTATAAACAAAATAATATTATTCTTGGTGCTGGTACGAACTTCACAGGACAGCTCGCTGCAAATGATATTATTACGGTAAATAATCAAACTCGCGAAGTCATAACGGTAACTGATGGAACTCATATAACGGTTAATGCACCATTTATCTATTTTGGTACAGGAAACTCTATTCATAAACTTCAAAATACTATCGTTCAAATCTCTGGCAATGTGAACGCTATTTCTGATATGATTGTTGCAGGTGATAATCTGTCCTTTAATATTGCAGTTGCAAATGTCTATAAGGCTCAAACAGGAACGGTGCAGGTATTTACACAAAATGGTAAGGTTGTGGGAACTGCAACTGCCTTCAGCGCAGACTTGGTTGTTGGCGATTTCGTCACCGTAAATAATGAGATTCGACAAGTTGTAAATATTGCAAGCGGAACAGTTATGAATGTTAACTCCGCATTTGAAGATGCTGCAACTGGAACAACCTTATACAGAAGAGCCACAGTACAAAACGCAAATGTTGTCTCGATATCTTCTAATAACATCACATTAAATATCGCTGTTCCAGCGAATGTGTCTGGATTAGTTTATCATGTGATTCCAAACTACTTCATTGGTCAAACTTTACCTGGAACTGTAAATGTACTATCAAGTAGTGTTGTCGTTACGGGTAATACGACATCGCCAAATGTAACTTACTTTGTTGGTAATGTTGCAGTCGGAATGAGTATCACTGTAAATAATGAAACTCGAGTTATTGCATCAATCACTAATAATGATACTCTAACTGTCACATCTGCATTCACTAATGCAGCGCAAGATAAATATTTGACCACGAATCAATCATATGACTATAGGGTCGTAACTCTAACTAAAGATCTTGGATAAACAATGAAAGCATTAATCTCGCCATATTTCGGTAAGTTCCTTGCAGAGGACATCAAAGAACAGTTCTCAAATGATGCCAATGTCTATATTGGTATTGGAAGATCTGTAGAATTTGGTTCCTCTGTGACAGATGTGGATCCTGTTCTTTATTCTACAATTGATATTAACTCAATCTATAGAAATCTTATTGGATTAAAGAAAATTCAATCTAGCGATATGCAGTTAGTTGTTGCTCGTAGAGATTGGGCTTCTGGAATAACCTATGACCAATATGAAGATCATGTGAATATGTTTAATTATATCGATATTAATAATATCGGTACTGCGAACGCAAATGCAAATACTACACTAGCAGGAACAGTAAATATCACAGCATCAAATGTTGTTGTTGGTAGTGGAACTTCTTTCTCAAATTATATTTTTCCTGGTGATCAAATTGCAGTCAACCTTGCTACAAAAACGGTTGTTTCTGTCACAAACAATGATCATTTGGTAGTAAGTAGCAATTTTGCAAACACAAACACTGGTGGGTCAATCGTTCTTGTTAAGAATACCAAAACTCTTGTCGCAAACTCTGCAGACTTCACTGCTCGTTCAGTGGGAGATGTCGTAAGAATTAATACTGACGACCGAGAAATTGTTGCAATTCGAAGCAGCAAAGTTATTTCTTTAAATGCTGCGCTAACTTATTCAAATTCTAATATTACTGTTTCTACGGTTTCCAATACCTATCCACTGACTGCAAATAATTTCTATATTCGCAATAGTCGTGATCAGGTGTTTAAATGTATCTTTGACAATAATAATGCTGTTTCGACAGTAGAGCCAACTATTGATATTGATGGACAGTTACCAGAAAGTCCATTTATTTTGACAGGAGATGGATACAAATGGAAATATTTGTATACGATCCCTTCTGGTTTAAAACAAAAATTCTTTAATCAAAAGTGGATGCCTGTAATTACTGATCAGGCTGTGGTGGCTGGATCGGTTGACGGTGCAATTGACATTATTGAGGTTTTATGGGGTGGTTCTGGTCATGTTGCGGGAGGAAACTCTAATACTGCTCGCATCATATCCGTCACGGGAACTGACGGAGCAAATGCTAATCTGATGGCAAGAGTTGAGAGTGGTGTAATCACTGGTGTTACGATCTTGGCTGGTGGTAATAATTACACTCTCGGTACGGTGGAAGTCGATGATAACGATAAACTTGGTACTGTTACATTACCAGGAACAGTTAATGTTTCTGGTTCGATAGTCACAGCTAATCTCTCGAACAATCCATACTTCTTAGCCAATGTGTTTCCAAACGACATTGTCACTGTTAATGCAGAATCGCGAAATGTTGTTACTGTTTCTTCAACACAGCTCTCGTTGAATGCTGCTGTAAATAGTGCAGCTTGCACTCAAACTGCAGTAATTACTCGCTCAAATGCTGAGTTTAATATTCAGTTCTCTCCTCATGGTGGTCATGGATCTAATCCATTCGAGGAACTAGGGTGTCACACCTTAATGATTTCTACGGAATTGGTTAGATCCGAAAACGAAACAATTCCAGTAAGTCAGGTCGCCCAACTATTTGACTTTAATCAAGTTTCGATCATCCAGGATCCAATATATCGATTTGCGAATAATACGACTCGATACGCAAATTCTAACAATTTAAGAGCAACGACTCGTTTGTTTGTTGCTGATCCAGGTGTATCGAACTTCGTGCAAGACGAAACTGTTTATGTTGGTTCTACCGTTATCAATGCATCTGGTGTTGCTAATGTTGCTCACTGGGATCCAAACGATAACTATTTGTATATAAATAATATAACTGGTACTTTTGCCGTCCAAGAAGCGATAAAAGGCGAATCTTCAGGGATTTCTATTCCAATCATAGAAATTGCCAACTCGGAAATTAAGCCATTTAGTGGTACTTTGTTATATACTGAGAATCGCAAAAATGTTGTTCGACTAGACAATCAGATCGACCAGATTAAAATTATCCTATCATTCTAGGTAAAAAGACATGGAATTTAATATTGAACCGTATTATGATGATTTTGATGATAATGCGCGAGATAATAACTATATGCGCATTCTTTTCAAGCCAGGAAAGGCAGTCCAGGCTCGTGAACTTACGCAAATACAGTCTATTCTACAGAATCAGATTAAGCAATTCGGTGACCATGTTTTCCAAGACGGTTCCCCAGTTATTGGTGGTAATTTAACTCTCGATAACAAAGTTCGACACATCAAGCTCCTAGAAACTTTTAATAATGTCGATATTGAAATCGAAGATTTTGATCGCAAGGTTGTTCGAAACACTTCAGGATCAGTTCAAGCAAAAGTTCTTGCAACATACTTTCCAACCGACGGCATTCCTACTCTTGTTGTTAAGTATTTGACTGGTCTTGAATTCCAAGACGGTGATGTGATTAAAATTGCTGGATCAACCACACAAGCCCAGTTAATTGCTTCTAACGCTAGTGGTCAAGCCACAGTTGTTTCTATTAACGAAGGCGTGTTTTATGTCGACGGATTCTTTGTTCAAGTCTCTGATCAGACAGTTGTCGCAGCGGCTTATGATGTAACTGCGAATGTTAAGATCGGTCTTGAGATTAATGATACAATTGTTGATAGTGAAATTGATACGACCCTATTAGACCCTGCTCAAGGATCATTTAACTATCAGGCTCCAGGCGGCGATCGTTATCAGTTTAATCTAACACTCTCAACTCGTCCACTTGATTCTATCATTGACGAAGCACAATTCTTCGAATTAATGCGTCTTGAAAATGGTATTATCACCAAACAAGTCAAATATCCAATCTATGCAGAGTTAGAAAAAACTCTTGCTCGTCGCACCTTCGACGAATCTGGTGACTATACTGTTCGCCCATTCCGCGCATCCGTAATGGATGGCACTGATGCAAATAACTATACAATCATCATTGAGCCAGGAAAAGCATATGTTAAGGGTTTTGAATTCGAAACCCTCGGACAAGTTAAGATTGATGTTGAAAAACCAAGAAGCGCAGCTGATGTAAAATCAATTGTTGATGTTGATGTTGACACCTCTTCTGGAAATTATCTTTATGTAACATCAATTGTATCTCCAGGGCAGGGTAATGCCTTTATTAACATTGCTGCCATGGAAAAGGTTGATATTCACTGTGGTACTGCAACACAAATCAATGTCGGTCTCGGCAGTTCTGCTGCAAATGGATTTATCTATCAGAATACAAAGATCGGTACAGCAAGAGTTCGCGACTTTGTTCGCGAAGACAATAGCACTGAATCAATTGTCGACGGTAATGGTGTATACAGAATTTATTTGACAGATGTTAACATTGTTCCTAAAGTATTGCGTGCCGCTGGAACACACACTTCAAATACGATCAATGTTGCCTCTGGTCAATTTATGCCGAGAACAAATGGATTGTATTCGAATGTTTCACTAACAATTCTTCCAATTAAACTAGATGCAGTTGCTGATGTTTATGCATCATATGCTAACGCATTTAATGTGAATGCAAACTCTAGTGGAACATTTGCAGGTAAGATCTCTGTTGGTGATATTATTCGTGTTGGCGACTTTGCAAAAGAAGTTGTTAGAGTTGATACAGGAAATCTCGTCGTTAACTCAATATTCTCTTATGCATTAGCAAACTCTGCATCAAATCCAGTGCTTGTCTATAAGCAAACTGCACATACACAAAATGTTGGTGGGCAAACAAGAACTATTGCAAACTCGTGGTGGCAATCAAATTATGCCACTCTCCAATTAGATCGTCCATTTGATAATCTAGGTGTGCCAGATTCAAATACGGTATTCCAATTAAACTTTGGTGTAGATGACGCTGAGTGTATAGTTTCTGGTCTTGCCGTCGCAAATTCATTGCTTGCAAATGTTAATACAGCAATGAATGTTGCCATTGATTCAAAACTCATCAGCGGCGATGTTGTATTGTCTGAACCACAAGACAAGGTGTTCATTTACCAGCTTCCTGGAACATTTGTTGCAAGAACATCAATCAATAATGTTGATTATGAGCACGACAAGGCTATTTTAAATAAAACAGTTTCGGTCGGTTCTCCTGGTGTCTTCATTATCGGTGCAGGTGATCTCTCAACAGCAACAATTCCGTGGTCAGGAACAACAAGCTCTATTCGTCAAAACCTTGTGATTGCAGTTCGCGATAATGGTGGTTCAACTACTCCGAATGGTGCAATATTAAATCTTACATCAGCGAATGTGACTGTCACATCAAGCCAGATTACAATTGATACTGGTGATGCTTTATTACAATCAATTGATGCAATTATTCGTGTTAAGGTTAATGATGCTGAAGATCTAATTCGCACAAAGACATATTATGCAGATTCCTCTTTTAGCGCAGATCCGTTCACATACCCATCATCAAACGCTACTCAAAATACTGAGGTTTCCATAACAAATCTTGGACATGTTGCATCACTAAATCTTGCAAATGGTTTAATTTGGCTTTCAAATCCAACATATAACGCTGTCCGTCCAGGCGATTCAATTTCATTGTTCCTTCCAGATGTGGTAAAGGTCAATAAAGTTCTCATGGGCAACACAACGCATTATCCAGATGTTGATAATGTTGAAGACATTACTGAAAGATTTGTTTTTGACTATGGTCAGCGCGACGACAAATATGACCATGCAAAAATAATTTTGAAGCAGGGCTACAGTACACCTTCTGGTAAACTCCTTGTTCATGTAAACTTCTACCACCACATTTATTCTTCTACGAATAAACTATCATTCTTCGGTCCGTCTTCATATGGCGCAGATCAATATGACGATAATTTAATTCCAGTATATACAGATACAAATGGAAACATTTTGTATCTACGAGACTGTTTAGATTTCCGTCCATCTCGACCAGTTGGTGATGTTGCAGATACATTCAATGTTCCAAACTTCCCGCACCCAGATTCAACAACTGAGTTGTCATTTGACTATTACCTACCTCGTATTGACAAACTTGTGTTGTCAAAAGATAAAGAGTTCCGAGTAATTAAGGGTAAGTCTGCAGTTATTCCATCTATTCCAAAGGATGACGATGACGCAATGACCATGTATACATTGCGCTTGCCTCCATATGTTAATGATGTTCAAGATATTCGAACAGAATATAATGAAAATCGACGCTTTACTATGAAAGACATTTCAAGTATTGATAAAAGAGTGCAAAAACTCGAGTTCTTTGTCTCGCTAAACAATGTTGAAAATCTAGCCATGAATGATAAGACATTGTACGAAGATAACACAGAAAAAGAAAAGTTTGGTATTGTTGGTGAAAACTTCCGCAACTTCTCGATTGCTGACTTTAAAGATCCAGGATTTAGTTGTGCGCTTGATCAAGGTTTCTTAACACCAAGAACAACTACATTACCGCTTGCATTTAAGAATAAAGTATTGGCTGATATGAAGTTGAATAAGAAAACAATTTCATTGAACTTCACAGAAACACCAGCAATTTCTCAAAACCTTGTTTCAGATAAGGCGGTATCTGTACAACCATTCTTGTTTGGTCAGTTCAATGGCATTGTAGAAATGGCTCCAGAAACTGATTTTTGGACTGACAATCAACTCAAGCCAGAAATTATTACTGTTCCAGAAAGAGTTCGCATTGAACACACGACAGTAATTAAAGAAACGATTATTGAAAAACAACCACAAATTACAATTGAGCAGATCTTCCCAACAAGAAATGTGGAAACGATCATCATTCGTGAACCTGCGGTTCTTCCACCGCCACCTTTACCACCTGATGAGATTATTGTCAAGCATCCACCTCCACCAATTATTGTTGATCCACAACCAGTGGAGCCACCTCCACCAGCTCTTCCACCAGAGCCACCACCACTACCATGGGAACCGCCACCACCTCCACCACCTCCACCAGAGATCATCGATATCGGTGTTCCGCCAGAGGTGCCGATTTGGATCCCAATCGAACCACCACCTCCAGAACCAGAGCCAGTGGTTGTTGTAAAACAGCCAATTCGTACTGGTGGTGGCGGCTGTGTTGTTCTAGAAAGTTTTGTTCCTCTTATTGAGCAAAAACTTTACAATGGTAATCCTGTCACGCAAGCATATATGCTCATGGATGGTATGGATATTCTTCTTGCTAACGAAGTCTCGCTTGAAACTGTCGTTGGTAAGGTTGTTCATAGCGGAATTGAATGGCAACCATGCGTAAGAATTACAACTGAATGCGGAACATCTCTCGTCTGCTCAACAACCGCTCCAATACCAACCTTAAATAATGGTGTGATGAAGGCACCAAATTTGATTGGGCAAATGATTGGTGTAAATAAAGACAATGAGTCTGCTTGGAAAGAAGTTGTAAGTGTTGAATACCTCGGTGAGAAATTTGTTCGTGGTATCGATACTGGAAACAATAGTTTCTGGGCTGGTGAAACTGAGGGAGCGTATATTCTCCACCATAATATGCGATTCGAGTATGACGATTTAGAATTTAAAAAGAAATGATTTCTAGGAAAAAAAGAACATGATTAAAACAGAGTTTGGAACAGTAGTTGTCGATACAAATCTTGTGCCATATATGCGCACAAGAGATATCGAATTTACTGGTAGAAATCTAAAGCCAGGTAAGATAGCATCAATCTTTTTTGATGACATTGCAGTAAATCGATTTTGTCAGGTTGCAAATAAGGTAGAAATTGACGCAAAGAAAGTTATTGCTTTCTCGTCAAATTCTTCTACTGCGCCTACTTCTGGGCAGTTAGTTTACCAAGGAACTTCAAGCGCATCAAATACATTTTCTGCAATTGTAGACACTTACTTTTCTGGAAATAGTTCTTTTGTTCTTCGCTCTCAATCAGGCAATTTTGACCCTTCTGCCTCAATTTTCGTTGAGAATGGATCTTTTGTCACATATGCAAATCTATCAATTATCAGTGCTACTGAATATGATAATTCTGACTCTTTCTATCCAGGCGAGGGTGTAATCGCTACTGGTGCATTAGGCGACAAAGTGTTTGCGAAAGTTATCGCAACAAGCGGTGACGATGTTGTTTATCTAAATCAAAATTTCCACAACTTAAATGTTGTGGCAACTTCTGGATCAACTCTAGCAGATTACTCGTCAAAGTTTAGAGTTGGCGACCTTGTATATCAAACAGCTGACGGTGCAGCAAGATATGATCTTGCATCATTCCGTGCACATATTGAATATATTAATTTAACAGACGGAAGAATTGCTTTAAAGCCAATTGATGGCTATATGCTTGCCAATGCTACAAGCACAAGCACGAATGCAAATGTCAGATTGTGGTGTATTACTGATACTGCTTCACCAAAACCACTTCATATTCAAACATTTAATGAAACAGGATTCCCAGTTGGTTCTTATGTTAAGAGTGTTGCAAACTCTGCAAATATTAAGATCACATCATACACTCATACCTCTGGTGTTCTTGCAAATACATTAAATTCTGGATTGACGCAAGTATTGCTTCCAACCAGTGCAAACACCTCAGGTGCTGCTGGCAATTTGATTTACTTTACTTCTGGAACATCAGCTGGATCTTTAAAACTAATTACAGCTGTAAGTGGAAGAACTGTAACTCTTGATTCAGCACTTGACCTAGATTACTCTTCAAATACACATTATTCTATCGGCAACTTTGTTGTCGATGACACCAGCTGTTTAGCTGGCGTGTTTCAGGTTCCAGCATTCCCTGGATTTAAATTTAAGACAGGTAATCGTGTTCTAACAATTACTGATACTTCTACAGTTGATGATCCAGATTACGCAATGCGTGCCGCTGGTTCGTTTATGTCGAGTGGTATTCTAAAAACAACACAGCGAATTCAGACAACACCAACACTTCAGCCAATGCCTGAGGTTGATGCTGATGCACTAATTCGTCCTGTTGCTCCGTCAGAGCGATCATATAATAGTGATGCTGTAAAGAATCCAACAACTGCGTCTACTGGATCAACGACACCTCGTATTAATCTTGGCGATGGTTTGTCTCAAACATTCTTTACGCCAAAACCAAAAATTAATGCGAATAAACAAGACTACGGTATGTTCGTAACTTCTGTGGATCTATTCTTTAAGAGCAAGCCATTGACATCACTTGGTTCAATGCAGCTTCCAATTACATTGAAGATTGCAGAAGTTCAAAATGGTTATCCAACAAAGAACTATCTTGCCGCTAAAACAATTCAGTGTAAAGATGTTAAGATTTCTAATGTTCCAAGCACAGGAAACTCAGCAACGGTTACAAAGTTTACTTTCGATGATCCAGTGTTCTTAGAACCATCTCGAGAATACGCACTCGTTCTTGGATCTGACTCTCCAGATTATGAGGTGTTCATTGCAGAAATTGGTGCCGATGTTCTTGGTGTAACACCATCTCGACGCATTTCTGAACAGCCATATGCTGGTTCATTCTTCCGCTCACAAAACTCATCAACTTGGACACCATATCAAAATCAAGATTTGATGTTTGTGATTAATAAGGCTGTATTCCACAACTCTGGTGATGGTACTGCTCAGTTTGCGCTAGACTCTGCTCCAGAAGCAAACAACTATGTTGATAAAGTTATCTTGCTTGCTTCTGATCTTGATTTCCCTGTTACCGATCTTTCATATAGCCTCCGTGGAATATATGCAAATGGTAGCGGCACAACTCAAGAGGGTGCAAGCGGTGTTGAATTGACTAAATTCTCGCCACTTGAATATGGCGCATTACTTGATAAGTCAAATAAGACTTCTATCAATCGCCGTAAGTTGCTCAAGGGAGATGCAAATAGTTTTATATTGAGTTTAACGATGTCTACACCAGACCCAGACATTTCGCCAATTGTAAACATTGAAAGACTTGGTTTGACAGCATCGAAGTATCTCGTCGATAATGCAGGTATCCCAAATACAACCATCTCTCTATTAGGTTATGGTACTGGATATAATGCAACAATAACTGCAGCAAATGTTTCTAATGCACAAGAAAATGTATTTGGAACTAGTGTTTCTACACTAGTAGCAAATGCTGCACTATATCGCCAGTATATCTTTGCAAATAATGCAAATATTGGATTCTATGCAATTAACATTTCTGGTGGTGGTGGTTCTGGTGCAACTGGCTTTGCTGTCGCAAATACTAATGGTGATGATAGAGTTAATTATGTTGTTATCACCGATCCAGGCAGTGGCTATCTAACTACTCCAACAATTCAAATCGTATCTGGTAATGCTACACCAAACGCGAATGCAACAGCAGTTATTGCTGGCGAGACAGGTAAGTCTGGCGGTAATATTCAAGCCAAATATATTAGTCGCGAAATCGTTCTTGAAGATGGATTCGAGTCTGGTGACATGAGAGTGTTTATGGACGCAATTCGCCCAACAGGAACAGATATTAATGTTTATTATAAGGTTAAGTCTGTAGAAGATAACGATCGTTTTGCAGATAAGAGCTGGCAGTTAATGCAAAAGGTAAAGAATACATATTCTAAGAGCGCAAGATCTTTAATTGGATTAGAGTTTAGACCAGATCTGCTTGAAAATAGACTCGCTTATGTTGAAAATGGAACAACTTATCCACTCGGCGGTAAATTTAAGTCGTTTGCTGTTAAGGTCGTCTTAACAACAACCGATGCATCATTAGTACCAAAGATTAGAAATCTTCGTGTGATTGCAACTCCAGAGGGTTAATGTATGGAAGTCAGGGCAAGGGTTAAAGAAAATCCTGATTTTGTGAAAGATGAGAGAGGAATTGCGGTTTTAAATACAAACAAAGCAGCTGTCTCAAAACACGAATTAAAGATGGCGGAGTTGCGCCGTCAAAAGCAAATAGACGACGACCTAAATAACCTGAAGTCTGAAGTTTCAGACATTAAGGGTATGCTTTCCCAAATTTTAAAAGCCGTTAGTGGCGAGAAATAGACATGGCAAATACAGTTAATGTAGGAATTACAACTAGTGCATGCACCTTTAATCAGTGGCGCATCACCGACAATCTCATGGCAAACGATGTCAACGAGATTGCTCGTGGCGACTTCATTAAAACTAGAGGAAGCATTGAACTAACAAATGGCAAAATCACACTATCCAATTCTTCTGGTGGTGTTATTCTTGATGTGTATGATGACACAAATATTGACGGAACTCTTACTGTAAAGGATATCGAAGTCGATAATACCACAGGTCATGTGTATGTCGATGCTGGTGATATTTGGTTCCGTCGTATGGGTTCGGCTGATCGTTTTTGGAGTAACACCAACACGACATTCTTCTGCGCAAATGTTTCTGTAACTAATGCCGAATTCGGAACATTAAATGTTAATAATCAATTAACAACTGTCAACACAACAGTTTATAATATTGCGAATACAAGTTTACAGGCAACGATGAATGTTCATCCTGCGAATACTTGGTTCTTTGGCGCAAATGTTAATGTGCAAAATACTGGTTCTGGATCTTTAAATGTATACAATCGATTGACTCATGTCAACTCTGGCAATGTCTATATCGGAAACAATGACCCCGTTTCTAAGTTTATCGTCGAGTCGCAAAATGCGATCTTCTTTGGAACGAATGTTGTCATTTCAAATACTACCACTGGCACATTTAATGTTGATAATCGAATTGTACTCGTCACATCACCAAATGTAATCTATGCGAATACGCATTCAAGCGCAAGATTCAATGTGTTCCCAAATACATTCTTCCACGGTGGTGAAGTAAACATTGCAAATACTGCAATGACAACGACATTCAATGTCCATGCTCAAAATGCGAACTTCGTTGGAACGAATGTTAATATTTCTAATACGACTGTCGGCGGCACATTCAGCGTTAACTCAAATACCTTCCTTACTGCGGCGAATGTAACATTCGCAAACATCGGTCCAGGTGGTACGGTTAATGTTGCAACTAATACAAACTTCTTTGCTGCTAATGTTCTTGTATCAAATACAACTGTCGGCACATTGAATGTTGATAATCGTCTCGTTGCAATCAGTGCACCAAATACGATCATCTCAAACACTCATGGTGATGCGCGATTTAATGTCTATCCAAATACCTACTTCTTTGGTGGGCATGTTAATATTGCGAATGTTTCACAGGGTGCAACATTTAATATCACTCCAAATACTTTTATACTAGCAAATGCAAATCAGTTTGGAACACTTAATGTAACAAACAATGTTGCAGTTTATAACCTTGCTGTGAGCAATAATGCAACTGTTTCTTGGAATGTGACTGCTGGTAATGTTTATGTTAATGGAAATACGAGCACTGGTAATTTAGAATCGCGCGGAAATGTCACAGCAGTTGATACGATTAGTGTTTCAAATACAACGACTGGCAATGGTATTATTGCAGCAAGTGCAAATATTTACGGTAATAATATCGTAGCCAAGGCAAATGTTCTTGGAACCAATGCAGTATTGACACAGAACACAACCTCTGGAAATGTCATCGCTGCAAATGTGATTGTTTCCGAAGTGATCACAGTATCTAATGTAACTACTGGAAACGGTGTTGCTGTTCAATCTGCAAACATCTACGGTAATAACATAATTGCGAAAGCAAATTTTGCTGGTTCGAATGCAGTATTAACTCAAAATGTTTCTGCTGGAAACATCGCAATCACGCAAAATACGACGACAGGAAATCTAGTCGTAACGCAAAATACAAGCAGTGGTAATGTTTCTGCTGCGAATGTAATTGTTTCTCAAGTAATTACAGTATCTAATGTAACAACAGGTAATGGTGTTGCGGTCGAATCTGCTAATGTTTATGCAAATAATCTTGTTGCTAAGAATAATGTTCTAGCACCACAAATTAATGCAACAACCAATCTAAACACTGCTTACCTATATGTCTCAACTCTTACGAATGTTTCTTGTGCTAATATTACTACACTATTTGTTCAAGATCTAACAGTAACCAATCCAATTGCTGCTCCTGCAGAAACTAGTGGATCAGCATATCGCCTTCGCGTCGGTCAAGGATCAAGAGAAGATGGTTACTTTGGATTGAATCTTGGTTCTACCGCAAATGGAAATGCTTGGATTCGTTTTGATACTTCAGCTGGTAATGTTTGGCGTGTAACTGCAAATAGCACTGAAGGAACTTACTATACTATCTTAACTAGCCAGAATCTTTCTGATTCAATTACTACAACTGATTCTACAAATGCAGGATCTTTGACCGCAGTTAAGAGTGCAGCTGATATTGCGAAAAATGCTTATGCTTCTTCTAATCTTGCAGCAAATACTGTTGCAGTTTACGCAAATGATGCGGTTGTTCTTGAAAAATCTAATGTCAACTTCAATAACTCTGCATCAATTAATGTTGCTGCTGGTGCTCACGGATCATTCAGTAATCGTTCCAATGTTGCGTTCACATTAAACACTGCATCGATATCTTCAGTTGGTACGCTCACAACACCAACTACTCTTGCGACAAATGTGACAGTTTCTCAGAGCCTTAATGTTTCTGGAAATATTACTGGCACATTGAAGTCAACAAAGGATTACTTAAATACTTCGACTGTTTCTGGTGCAGTAAGTGTTGACTTGAATGGTGGAAACTGGTTTAAATATACACTATCAGGAACACCAACCTTCACCTTTGCAAATGCTCCAGTTTCTGGAACTGCAATGACCGTAACACTACTTGTGTTGCAAAATGGTACTGGTGGTTACACGCCAGCATGGGGTAATACAATCTACTGGGCTGGCGGTCTCGTTCCTCCAGCATCTACTGGAGCAAATAAACTTGATATGTGGACATTTACAACAACTGATGGCGGATCTTCGTTTATCGGAACATTGGCTGTTAAAGACGCGAGATAATCGCTATGCCAAGACCGTTTGAGTTAAATAAAACATGGATAGTTGGACCGTCTAGAGGCACAACTACATTTAATGCTCCAGGAAGCATTACAATCGACTATGGTCGCCATGTTGCTAAAGTTTCAGGTCGTGGTGGATCTGGAAACTCACCAGTAGCATCTGCTTGGGTTACAAATTATAATACCAATTATAATGTTGCTTATCCAATTGCAAATCAACCAGCTACTGCTTGGACAATTACATACTCACCAAATTATAATGTCATCTATCCGATTGCAACTCAGCCAGAAGCCACTCGACCAGCAACAACTTGGTCAATCAACTATAACGCTGGTGTTTATCCAATTGCAAATCAACCAATCGCAAATCAGCCAGCAACAACTTGGTCAACAAACTATAATACAATCACATATCCAATAGCCAACCAACCAGCAACTGCTTGGGTTACAAATTATAGTACCAATTATAATGCAATCACATATCCAATAGCCAACCAACCAGCAAATGCATGGGCGACTAACTATAACACCAATTATAATACAATCACATATCCAATAGCCAACCAACCAGCAAATGCATGGGTAACTAACTACACTATCAACTATAATGCTCTCACATATCCAGAACAAGCTCGTCCAGTAACAACTTGGTCAACGAACTATAATATTGCAAACGGTCCAGAAGCCACTCGACCAGCAACAACTTGGTCAATTAATTATAATTTAATTTATCCAGAACAAGCTCGTCCAGTAACTGCATGGACGACTAATTATAATGCATTAACATATCCAGTCACTGCATATAATGCTGGTAATCGACCTGTAAATGCATGGACTACAAACTATAATGCTATTGTCTATCCTGAAGCAAATCGACCTGTGACTGGATGGGTTATCAATTACAACACTAATTATAATGCTATTGTCTATCCAGAAGCCAACAGACCAATTACTGCATGGTCTATCACATATAATGCACCAAATACAACATGGACTGGTCAAATAAATCAATATTTCTTTGATGAACAAAATTTTGGGTCAGGTAGTCAATCTTGGAATGTGTATGGAACTGGTCCATGTCCACCAAGCGAAAATGGCACAATGTCTCCACTTCCTGGATATGTATCCTATGCCACTACTTTTCCAGGACAAGATAATTTATCGTTCATAAGTCCAGGTGGCTATCTAGTATATTACTATACTTATTCACAAAGCACATGCGATACAGTACCTGGAAATGAATCTGGGAGACCATCCACTGCTTGGGCAATTAATTACAATGCTGGCGTTTATCCAATTGCAAATAGACCAGAACAAGCAAGACCAGCAGTTGCATGGACGGTCAATTATAATGCTGGTGTTTATCCAATTGCAAATCGACCAGCAACTGCATGGACAATTAATTATGGTGTAACTTATGCTCCTGGTGTTTATCCAATTGCAAATCGACCAGCAACTGCATGGACAGTCAATTATAATGTCGCAAATGGACCAGAAGCAAATCGACCGATAACTGCGTGGACAATCAACTATAATCTAATTTATCCAATTGCTACTCAACCAGCAACTGCATGGACAATCAACTATAATGCTGGTGTTTATCCAGAACAAGCAAGACCAATTGTTAACCAACCAGCAACAGTATGGTCAACTAATTACAACACTGGTGTGTATCCGATCGCGAATCAACCAATTGCCAATCAGCCAGCAACAACTTGGTCAACTAATTACAATACTGGTGTGTATCCGATCGCGAATCAACCAATTGCCAATCAACCTTCTAATGCATGGTCAACAAATTACAACGCTGGTGTATATCCGATCGCGAATCGACCCGTAAATGCATGGGCGACTAACTATAATACTAACTACAATACAATCACATATCCAGAAGCCAACAGACCAGTTACTGCTTGGACTATCAACTACACTACAAACTATAATGTTGCTTATCCGATCGCGAATCAACCAGAGTCTGGTCGCCCAGCAACAACCTATAGTACAAACTACAATATCGCATATCCGATTGCAACTCAGCCGATCGCAAATCAGCCGATAACCGCATACACTCCTGGAACTGTGGGCACCCCAACAACAGTTCTTGGTGTATATCTTCCTGGAGGACCAGTTTCTACAGTTGCTCCTTATGTTCCAGCAACAGAAGTTGTCTATTGGAGTTTCCCAGACTATCAGACACACCCAGTCTCAGTGCCTCCAGGTGGATATGTTGATATTCAGATTGAATAAAACCTAAGAATAAAAACGAATAAATAAGTACATGCTCTGATTGCAGAGTCGTGTCTTCACGCAAATTTTGGAAAGATAATGCCAAGAAGTACGGATTTAGGTAAAAGTTGGTTGGGTGGTGGTTCCCGTGGATCGCAAACTTTTAATGCACCTTCCTCTTTAACAATCCCATATGGTCGATATAAAGGGACTGTCACAGGTCGTGGCGGTTCAGGTAATGCTCCAGTTTCTTCTGCCTGGACAATCAATTACAACACCAACTATAATGTCGCATATCCGATCGCGAATCAACCAGAAGCCGCTCGACCATCTACTGCTTGGACCATCAACTACAACACGAATTATAATGTAGCCTATCCTTTGGCGAATCAACCAGAGGCTGCTCGTCCTTCCACTGCTTGGACGATCAATTACAATACAAACTATAATGTCGCGTATCCGATTGCGAATCAGCCAGAAGCCACTCGTCCATCAACTGCATGGACCATTAACTATAATGTCGTGTATCCGATCGCGAATCAACCCGCAACCGCTTGGACGATCAATTATAATACAAATTACAATGTTGCTTATCCATTAGCGAATCAACCAGCAACAGCTTGGACGATTAATTATAACACGAATTATAATGTGGCATATCCGATTGCCAACCAACCAGAAGCTGCAAGACCAGCCACTACTTGGTCTATTAACTACAATGTGGCATATCCGATTGCAAATCGTCCAGAGGCAGCGCGACCAGCAACTACTTGGTCTATTAATTATAATGTGGCATATCCAATCGCAAATCAGCCTGCAAATGCATGGACTATCAACTATAATACAAACTATAATGTTGCATATCCAATTGCCAACCAACCAGCGAATGCTTGGGTAATCACTTATAATACCAACTATAATGTTGCATATCCGATCGCGAATCAGCCAGAATCTGGTCGACCAGCAACGGCGTATAGCATAACCTATAACACAAATTATAATGTCGCGTATCCAATTGCAAATCGTCCAGAGCAAGGTCGACCTGTAACTGCTTGGTCAACAAACTATAATGTAGCATATCCAGTTGCGAATAGACCAGAACAAGGTCGCCCAGTGACTGCATGGTCAACAAACTATAATGTAGCATATCCAGTTGCGAATAGACCAGAAGCTGCAAGACCAGTAACTGCTTGGTCAACAAACTATAATGTTGTTTATCCAGTTGCAAATCAACCAGTTGCAAACTACAATCCAGCAAATAGTTTTAATCATTATAGTAATAGTTATACTTATAATAGTAACAGCGGCAGTTTCTACTACAGCGGTGCAGGAGATCCAGCGCAGCCAGGTTGCCCATCACCATTCTATCAATCAGAAACATTTTATTACTTCTTTCCAGCACTGGTTGTTGAAACCTATACCGCATTTGTTTGCACACCTGTTGGCAATAATGCGAACTATAACACAAACTATAATGTTGCGTATCCGATTGGTACTCAACCAGCAACTGCATATGCAATTAACTACAATACCAATTATAATATCGCATATCCGATTGCAAATCAGCCAATTAATGCATACACTATTTTGTATAATACAAACTATAATGTTGCATATCCGATTGCGAATCAACCGATCAATGCATACACTATTTTGTATAATACCAATTACAATGTTGCTTATCCAATCGCAAATCAACCAGAGTCTGGTCGACCAGTAACTGCATATACTATCACTTATAACACCAATTACAATGTTGCTTATCCGATTGCAACTCAGCCAGAATCGGGTCGACCAGTAACTGCTTGGTCAACAAACTATAATGTTGCTTATCCAATTGCAAATAGACCAGAACAAGCTCGTCCAGCAACAACTTGGTCAACGAACTATAATACAATCTATCCAGAAGCAAATCGACCTGTAAATGCTTGGACGATTAATTATAACACTAACTATAATGTTGCATATCCAGAAGCCACTCGACCAGTAAATGCTTGGACGATCAACTATAACACCAATTATAATGTCGCTTACCCAATTGCAAACAGACCAGAAGCCACTCGACCAGTAACTGCTTGGACATCTAATTATAATGTGGCATACCCAATTGCCACACAACCAGAACAAGCTCGTCCAGCAACAACTTGGTCAACAAATTACAATACAGTCTATCCTGAAGCAAATCGACCTGTGACTGCATGGACGATTAATTATAACACTAACTATAATACTGTGTATCCAATTGCTAACCGACCAGAAGCAACCCGACCTGCTACTGCATGGACGATTAATTATAATTCAAATTATAATGTTGTGTATCCAATCGCAACGCAACCAGAAGCGGCTCGTCCATCAACCGCATGGACTGTCAATTATAACACCAATTATAATGTCGCTTACCCAATTGCCAATCAACCAGAAGCTGCAAGACCAGTAACTGCATATACTCCAGGAAATGTTGGAACCCCAACAACAGTTCTTGGTGTATATCTTCCTGGCGGTCCTGTTGATCTATCTGGATTTGCTGGGAATCCTGGCACTGCCCCAACAGTTTCTCCAACTGTCGTCTCATACTATGACTATCCTGACAATAGTAACTATCCAGTGACTGTTCCTCCAGGTGGACAAGTAAATGTGACGCTTGAGTAAGTAAAAATCCGTAGAGAAATACTTGATAATTTTTCATAAATAGTTTATAATTTGAAGTTGCAATTGTTTTGAGGTGATTTATGCCATATCCTGTACAAAAATATGTACGCGAATTGAATCAATTTTGTATCGCAAATGAAGCATTTACGCAAGAAGAAATAGACAAGATCATTGATCTTGAAGATCTGCAAAAGTTCCAACGAGGTGGAGTTGGTGGCGGTGGTGGTGCAGGTCAAGTAAATAAAAAAGTTCGCGACAGCGATGTTATGTGGATTAACCACGAACAAAACTCAGACTGGCTATTCCAAAAATTTGCTCATTTGACAGCGATGGTCAATTATGATCATTTCATGTATGAAATTGACGGATTTGAAAATTTTCAATATACTGTCTACAAAGCAAAAAATAAGCAGCACTATGACTGGCATATCGATGCTGGCAATACTTATTCCAAATTTGAAAGAAAAATTAGCGCAACCATAGTGTTAACCGATCCTGAGGATTATGAGGGTGGTGAATTTCAATGCGTTCTTCATGGTCGTGTTGATGAGCCAATGACAATTAAACCAAAAAGAGGCGATGCAATTTTCTTTGCATCCTGGATGCCCCATCGAGTTGCACCTGTAACTAAAGGAACTCGTAAATCTCTTGTTTGTTGGGTGATGGGCGAAAGATCATGTTAAATTTGAAAAGAATGTTTGGTAATGAGATTATAGAGTTTTATTGCCATCCAAATCTAGAAGATCTTATTCCAGAACCAAAAGCAGCGATTAAAAATCTTCCAGAGTGGTTTAAAGATCTTGCGCCTACTTGTGAAGGACCAGAAGACCAAAGAGACGCATTTGGTAGCAAACTTATGAGTGCAAAAAAGTGTTTGCCAATGCTGGATGCAATGTCTCTTGGATATATGATTCCGCTCGTAGCAGATCTTCATATTCGCAGCAATCACGATAACACTCAAATTGAAGTCAAAAACCCTCCAGGGATAGTTGCTTGTGAGTTTCATGATGCAATTCAATTAGGTGGAAAAAACAAATTAGGCATCAAACATGGAAATGCACTCAAATTTATTAATCGATGGGTGATCAAAACAGCTCCAGGTTGGTCAACTCTTTTTGTACCACCGCTAAATCATTTTGACCAACCATTTACTTGTTTGTCTGGGTTTGTAGATACAGATGTATATCCAAAGGAAGTTAATTTTCCAGCAGTTTTAAAAATCTATGATGCAGATATACATCTACCCGCAGGGACACCAATCATTACTGCTATCCCAATCAAGAGAGATTCATTTCCGAAAAAACCAAAAGTGCGAAAAATGACTGCGAAAGAAATGAAAACTATTGAAAAAATTCAGCAAACTCAAGGCATGAGAACACATCACTATACATATGAATTGAGAAAGAGGGATTAATTATGGTTAATTGGTTTCGAAAAAATGATATTGACTTCAAATTTGCTGACACTGTAGAAGGAACAGTCTACCCACACTATCCTCCAGTTCTCGCAAAAGAGTTGAAACCTCTTAAGGAACATCAAGAGAGTAAATTTGGTGACTATAGATTTCCAGGATGTCCTGGAATGCATGATTATGCTCGTTTGGGATATATTATTCCAGCATGGACTAATTTTCACATCAAAGCAAACAAAGCAGGAACAGTAGTTATTGCTGGTAGCAGAGGTGAAGATGCACTAAAACGAGCAACGATGGTAAAACAACCACAACAAATGGCGCGAGATATTACTGATGGTGCATATACTCCAGAAGGTGGAATAGAAAATACAATTTGGAATTGCCCTGGAGCATGGAGAATTCATGGATATGGTAAGGTTTCGTGTTTACTCCTTCCTGCCTTTTTCCATTCTAACTTTTTAGATGATCTTTATGTTTATCCTGGAGTTGTTGACTATAATGGATTCACAGTTATTAATTTTATTTTCTCAGCAAAACGACCTTGCGAGGTTGAAATTAAAGCAGGTGATCCTGTACTGCAGGTAATTCCATTTATCACATCTAAAGATATTGTTGCTTCTTATGGACCAGCAACACAATACGAAAAAGATTGTAGTAAAGTGTCTAAATGGTTTCATGAAACGAATTTTTACAGAAGATATTTTATGATCCGAAAGAAATTTAAATTGATCAAGGATTTTGAATGAAAAAGATATTTGTAAATGTTTGCTCATATAGAGACAAACTACTCGCACCAACTCTTGAAAGTGCCATGGAAAATGAATCTGGTCGCAATCAAATTGTTTATGGCGTTTTTGAACAAACTGCATTAGAAGATAGTTTAAAGACAAAGTATCCGCATCTAGCAACTCACAAACGAGTTCGTTATAAACGAATTGATCCAGAATATTCTGACGGTGTAGTTTGGGCTCGCGGTATCAATGCGATGCAAATCTATGAAGAAGAGTTTCAGTATCAAATCGATTCTCATATGCTCTTTGATAAAGGTTGGGACAATTATCTAGTTCTTGATTATATGCAAGCCTGTAAAGTTGCAGGACATGATAAAGTTCTCTTGACCTGTGGCACAAAGAACTTTGATCTTGATGGTGATAGAATTACCAAGCATACATTGACTGACGACATTTCAGTCAATCTTGGATACTATCAATTCGATAAGAATATGAGACTTCATGCTCATGGTCCATGGGTTCCTGCTCGAGATGTAGTTGCTCCATCTCGCCACATTTGCGCTGGGAACTTCTTTGCTCCTGCCAAATGGGTCCGCGAGGTTGGATACAATACAAATATCTTCTTCGAAGGCGAAGAGCAGATGTTCGTTATCAGTTCTTTCGTAAAGGGATATAAGATCTATCATATGCGTCGAGCAAAGGTTTATCACTATCTTCGCTCTTCAAATTACGAGACGAAACAAACTGTCAACCCAGTGGCAAATGCACATCGACTTCGAATGAATCAAGAAAGGTCTGAAAAGGAACTCAGCAATTATCTCTATTCTCTCGACGAGGAGCAACTCGAGGCTTTCCGCAAGTATTCGGGTGTCGATTATATAAATAGAAAATTAGAGGAACGAGCACTCTCTAGGCATCTGAAGGCAGATCCGAGTGTAGAAGTCGATTGGGAAGTTCCAAATAGAGAGTAAAGATGAGTGCAATAAAGAGAGCGAAATTTAAGATATATGAATCGGGTAATTGTTCAGTCTCAGCAGAAGGCTGCACGATAACATTCGATAAAGACGCAACCTTTCAATATTTCCCCTCTAACACAATGAATTATTTACTGGCTCTCGCAGGGACAACCAAATGTACGAATGAGGACAATGATGTTTATCTTGCGAATAATCTTTATACAAATACCTGGTCTTCATATATCGAACCATGGGACTATACTAAATCAGTAAATGCAAGTGTTATTGACGGAGCATTTGTTCAGATTACTACCGAAAATGTAACAACTTCTCAGTGTACATTTAAAGCAGCGAATGTTGTTAATGAATCGATCTCTCATACTAGTGATAAGAAAACATTTTTGTTTGTTTACGGAGAGGATTTTCTTGTTAACGGAGAGCAGAAGTTAACAATAAATTCGAGAAAGATATTCGTCGATGTATACCCTGCAGGGAATACTATAACAAAGACGATTACTGCCAATTCTACTCCTGTAACAGTAGTCGTTATCGAAGTAAACTAAAAAGACACCATTCTGCTCTGCGAAACCCCTATTTTATAAATAGAGCAATAATAATAGGATTTCATAAATGGCGCAGTTTATAGAATTGGATCTGGACCAGGGTGCAGATTTTACCGTTGATCTAGACTTGATTAAGGATGATGGCAGTGTTCTGAACATTGCTAATTACTCATTTACATCCTCAATGCGCAAATCATTCTATTCTTCCTCTGTCACAGCGAATTTAACTGTGACAGTCGCAAACACATCAACTGGAAATGTTATATTAAGTTTAAATGCAGCCACTACTTCCAACATTAAGGCTGGTCGTTACTTGTTTGATGTAAAGCAAATAGACAATTCAAATGTTACAACGCGCCTCGTTGAAGGCATTATAACAGTTCTACCGCAGGTAACGAAATGACTACAGTTAGAGTTGCAACAGGTCGTGGCGCACAAGGTTTAACTGGTCCACAGGGTCCATCAGGTCCTCAGGGTGCTGTTGGACCAACAGGTCCTTCTGGTGGTCCACAAGGTCCGCAAGGACCACAAGGTCCACAGGGACCACAAGGTGTTATTGGTCCGCAAGGACCACAAGGACCACAAGGTGTGTTTGGTCCACAAGGACCACAAGGTGTAACTGGACCGCAAGGTCCACAAGGTGCTGTTGGTGCACAGGGTCCACAGGGTCCACAAGGTCCACAAGGTCCAACAGGTCCACAAGGTGACATTGGTCCATTAGGAAATGTTGGTCCGCAGGGTCCATCAGGTCCACAAGGACCACAAGGTTCGCAGGGCGACTTTGGTCCGCAAGGACCGCAAGGTGTTGTTGGTGACGCTGGTCCACAAGGTCCACAAGGTCCACAAGGACCGCAGGGTCCACAAGGTGCTGCAGGTTCTGGTATCACTATTCAAGGAACTGTTGCAAATGTTGGTAATTTGCCAGGCAGCGCAGCTGACGGTGATGCATATATTGTTCTCGCAAATGGACACTTATATGTTTATGATACTGGAACTTCTGGATGGACAGATGTTGGTCCAATTGTTGGACCACAAGGACCAATGGGTCCTCAAGGACCACAAGGTCCACAAGGTCCGCAGGGCGCGACAGGTAGTGCTGGTCCGCAAGGTCCACAAGGTGCTGGTGGACCTCAAGGTCCTCAAGGTGATATTGGTCCGCAAGGACCACAAGGACCACAAGGTGTGTTTGGTCCACAAGGACCACAAGGTCCTCAAGGTCTAACTGGTGATCATGGTCCACAGGGTCCACAGGGTCCACAAGGACCGCAGGGACCACAAGGTGTGTTTGGTCCGCAAGGTCCACAAGGTGTCGCTGGTGATACTGGTCCTCAAGGTCCACAAGGCGCACAAGGTATTCAAGGTTTAACTGGCGATTATGGTCCACAAGGACCACAAGGACCACAGGGTGCTGGTCCTCAAGGACCTCAAGGACCTCAAGGAGGAACAGGTAATACTGGTCCTCAAGGTCCAACTGGTGCGCATGGTCCAACTGGTCCTCAAGGACCACAAGGTCCTCAAGGTTCAACAGGTGATACTGGTCCACAAGGTCCACAAGGTGGAGTTGGTCCACAGGGTCCACAAGGACCGCAGGGACCATCTGGTGCACAAGGTTCTGGTATTACAGTTCTTGGCACCGTCAGTACTGTAGGAAATCTTCCTGGTGGCGCATCAGACGGCGATGCATATATTGTAACTGCTGATGGTCACTTATATGTTTGGAATTCAGGCAGTTCAAGTTGGATTGATGCTGGTCCAATTGTTGGTCCACAAGGACCACAAGGACCACAGGGTCCGCAAGGTTCAACTGGTCCGCAAGGTCCACAAGGTGGAGTTGGTCCACAAGGTCCACAAGGTCCACAAGGTCCACAAGGACCGCAGGGACCACAAGGTGTTGCTGGCGCAAGAACCTATGATGTAACAAATAGTGGCACAAATCATTTTGTGATTGATGGTGCAAACGATCCAACACTTTCATTGTTGCGCGGTTTCACTTATATTTTTGATGTAAATGCATCTGGTCATCCATTCTGGATTCAAACTGTTTCTGGTGCATATAGTTCTGGTGATGTTTATAATACTGGCGTCTCAAATAATGGTGACGATGTCGGTCAAATATTCTTCGAAGTTCCGTATAATGCACCAAGCACATTGTACTATGTCTGCCAAAATCATGCGGCAATGGCTGGTACAATTAATATCAGTGATCTCGGTCCACAAGGACCACAAGGACCACAGGGTCCGCAAGGACCACAAGGACCACAGGGTCCACAAGGTCCGCAAGGTATTGAAGGTCCGCAGGGACCACAAGGACCACAAGGACCATCTGGTGTTTCAAATGTCCCAGGTCCACAAGGTCCACAAGGTCCTCAAGGTCCACAAGGACCACAGGGTGTCGCTGGTCCGCAAGGTCCACAGGGTGTCGCTGGTCCACAAGGTCCGCAAGGTGATCATGGTCCTCAAGGACCACAAGGTCCACAAGGTGTTGAAGGTCCACAAGGTCCACAAGGACCAACAGGACCACAAGGTGTTGCTGGACCACAAGGACCTCAAGGTCCACAAGGACCACAGGGTCCACAAGGCGACGCTTCTACAGTTCCTGGTCCTCAAGGTCCACAGGGTGTATTTGGTCCACAAGGTCCACAGGGTGTTGCTGGACCACAAGGACCGCAAGGTGTTGAGGGTCCACAAGGTCCGCAGGGACCACAAGGTCCGCAAGGTGTTCAAGGTATTACTGGTGAAACTGGTGCTGCAGGTCCACAGGGTCCACAAGGACCACAAGGACCACAAGGTCCGCAAGGTGTAACTGGACCGCAAGGTCCACAAGGACCAGAAGGTCCTCAAGGTCCTCAAGGTATTGTTGGTCCTCAAGGTCCACAAGGTGTTCAAGGTAATCTTGGTCCACAAGGTCCACAAGGACCATCTGGTCCACAGGGCGATGCATCAAATGTGGCAGGTCCACAAGGACCACAAGGACCACAGGGAGATTCAGTTACTGGTCCTCAAGGACCGCAGGGACCACAAGGTGGGCTTGGTCCGCAAGGTCCACAAGGACCACAGGGTCCTCAAGGTCCGCAAGGATTGACTGGTGATACTGGTCCACAAGGTCCACAGGGACCACAAGGTGCTACTGGTCCGCAAGGTCCGCAAGGTCCACAGGGTGTTACTGGCGATACTGGTCCACAAGGACCACAAGGACCACAAGGTGTAACTGGACCGCAAGGACCACAGGGTCCACAAGGTGTCGCTGGACCACAAGGTCCACAAGGTGATACTGGTCCTCAAGGTCCACAAGGTCCGATTGGTTCAACTGGTGATGTTGGTCCACAAGGTCCGCAAGGACCACAGGGTGTTGCTGGACCACAAGGTCCACAAGGTCCGCAAGGTGTTGCTGGTCCACAAGGACCAACTGGTCCAGTGGCAGGGTCTGACACACAAGTCATCTTTAATGATGGTGGCAGTGTTGGTGCGAGCTCGAACTTAACATTTGCAAAAACAACAAGCACTCTCACATCAAATACGATTGTTGCTGCAAATAATGTTGCATATGCAAATACGACTGGAACTGTAAAGGTTGTTGTATACTATAATACAGGAACTGGAACATTAGATACGGTATTCTTGTAATATGGCACTAGCGTTTGAAACATTAGATAATACTGGAATACTACGAGTAAGTGGTATCCTTGACGATCAAGCAGGATCAAGTATTTCTTCAAACGCTGCTTTTTATGGTGCAGGTGAGTTTGATGAAGTAACGATCAGCCCAGTGACGGATGGTCTCGCAAAACGAGTTCATAGTAATGGGCTGCTGCAAGTTGCAAACTACTTTGATGAAATTAGTGTGGTTCAAAGAGGATTAACACTTCAATTAGACTCAGAAGAGAATGACAGTTATCCAAACTCTGGATCAACTTGGTACGATATTGCACCAGGAGCAGCCAACAATGTTACTCTCTATAACAGCCCAACATTTACAAACAGTGCACCAAGATACTTTACATTTAATGGCTCAAATCAATACGGTACGGGCACTGGAAGAGTTCTTGGTGCAAACAATTATTCGAAGCAGGTTTGGTTTTATTTGAATGGATATACTGATAACAATCTATTAAGTAGCAATAGTGGACATTTTTTATATTTCGGTACATCGACAAACAGAGTTTATTCTGGGCATGTAGAATTTACTAATTTTATGGCAAATGGTTCTACTGCAACATTTAATTTAAATACTTGGTATAATGTTGCTGTGACCTTTGATGTTGCAGTCGGTTTTACCTTGTATGTAAATGGTGTACAAGATAGCACCTATTCTTGGACTACAGCATTGTCTGGAGATGGATCGACAAATGTAGCCTGTTTTAGTGCAAATGGAAATCTACTTAATGGAAGAATCGCTCAAGCATTAGCATATAATGTTACACTATCTGCTGATGAAGTTAAGCATAATTACGATCAAACCAAATCACGATTTGGGTTTTAGAGACAAAATAAATACCTTTGGCGTATCATCAGTTTAGAGAACAAAAATGGCAAAATTAAAAGGCGGCTCGCGAATTTACGGTAATGTCACTGTCGATACCAGTGTACTAACCTCAACTGTAAATGCGTCAACTGTAAACTCCTCATCGTTTATTCTAGCAAACGGTGTTGATTTAGTTGTACTCGCGCAAACTGGCGGCACTACTTCGAACGATGCCTATGCGCAAGCAAACTCTGCTCGCGATCAAGCGAATACAGGTTATGGACAAGCAAATGCCGCATATGCTCAGGCAAACACTGCTCGCGGCACAGCCAATGATGCATATGCCCAAGCAAATTCTGCGTATGCTCAGGCAAATAATGGTTATGATCAGGCGAATGCCGCTTATGTACAAGCCAATGCAGCATACGGTCAAGCGAATTCTGCTCGAGACCAAGCAAATACTGCTCGCGGAACTGCTAATGATGCGTATGCAGCCGCAAATAGCAAAGTTGGATCTTCTGGTGATCAAACAATCACTGGTAATGTGACAATTAGTGGTAATCTCGTAGTTACTGGTAATGCTACAACAATCAATGTAAGCAATCTATCAGTCAATGACGCAATCATTCTATTGTCTGCAAACGCAACTGGTGATGCTACTGATATTGGCTTCGTTGGACACTTTGATCGCGGACCAACAGCAACGCATGCTGGTATGGTCCGTATACACACTCTTAATGAGTTTCAAATTTTTGATAATTACGAATTAGAACCAACTAATAATATTATTGATATTGCCAACAACAATTATCGTCTCGGCAATCTTCGTGTTAATACAATTAATGCTAATAGTGTGCTCATTCTTGGAAATGCCGCAGCAACTCAAGCAAATCTAACACTCGCGCACGATCAAGCCAATACTGCTCGCAACCAAGCAAACACTGCTCGCGGTACAGCCAATGATGCATATGATGCCGCTAATACTGCCAACACGAATGGACTCAATGCATATGCTCAGGCTAATTCTGGATATGATCAAGCAAACTCTGCTCGTGGACAAGCCAATACTGCATATGGACAAGCAAATCTATCATATGCCCAAGCAAATACTGCTAGAACAACTGCTAATGACGCTTATGCTCAAGCAAATGCTGGTTATGCTCAGGCTAATACAGCACGCGATACTGCTAATGGTGCATATGAGCAAGCAAATACTGCTAGAACCACAGCAAATGATGCCTATGGTCAGGCAAACACTGCCCGCACAACTGCTAATGATGCTTATGGTGCTGCTAATACTGCCCAAACAACAGCACAAAATGCATATGGTCAAGCAAATACTGCTTATGGACAAGCGAATGACGCTTATGGTCAGGCAAACACTGCACGAACCCAAGCAAATACTGCTTATGGTCAAGCAAATGCAGCATATGCCCAAGCAAATTCTGCATATGCTCAGGCAAATAGTGCTTATGGTGCTGCTAACAATATTATTAGTGGCGCAACTTCTATTACATTGAAAGCATATAAAGATTTCTTGCAAGCCAATACGAATGTTAACGCTGCAAATACTTGCGACTTATCAGTATCAAATTACTTCCGCGCTGTGATGACAGCCAGTGCTCAATTTACCTTTATCAATGCTCCATCTTCTGGTACTGCTCAACAATTCTCATTGTTGATTATGCAAAATGCTACTGGTGGATATTCTCCAACATTTGCGAATACAGTATACTGGGCGGGTGGGTCAATTCCTCCAGCAACGACTGCAGCAAATGCTCGTGACTTGTGGACCTTCATCACTTATGATGGTGGTTCAACATATTGGGGAACTTTGACGATGAAGGATGCGCGATAAATAGATTAAATTATCTTTTGTGAGTTTGTTATGAAAATCCATGTATTGGTAAATCCTCGCAATCCAACAGGGTTGATGAATCGTGTGGACCCATTTGCTGTCCACGCATACAAATATATCAAACATTTATCGCCGCATTTCCATATGATTCATTATGGAGTTCCAGGCGCACAAGTCGATTGCGAGCATATCGATATTCCAACATTACCAAAAGAAATAAAACGATTTAATGAGATTGCTGGCGAAGAAATTCGCAAGAGAGCAAGCGATGGTGATTTGATTGTTTGTTTCTTTGGCGTTGACAATCAACTCGCATGTGAGATGAATCCAAACTGCAAACCAGTTGAACCTTCTATTGGATATAGAGCCAATGGCATCTTTGCGCCATATCGTGTGTTCACTTCATATGCAAATATGCATATGTTTTATGGCGAGCGCGGAATGCTCATGAGCCCTTCTTGGTTCGATGATGTAATTGGTAATCCATTTACAATCAGTGAATTTGAGTACAATGAAAAGAAAGACGATTACTTTTTATTTTTGGGTCGAGTATGCGAAGAGAAAGGTATTCATCTTGCAATTCAAGCAACAGAAAAGAGGGGTAAAAAACTTATCATTGCTGGTCCTGGATCGCTCAAAGCATTGGGATATGAGAAAGTTCCAGATCATGTTGAGGTCTTTGGTGTTGCTGATGCAGAACAACGAAAACATCTATTAAAAAATGCAAAGGCATTGATTGGTTTGACGCATTATGTTGAGCCATTCGGCAATATGATCATTGAGGCTAATCTATCAGGAACTCCTGTGATTACAACTGATTGGGGTGCATTTCCAGAGATTGTTCTTGAGGGACAAACAGGATATCGTGTGCGAGATTTTAAATCCCTATTAACCGCAATTGAGAGTATTGATAAGATTGCTCCATTTGATTGTAGAGAATGGGGATTGAATTTCTCTGATGAGGAGATCCACGAGCAGCATCGTCGATATCTAGAAAAAGTTATAAAGAATAAATTCTATGAATAATCTTTTTATTGTCGGATCCTCAATTCAAACGCGCAATGCACCCTTAACATATAGCCCTGTTCGCACAATCTTTTCGAGCGAAGAAAGATTTCGTCAAACAATCTTTACTGTCAATTCAATACAAGCTGCATTTCCAGAGGCAAAAATAGTTGTTGTTGATTCATCAGACATCTATAAAGAATATCAAGACACATTTCGTTTCTTTAAGAACACTGAGTTTATACCACTAAAAGAATTAGATCAAGAAGCATTTGAAATTGTTAATACGCATCCGAATAAAAGTTTATGCGAATCGTTGTTATTAAATACCTTCTATAAGAAGTTTAGAAAAGAAATAAAACAATATGATTATGTGATTAAAACTTGCGGAAGATACTTTTACTTTCATTTAAATGATGCGCTGTTTAATGTTGAAAATTTAAACAAATTATTTTTCAAACGACCGCTTAATTTCAACTGGGATGATTCTTGGAACTATTCATTTATTGATCGTCGAGCAGAACAAAACAATAATCGCATACATCAATATTGCACGGTGTTATATGCATTCGGCGGCACTCAATTAGATAAAATGATTGATATAAATGAAGCAACAATTCATTTGCTAAATCAAGCCCCAATGAAACATTATGATATTGAAACTTTGTCATATTACTTTACTCGTCCATATGAAAAAGATGTTATTGAAACAGACTGGATAGTTTGCGGATGGGATGGAACTTCTGGTCGATTTATGTATTACTAGGTGAGTTATGAAAACAAATTTAATTGTTACTGACGATTTTTATCAAAACCCAGATGGTGTGCGAAGTTATGCATTGTCTCAACCATTTGAGGTGTCGGGAAATTATCCTGGAGTAAGAACAAAACCATATCTTCCAGACGATCTAAAAGATGCAATTCAAAAAATCATCTTTAATGTTGGAGGGCAGATCACCGATTGGATGGAATATTCTGGCTATACTGGAGCATTTCAAATTTGCACTGCGAAAGATCGCACTTGGATTCATGCTGATAGTTATAATTCTTGGGCTGCTGTGTGCTATCTAACACCGAATGCGCCTCTCTCTGCTGGAACTGCTTTGTATCGATATAAGGAAACGGGCGACTATTTCAGAGCAGATAACACTGCTCCTCATTTTGATGGCTATGACTATACAAAGTGGGATATGGTCGATTATGTTGCAAACAAATATAATCGAATCGTGATGTATCGCGGAAACCTTTATCATGCCTCATTGGACTATTTCGGAAACAATCTCGAAAACGGAAGATTATTTCAAACCTTCTTTTTCAACACAGAATACTAATGAAAATTTTACATGTGATATTTTCTTGCAATCGTTTGCAATACCTAACGAAGACTCTAGATTCTCTTAAGAATCTAGATTATGGAAGTCATGAGGTTACTCGCCTTATCGTCGACGATTATCCAAGAACTCGAAATGACTCAATCTTTCAGTTGCTCGCGAAAACTCATAAAACACTTTTATGGTTGAATACCGAAAATAAAGGTTTATCAGTAACTTGGAGTAACTTTTTTGAATGGCTCAAAACGCAAGATTATGACTATATCATTCATCAAGAGGATGATGTTTTGCTCACATCACCGATTCATATCGATGAATTATTAACAGTTCTCAACTCTGACGAGAAAATTGCATCAGTTGTTTTGCAACGGCAGCAATGGTATTTCCACGAAGAGCCACCGAAGATTGAGGAGACTGATACGAAAATTGAGAAGTTTTATTATAGTAAAAACACTAAAACATTTCCTATCATCTTTAGTTTGTATAGAAAATCAATCGTAGATTACCCATTCAGAGAGTATTGGGGGTTTAATATTAACGAAGGAATGATTATGGTATATCTTGATCACTTCCATCAGATGTATTCTGCTCAACTCAAGGGAACAAACGGGGAAAATTTAATCGAACACATTGGCGAAGAATCTATCGGAAAGAGAATTTTGCAGGGTGAACCGAACTGGGAAAAGTTTGCTCATATGGATCCAGACTTGGTGTATTCCTCTCGAGACGGGAAGTTGATAGAGAACTAAATATACAATAATTAGAGAGGTTCTATCTCAATGGCAAAACCAAGCACTCGACAAGAACTCAAGGATTACTGCCTTCGCAAACTTGGGTTTCCAGTAATCGATATTAATGTCGACGAAGATCAATTAGAAGATCGTATCGATGACGCGCTGCAGAAGTATCGCGACTTTCATTACGATGGCACTGAGACCACATATCTCGCTCACAAACTCACGAATGCAGATATCTTAAACAAGTATGTGCAGCTCGCCGATTCAATCGTTGGAGTTTCGAGAGTATTTCCATTTACTGGCTCTACTCAATCATCAACTTCATCTGCTGGATTTAACATCTTTGATATCAATTATCAACTTCGCCTCAACGATTTCTATAATTTAACAGCCTCCTCATATACTTACTATGTTATTGCCCGCGAACATCTGTCAATGTTAGACATGATCGTTACTGGAGAAATGCCATATACCTATAATAAAAAGACAAATAGAGTGCATGTGCAAACTGGCTGGAGCGGTAAATTTATTCCTGGGAACTATATGTGTTTTCAAGCAAATCGCATAGTAGACCCAGAAGTTTATAGCAAAGTTTTTGATGACACTTGGTTAAAGAAGTATGCAACTGAGTTGTTTAAACAACAATGGGGAACAAACTTAAAGAAATACGGCAACTATGTTCTTCCTGGTGGACTCGTGATTAATGGGCAAACCATTTATGACGAAGCATCTGTTGCAATCGAAAAACTAGAGATCGATCTTCGAGATGTCTACGAAGAACCACCTCAAATGTTAGTGGGCTAAAATGGCAACATCTGTTTACTTCAACAATCAAAAGGCTACTGTTGAACAGCACCTTTTGGAAGATTTGATTATCGAATCAATCAAAAATCATGGAATAGATGTTTACTATATTCCAAGAGATTCTCAATCATCCATCGATGAACTCTTTGGTGATGATCCAGTCAAAACATTCTCACAAGCATTTAAGATTGAGATGTATCTTGAGTCATTCCAAGACTACGAAGGCAATAAAGAATTCTTCGGAAAGTTTGGTCTTGAGATTCAAGAAACTGCAAAATTGTGCATGGCAAGAAGAACATTTGAAAGATATGTCACCTCTGCATCAAAAGTAACTAGCAATGTTCCGAAAGAAGGTGATCTAATTTATCTTCCTGTGCAATTTAAATTGATGGAAATTAAATTTGTTGAAGAAGAAAAGAACTTCTTCCAGTTAGGTAAAGATGCTCGAAACCCATATATGTACGGGTTAACTGTCGAAGCGTTCAAGTATAATGGCGAGTATTTGAATACAGGTATGTCAGAGATCGATCGCATTGCTGATAAACAGGCAATTGCTACAGACTATGTGGTATCCTCTGGCGGCACTGGAACTTACACACCAGAAGAGTGGGTATATCAAGGATCTTCTCTA
>Ga0315909_10001306_pt1 | contig 33653 bp, 29 predicted proteins | sample LakEriMetagenome_11_FD_203527 | JGI IMG/M metagenome (GOLD analysis project Ga0315909, IMG submission 203527) | Freshwater fungal communities from buoy surface, Lake Erie, Ohio, United States - Buoy 2 MA125 | ecosystem: Environmental > Aquatic > Freshwater > Lake | place: USA: Lake Erie, Ohio... | reverse complement strand
TAGTACTACGCCCAAGGCGGCGACTGGGGCGCGGCGGTCACCATGGCCATCGGTGTGAACGAAGGCGCACACTGCAAGGGCCTGCACACCAACATGCCGCTGGTGGATTTCACGCCGGAGATGATGGAGAACATGACGCCCTTCGAGCAGAGCGCCATGGAAGGCTTCCACCACTACTGGGACCAGGACTCGGGCTACTCCAAGCAGCAGAGCACGCGCCCCCAGACCATTGGATATGCGCTGGTCGATTCACCCGTGGGCCAGGCCGCCTGGATCCTCGACAAGTTCCATGCCTGGACCGACTGCGACGGCAATCTCGAATCCGCGCTCTCCCGCGACGAGCTGCTGGACAACGTGATGATGTACTGGCTCCCTGCTGCCGCGGCATCCTCCGCGCGCATGTACTGGGAGAATTTCGCGAGCATCAGCCAGCCCAAGGGCCCCATCCACCTGCCCACCGGCATCAGCATCTTCCCGCACGAAATCTTCCGCCTGTCGCGACGCTGGGCGGAGACCCGTTTCTCCCGCATCGTGCATTACAACGCACTGGACAAGGGCGGCCACTTCGCCGCTTTCGAGCAGCCCGCCACCTTCGTCAGTGAAATCCGCAGCGCCTTCGCGGCCATGTCCTGAAGCACGCTGCCCGTCCCGAGCATTCACCAGGAGTAAGACCCAATGACCCAGCCCCTGCAGACCGTGCGCCAGCTTGCCTATGTGGTACGTGATCTGGATGCCGCGCTCAAATACTGGACCGAGCACCTCAAGGTCGGTCCGTTCTTCCTGTTCGAGCATTGCCCGTTGCTGGACCAGAAATACCTGGGCAAGCCCTCCAATGCGGATGTCACGCTCGCGCTCGGCAACAGCGGGGCGCTGCAAATAGAGCTCATCTACCAGCACAACGACGAGCCTTCGGTGTACAAGGAATTCCTGGATGCGGGGCGCGTTGGCGTGCATCACTTCGGCCTCATGCCGGAGGACTATGCCGCCGCATGCGCGGATTACCGAGCCCGGGGACATGTCGCCGCCTTCGAATGCACGGTGGGCGGTGCGCCGCTCACCTACTTCGATACCGTGAAGACGGTGGGTCATTACATCGAGCTGTGGGACAACAACTCGGTGTTCAAGGATCTCTTCATGTTGGTGGAAGACGCCGCCAGGAACTGGGACGGGCGCAACCCGGTGCGTCCCGGCCCGCTCTGATCGCCCATTGCGGAACTCCGGTCCGTTGCCATGCGACGGACCGGAATGCAGGCGCCCCCTCACTCAGGTTGTCACCCAGACAGCCTTGCGCCCTCTTCAGGGCTCGTTCCCGAGCCTCCGCCCAAATTGGCCCCAGCGCTACATCAAGGCCTGCGCGCGCAAGGGCGGGCGATTGGCACTCACTGCGCAATCACTGCCTTGCAAAAACTTCCGTATCTATGGTGACCACCGTGTTGAACCACTGCTCCATGGCGGCCGCATCCATGAGTGACCAGTCGGGGATCTCGCGCACCAGGGCCGTGCCCAGTTGCCGACCAAAGCGCACCAGGCGGTTGTTGCTCTCGGTCTGGCCGTCACTCCAGTGCGTGAGCGCAGCCTCCAGATCAGTCCCTGTTTCCAGCGCGGTGCGCAGTGCGATCGCATCCGTCACGCCCTTGAGCGCACCGGTGCCGGTATGCGGACGGGCGAAGGCGCCGGCATCCCCGGCCAGGCAAAGACGTCCCACACGATAGGCCGGCACCTCGCAGTCGCAGATGGAGTAAGCGTAGGTGTCCTCGCTCTGCGCCACGATGTCGGCATAGAAGCCGGGCAATTTGTCGCGGGCACCGGCCTTCAAATCCGCCTCCGTGTGCAGGGCCATGGCGCCGGGAGGCAGCGAGCCCTCATGCACCCGGCCAACGCGGTCCACCATGAAGGACTGCAGATCTTCCACGGGCAGATACATGCCCCAGTTCACCAGCCGCTGGCCGAGACCCGTGCCGCCGTCAGGCCCCGGCACGAAATAGAAGACGCCATGGCCACCTTCATAGCCCACCGCATGGATGCCGGATTCCAAGGGTGCCGACTGTCGCAGACGGTGTTCGGGCAGGCTGCCACGCCACAACACATAACCGGCATAGTCCGTGGTGATTTCGGGAAAGAGCGTGCGTCTGCCGAGCGAGGCGTAACCATCCGCACACACCACGAGGTCAAATCGCACTGTGGCGCCATCCGCCAGCACCACGCGAATCCCGTCGCCCTCATCTTCGAGCGCCGTGACGCGGCAGCCGGTGCGATAAACCCCCGCCGGCACCCTGGCCCGCAGGTTCCGGTAGAGCATGCCCCAGTTAAGCAGCCTGAGAGTGGTGGGCTGGGCCCACGCGAGGTAACCGAGTTCCGGATCCGCAGCGCTGCGCCAGCGCCGCACGAAACTGCCGGCATGGAAATACGGCACGTCCGCGCCAATCAGATCGCGCGCCACATAGGCCTCGACCGCCGAGGGCGGGATCCCGATCCCTGCCCCGCGATCCTTCAACTCCTCGCCGCTGCGCTCGAAGAGCGTGACGCGAGCACCTCCGCGCGCGAGTTCCGCCGCCGCACTGCAGCCGGTGATCGAACCCCCGATGACCGCGATTTCAAGACCAGAGAGACTTGTCTGCATGACGGCGGATTTGCCTGTTCAGAAAAGCGATGGTTGGCCAAGCGTGGCGGCAGGTCATGCTCCGCAGGCAGGTTGCCTGCGGAGCCGTCGTCGTTCAGTCGAACAGGCTGCGTGCCAGATCCTCGAGCTGCGCGAGCACGTCCGCCTGATTGGCCTGGTCCAGCCACACCACGGCATTGTCGGCACCCGCCTCTGCCAGCGCCTTGATGCCCTCGCGGGAGCGAAACATGCCGGGCGCTGCAAAGGCGCAGATTTCGAGCTCCTTCGGATTGCGACCGATGCGCTCTGCATGGCGCGTGATTTCGGCGCGCCCCTCCGTGAGCTCCTTGGGATCAACCACAAACGGCAGCCAGCCGTCGCCCCATTCGGCCACCCGGCGATACACATTGGGCGAGCCGATGCTGCCGAGCAGAATCGGCGGATGGGGGCGCTGCACCGGGCGCGGCAGGCAGATCGAAGGCGGGAAGTTGTAGTACTTCCCTTCGTGGCCGACGTATTCGCCGGTCCAAAGTTTCTTCATTACATGCACGGCTTCCTTGGTCTGCGCCCAGCGGTGCGCGAAATCTCCGCCCATGAGCGTGCACTCGGGCTCGTTCCAACCGGCACCAATGCCGTAGACGAAACGTCCACCGGAGTAATGATCAAGCGTTGCGATTTCCTTGGCAGCCAGGATTGCATTGCGTTCGGGCACCAGCGCCACCCCCGTGCCGAGACGAATCTCGCGCGTGGTGGCCGATGCACGGGTCAGACCGACGAGCGGGTCGGGCATGCGGAAGAGATAGTCCGGCGGCGGTTCATCCGCTTTCTTGCCGGGATAGACATCAGCTGATCCCTGCGGGATCACCGCGTGCTCGGGCAGCCAGTAGGATTCAAAGCCGAGTTCCTCGGCTCGCTTGGCCACCACTGCGGGGTCGCCGCCTGGTATGTCGGCCATGATCTGAAACACCCCTACCCCGATCCCGCTTGATTTACGTTTCATCGCACTCCCCCGGTCTGTTTCTTCTTGTGTAAACGCTTGTGTGTGCCGCGGCGATCACCGCGGACACCAGCGACCCGCGATATCCCTTGCCCTGACTCAGGCGAATTCGAATGCCTCAAGCTCCGGCTTCTTCATTTCCTCAAAGAAGCGGTCGCGGCTCCACGGCCAGCTCGCCGGCACCCCGTGCTTATCCAGGTACCAGCTGCGGCAACCCGTGGACCAGATCGACTTCTTGGCCGCTTCTCGCCTCAGGCCTTCCCAGCTTTCAGCGGCCTGGCGACGCACCGCAATCTCACGACAATGACGCGCTCTGGCCTCGGCCATGAGATCGAGAATGTAGGCCACCTGCGCTTCGGCGATCGAAATCAGCGAGAAGTTGCCGACCGGACCATTCGGGCCGTTCAGCATGAAAAAGTTCGGGAACTCCGGAATGGAAATCGACATGTAGGCGATGGGATGGTCTTCCCATACCTGATCGAGATTCACACCGTTGCGTCCGAGCACCGTGGTAGGACGGATGAAGCTGTCGGCCCGGAAGCCCGTGGCAACCACCAACACGTCTAGCTCATGCAGCTTGCCATCGGCCGTACGCACGCCTTCCGGCTCCACGCCCACGATGCTGTCGTTGATGACGTTCGCGTTGGGCTGGGTGATGTTCTGGTAGAAATCAGGGGCGAAAATCAGGCGCTTGCAGCCGGCGCGATAATTGGGGCGCAACTTCTCCCGCAGCACCGGGTCCTTGACGTTGTCTTCCAGATTCTTGAGGCACGCCGCTTCGATGTCAGCCATCTCACGGGAGTCGGCATCGATAACAGCATCAGAGAAAAGCCGGAAGTATGCATTGGCCTCGACCTTCAGCTGTTCAATAGCTGCCGGGTCGTTGCGGAAGGCCGCTTTCTCTTCATCGGTATAAGGCTTGTTTTCGATCGGCATCACCCATTGAGCCGTGCGCTGGAAGAGATCAAAACGCCCGACTTTCTTGACCAGCGCGGTAGTGATTTGGATGGCCGTGGAGCCAGTGCCGATGACGCCGACGCGCTTGCCTTCTAGCGGTACGCTGTGATCCCAGCGCGCGGTGTGGAAGCAGGCGCCCTTGAAAGTCTCGAGGCCTGGAATGTCTGCAACATTCGGGTGATGCAGCACGCCGGTCGCCGCCACCACGATATCCGCGAAATCTTCGCGGCCGGTGGAGGTCTTGAGGTGCCAGCGACCGTCTTCATAGGCGCAGTAGGGAACGGCCTCATTGAAGCGGATGTGGGCGTGTACGTCGTATTTGCGCGCCACGCCCTCAAAGTAGGCCTGGATTTCCGGTCCCGGGGCGAAGGTCTGGCTCCAGTCGGGGTTGGGCTCGAAGGAGTAGGTGTAGAGGTGGGCCGGTACGTCACAGGCGACACCGGGATAGGTGTTCTCCCGCCAGGTGCCTCCCACCCGATCGGTCTTCTCGTAGACCACGAAATTCCGGTAGCCCGCCTCGCGCAGCTTAATCACCGTGAGTATGCCGGCCATCCCGGCGCCGATGATTGCGATGCGTGGCTGGTAGCCATCCGTCTGACTCATTCTCATGTCTCTACTCCCCGGGTCGGCCGCAGCCTCTTGCGCCACGACCGAACTGTCTTGTTTCTGTTGACCGCTTCCGGCATTCCGGAACAAGGCCGCCTGCGCGCACCTTGCCCGAGCTTACCCCATGCAATACCCCGGAATGAAGGCTGTCTGCACGCCCCGCCTGTGACGTGTATCAAGCAAACAATGGCAGGGTCGGAAAGCTCCCACCAAGCACCTGGCCTGCAGCGCCGGGCTTCAGCCAGCCGTCGATCACGCTCGCGTACACGCGCCGGAAATCCGTGGTGAACTGGAGGTTATCGTCAGCGTTGAGCTGGTCCAGCGCCGGCGGCTCACCATAATGCCCTCCCCTCACCTTGGGGCCAGCCACAAACATCACGTTGGCGGTGCCGTGGTCGCTGCCGAGATTGGCGTTCTCCGGGACGCGCCGACCGAATTCGGAAAACACGAGCACTGTCACCCGATCGGCAGCGCCCATGCGTTCGAGGTCGCGCAGGAAACCGTGCAGGGCATCCGCCGCATAGGTGAGCAGGCGTTGATGCAGATCCCGCTGCTGGACATGGGTATCGAAGGCGTTATTGCGGAAAGCCGCGTAGTACAGACGGGTCGGCAGGCCCGCTTCGATGCAGGCGGCAATCTTCGGCAACTGCAGGGGCACGAGGCCGTAGTCCACCGGGGATTTGTAAGCAGCCCAGGCTGCGCGCACCTGCGCCGAGGAAGTGCGGGCACCGTCGGCAACAGCATTGAGAAAAGCGAGCGTCTGGTTACCCTGCGCGTCGGCACCCACCACATCGAGCAACTCGCGGGTTTCGAAATATCCCTTGCGCTGAAAACCGGCCGGCTCATCAAACACGACCGGCGTGTGCAGGCGGCTCTTCACCGCCAGTGACTGCACGACATCCACGTTTACGATGAAGCCGGGCGCGGGCTTCGGCGCAAGCACGTCCGCCAGACGCCCGACCCACCCATGCTCGTTGCCACTGTTGGGCGCGGCAGTGTGCCAGTAAGCCATGGAGGTGAAGTGCGAGAAGGAAGGCCGTTCATAACCGCAGCCATGCACGATGGCGAGCTGGCCCTGATCCCACAGACGGCGGAAGCCGACCATGCCGGGATTGAGTCCCCATGCGTCATCGAGCTTCAGCACGTGATCGGGCCGAATGGCGAGCGTGGGCCGTTGCCGGTAATAGTGGTCGTTGGTGTAGGGCACCACGGTATTGAGACCGTCATTGCCACCGGAGAGCTCGAACACCACGAGGATGCGATCATCATCCGCAGCGCCTGTGGCGGCCATGGCGCGTTCGAAGACGCCGAGGGTGCCACCGGCCCCCATACTTGCCGTGGCGGCGAGCTGACCGAGAAAGTGTCGTCGTGAGAGACGGTTTGGCGATTTCATCCCAACTGGTACTCCGGACGACTGAGAATGAGATGCAGCAGTTTGCGCAGTGGATCCTCGAGATAACTCTCCGCTGCGATGATGTTGCGCGTACCGAGCTCGCCCGCGAGGAAGTCGGCCAGTCCCCGGCGCGCGACGGCATCCAGCGGGACCGCCAGGAAGCGGTGCGCAAGCAGATCCACGACCGCCTCGGGCGTATCGGCTTTGCCGGCCATCACCCAGCCCGTGAGATCCAGCCGGGCGTAGGTGCGGGGAATGGGCTGCACCCGCTCCACCGCCCTCTGCCAGCCGCGGTAGCTCGCATAACGTGTGTTGAAGGCCTCGTCACGGTCGGCCATGGCATTCGACACCGCCATCATCTCCGCGCCCCCTTCCTCCGCCGGCGGAGCGGTGGCCGCGGTGATGTCCAATCCAGCGCGGATGCGTTGATGCACGGTCGCGATCTCATCATCCGCCCCGTATTCGGGATAGCGATCCCGGGCGATGTAGGTGATGTCGGGAAACATCACATCCAGTGCGAAATTCCCCCGGGCGAGCATGAGCCCCGGCGTGATCCAGCTTCGCCCATAGGCCCAGCCGGCCACGGTGGGAGGAAACAGCAGGCGCTGCCCCAGGGCTTCGCAGGTTTCGTTGAAGTCCGGCACGCCCGGAACCTGGGTCAGGCCCAGCTTGCGATAGGTCGAAACTACCAGCTCCACAGGACTGCGGATGCGTGTCGCCATGGACTCCGGCGCATGAAAGTCCTGCGACAGGAACAGGGTTTCCAGGAAGGGCGAGAGCTCGTAGTCCAGGCCGCGCAGCCGGTCTCCAAGGGCTTTGCGCAAGGCGGGATCCGGATCGTCTCGCACGTAATAGCGATAAATCTTGCTGGCCAGATATTCGGCAGTCACCGGATGGGCCAGGATGATGTCGATGACCTCCTCGCCACCCAGATTTCCCGTCACGCCAAGTACCGCCTTCTCGCCGTCGTCGTGCTGGGCGGGGTTGAAGTGGTAGTCGAGCCCCCGGTAGTTCCAGCCGGTAAAGGCACGGGCAGCCTCGCGGATGTCCTGTTCACCATAATGCCCGACACCCATGGTGAAGAGCTCCATGATCTCGCGCGCGAAGTTCTCGTTGGGCGCGCCCTTCACATTCACGCCGGCATCGAGGAAGGCGAGCATGGCGGGATTCTTCGCCACCGCGAGCAGCAGGGTGCGGAAATTGCCGAGGCCCTCCTGCTGGAACAGTTCCACCTGCTGCAGCATCTTGCGGTAATCGCGCACTTCCTCTTCATTGGTTGCAAAGTGCCCGTGCCAGAAAAGCGCCATCTTTTCCGTGAGCGGCCTGGGCGAGGTGAGCATGCGGCCAGCCCACCAGTACGCCACGCGATCCGTTTCCAGACGGCTCGCGCGCAGCCAGTAGAAAAAACGGTCGACCACCGGCTGGATGGGACGCTTGCCACCGGCCTTGACCTTCACGCCCAACGCCTCGCCCTTCGCAGCCGCCTGCTCCGTCGTTGCAGGGCGGCTGACGGGGAAGGGGTCGAGCGCCGCTTCAAAAACACCCGAGTGTTCGAAAGCCGGCAGCGCAACCTCGGGTGCCCCTTCGAAATAGACCAGGCGCCGGACCGCAGCCTTGGGCGAAAGACGCGCCAAGGCGGCTATCTCCTCCGGACGGCCGCCGAAACCGGCCCGCTCCAGCAAATGCGCGGCCCGGGCCTTGCCGAGCACCGAATCGGTAATGGGCGAAAGATCTCCCACCCGCGCCTCCGCTCCGAGGCCGCACAGCATCAGGGTCAAGCAGAGCACCCTCGCACACGGGCGTACACGGCTTTCAAAGCCGCGCGGCACACTCATCCCGACAGTTCCACCGGACATGCAGCTCTCCTCCCCTGCGCCGATATCCACGGACTCGGCTGTTGTCATGCGGCGACTTCCGCTTCGGCTTCCTCAAGCGCCGCGCTGGCAGTCAGCCAAGCCTCCTCGGCAGCAGTGAGGTCACGGTCCAGGCGCGCCTTCTCCTGCATCGCATCCGTCAACTTGTCCCGTTGCGCAGTTTCGTACAGCGCAGGATCCGCCAGCATTGTCTCGATCTTCACGCGCTGGGCTTCGAGTTTCTCGATACTCTGCTCGGACTTCTTCACCGCGTCCCGCAGAGGGCGCAATTGTTCACGGCGCTGGGCCGCCTGTTGTCTGCGCTCGCGTTCATTGCCGCGCAGGGCTTCGCGGGCAGGCAGCCCCGCTGCGGCCGTGGCGCGGCGATCGCTGCTCAGCCAGCTGGCGTAATCATCGAGGTCACCTTCCCAGGGCTCCACCTTGCCCTCATTCACGAGCAGGAAGGTGTCGGTGGTCGTGCGCAGCAGATGTCGATCGTGCGCCACCACCACCAGTGCGCCTTCAAAATCCTGCATCGCGAGCGTCAACGCATGCCGCATGTCGAGATCGAGATGGTTGGTGGGCTCGTCCAGCAGCAGGAGATTGGGTCGTGCGTGCAGCAGCAGGGCGAGTACAAGACGAGCTTTCTCTCCTCCGGAGAAGGAGCCCACCGCGCGCTCCGCCATTGCGCCCCGGAAATTGAAACCACCGAGGAAATTGCGCAATTCCTGCTCCCGCACACCCGGTGCCGCGCGCTGCAGGTGAACCAGTGGTGATTCGTCCGGGGTCAGCTGTTCGAGCTGGTGCTGGGCGAAATAGCCGACGGCCAGATCCCGTGCCGGCAACAGCTCGCCGGCCATGGCGGGTAGCACCCCGGCCAGCAGCTTGATGAGTGTCGACTTGCCCGCCCCGTTGGCGCCGAGCAAGGCCAAGCGTTCGCCGGGAGCAATGGACAGCTTCACGCCATCCAGGATTTTGCGGGTGCCGTAGCCCGCACTGACTCGATCGAGCGTGAGCAGCGGGCGCGGCAGCTTGCGCGGCGTGAGAAATTCAAAGCTGAAGGGCGAATCGGCGTGCGCAGGAGCGATCCGCTCCAGTCGCTCGAGTGCCTTCAGGCGACTCTGGGCTTGTCGCGCCTTGCTCGCCTTGTAACGGAAGCGCTCCACGAAAGCCTGCATGTGTCCGACTTCCCGCTGCTGCCGTTCATACGCCGACTGTTGGCTGGCGAGCTGCGCCGCGCGTGCCTGTTCGAAAGCCGAGTAGTTGCCTGTGTAGAGCTTGAGACTGCCGTGCTCGAGATGCGCGATGACGTCCACCACGCGATCAAGAAAATCCCGGTCGTGCGAGATCAGCAGCAAGGTCCCCGGGTAGTGAAGCAGCCATTGCTCCAGCCAGATCACCGCATCCAGATCGAGGTGATTGGTGGGTTCATCGAGCAGCAGCAGATTCGAGCGGCACATGAGGGCACGCGCGAGATTCAGACGCATGCGCCAGCCACCGGAGAAACTCGCGACGGGCTCGGTCTCCTGTCCCGGCGAAAAGCCGAGTCCAATCAGCAGTCGCGCAGCCCGCGCCGGTGCGGCATAGCCCTCGATGCTTGCCATGCGGGTGTGAAGCTCACCCAGGGCGGCATCGCCCTCGGATTCGGCGACGCTCAAGGCCTGCTGCAGTCGGCGCAGTTCCTGATCGCCATCCAGTACATAGTCGAGCGCCGGCCGCGGATCGGGTGGCGTCTCCTGCGCCACATGCGCCAGCACCACACCATTGGCGAGCTGGACCGCGCCACTCTCGCAGGCGAGATCACCAAGAACAAGACTGAAGAGACTCGACTTGCCCGCGCCGTTGGCGCCGACCAGACCCGTCTTCTGCCCTGCGTGCAAGGTGAAGTCCAGCCCGGAGAACAGCAGCTCTGTGCCGCGCCTCAGGCTGACATCGGTGAAGTTCAACATGAGTTCAAGTGGGGAAGTAATGCAGGACCGTGCGCCCGTCCACGCGGATGTCGGCAACCGCCCGCCCGCTGGCATCGGCGTGCAGATCCGGTGCCGCGCTTTCACCGCGGTTCACATAACGGGTACCCGGCTTGAGGCGGGAAAACCCCAGCGGATACGTACCGGTGGCGGCACCCGGATACAGCACGAGCTCGAGATCCTCGCCCTCACTTCTCGCCTTTGACACCAGCACGCCCGGGTACGGGGCCTCCTCCAGCAAGGGACCCGCCAAGGCGCTGGCAGGCGGGCCTTCCACGAAGGAGCGTCGGAAGTCGCCGGTCTGCATGATGCGTGCGTCCAAGGCCCAGATGTTGGCCCATCCCGAGCCGCCGGTATAGGACGCGACACCGTGATCCACGACGCGCCCACAGTCCTGATCCATCGAGCGCAGCGCAGCCTCGGCCAGATCGTGATCCCCGAATTCACGTCCGCACATCGCAACCGCGGCATAGGCGAACAAGGCGCCCCGCCGGTAATTACCCGGATCGATGGTGTCCAGCAGGGTCAGGGCTTCCGGTGGGATGGACAGGCGCGGCTTGCCTTCCGCATCCGGCGCTATGCAGAAAGAAAGCTCCTTGCGTCCTACCGCCCACAAACGGGTGGCGAGTTCCGGCGCAAACACGTTCGCGAAGAAGGCAAAGCCTGCTTCGCCGTTGTAGAAAGGAATGCCGAGACCGGTCCAGGCCGAACGCAGCGGGATGAGCGAGCCCTTGGCATCCGTGAATTCGCGGTCCAGCGAGGCCTGCCAGCGCGGGTAGATGTCGTCGCGATAGCGGGTACCGAAGACCGCATCGTGGCTCGCAAGCGCCCCCATGCCGTACATGTTGCACACGGCGTAGATCCAGTTGGGCTCGCATGGATACAGGCAGAATTCGGAACGCGTATGGTTCATCCGTACGGATTCCACCAGAGTATGCGCATCGTGCGGGTATGCGGTGCGTGCATTCAGGCGGAAGGTAAGGCTGCCGGGCTCGGCATAGCGTCGGTCACCTGTGTTCAGCATGTACTGGTTGACCTGCATGCCGAAGTAGCCGGTGAGCATGATGTTGTCACCATCGGCCGGATCGAAGTTCGTGAAGTTGAGGTGCCCCCACATGGATTCGAGCACCCAGTAATCCCACACTCGACGCTGCAGATAGGTTTCGATGAGGTTGCGCTGGGCCTGCGCCAGATAGCCGTGGAAATTGGGCGTGTAATGACACTGCACCATGCCGAGTGCATATCCGAGATGATTGATCTGGTAGCGCAGTGCCGCCGGCTGGAACTGATCGATGATGGTGTAGCCGGCGTATTCCCCCACGGGCTGCAGGGCGCGCTCCAGCGCATAGCGGACCGAGGCCAGTTGTTCCGCGGAGAGTTCGCGTTGCGCGGCGACGGGTTGCACCAGCGCCTGGGCTCGCACTTCACGGACCGAGTCCGCGATAAATCCTTGGCGTGCCGCAAACCGCTCCGCATCGGCACGGGCCCGGCCGCGCGCGCGATGAACTTGGCGGGCAACCAGGCCGGCAGCGGTCAGGATGATCAGCGCGGGAGACGCCGCCCAGGCGGTATCGCCCGCAAGACTGCCGGCCAGGGCCGCACTGCCCAACCAGATACCGACCGGCGCCACCACCATGCCGCACCAGAACCAGACGATGATCGAGAGCCAGAAAAGCCCGAGTACCAAGGCCGTGCCCAGCAGACCCCATGGTCCCAGCGCGGCGAACCCGCCGCCCGGCAAAACCAGACCGAGGCCCACTGCGCGCCAACCTGCGGAGGCATCCAACAGCCACGGCAGGAGTCCCGCCGTACAGAGCAGCAGATAGCAAGCGGCACTACGCCACAGCCTGCGGCGCGTGGCTGGTCCCATGCCTGATGCGTGGAACCCGGCCTCGCCGGAGGCCTGTGCAGGGAGAACGGCTGACATGCTTATCTGCCCTCTTGATTCAGGAGCCCGGCGCAGCGGACAGCCCCGCCGCCACCAGCGCTCCGCGGCACCACTGTCCAACACCGACGGAGGCGTCACCGGCAAGACTCCCGAGGTGCGCGGCATGCGCATTCACGTGAGCGACTCCCACGCCCAACTGGAAGAAGATCAGCGCCACCCACGCCACCCGACGAAAACTCCCCAGTCGAGTGAGACCCGCACGCAACGCAGTGCGGGATCTGATCCCCAGGCGGCGCGCACGTTGCCAGGCCTCGATCAACTGGTAGACGAGCAGCAGTCCGAACATGCAGCAGGCCATGGCTTTTCCTCTCGCCGCGTTAACGAGGCGTCGCTCAGAGCATTTCCTCGGCCACCACACGCAAGGCGGGCACATCCGTGGCGGTGACAATCATGGTGCCGAGATTGCCTGCGGCAGCGGCGCGCTTCCAGGTCTTCAACTGCTCGCGGATGTGGGACTCCGGCCCCACCAGCGAACATTCGTCGACCAGCTGGTCCGGCACCGCCGCGATGGCTTCGTCCTTGCGCCCGGCCAGATAAAGGTCCTGGATCTTCACCGCAGCATCTGCGTATCCAAGGCGGGTGGCGTAGTCGTTGTAGAAATTCTTGCCGCGGGCGCCCATCCCACCGATGTAGAGTGCGAGGAAGTCCTTGATCACGCGACGGCAGGCAACGATGTCATCCCCCATGGCGATGCGCACAAAAGGGGCAAGGTCAAAGTCCTTGAGCGACTTGCCACCGCCGGCCTTGGCAAAGCCCTTGTCCAGAGCACCGGCGAAGATGTCGGGGCGCTCCGGGTTCATCCACACGACGAAAGTGCCATCCGCGAGTTCCGCCGCGAGCTGTACACCGTTCTCGGTCACCGCGCCGGTATAGATGGGCAGCTTGGAATTGCCGTGCAGGATGCTCTTGAGCGGTTTACCCAGACCGGTCGAGCCCGGCCCGGTGTTGGGGATGTGGTAATGCTCGCCCTGGTGCACCACCGGTTTTTCCCGTGCAAGTATCTGGCGGATGATGGAAATGTACTCGCGCTGGCGCGTCAGCGGCTTGCCATACAGCTCCCCGTGCCAACCCTCCACCACCTGCGGGCCTGACGGCCCTACGCCCAGCACGAAGCGACCTCCGGAAAGATGGTCGAGTGTCATGGCGGTCATGGCGGTGGTGGCGGGAGTGCGCCCCGCGAGCTGCATGATGGCGGTACCCGCCTTGATGCGGCTGGTATTGGCGAGTACCCAGGCCACAGGAGTGACTGCATCCGAGCCATAGGCCTCAGCGGTCCAAACGGAGTCATAACCGAGGCGTTCCGCCTCCAGCACGAGGTCCAGCGGCAGCTTGTAGTGGGCGCCGGAGTAACCAAGCATCAAACCGAGTTTCATGGTGCAGCAACCTTTCAGGTCAGGAAGTAAGGGCTTCGCTCAGCGGATGAGCGGCAGGATCTCGCCGAAGCGCTCAATCACTTCCAGGCATTCCTGCCGTGAAGGATAGTGCTTGCCGAGATTGACCGGGTTGCGCGTGCGGAAGCAGATCCAGTCGGGGTTGATCTGCTCGCGAATCTCGCCCATGCGGTCGATCCACTTCTGGCGATTGCCGAGGCACAGGAACATGTCCTCGATGGCACTCAATTCATCCTTGGCTTCCGCATCAGGCGACAAGCCCTTCTCCGCGTAGAAGCTCCATTCCCGCACCCAGCGATGGCCATGCTTGGCGCGCACATCCGGATCATCGTCCAGCCAGCCCTCGAAGCCCATGGTGAACTGCCAGTTCTTCTTGCCGAGCTTGTAGGCTTTCTCGCGCATGGCCTCGACCTGGGGTTTCAGCTCCTTCACGCCCGGCGGGAACCACAGGCACCAGCCGTCCCAGCGCAGGGCGCGCTCCAGTGCCTTGTCGGCAAAGGCGCCGATCCACACCGGAGGGCGCGGTTGCTGGTAGGGCTTGGGCGACATCTTCACGCCGTCATAATTAAAGAATTCACCTTGATAGTTGACCGTTTCCTGGGTCCAGCAGGCCTCGATCACATCCATCACTTCTTCAAAGCGAGCGCCCCGACGGGCGTATGGCACGCCGAAGTGACGGAAGTAATCCTGGTGATAGCCGACACCCGCACCGAAGGTGAGCCGCCCGCGCGACAGGCAGTCGATGTTGGCGAGTTGTTCGGCCAGATGTACCGGGTGGTGAAAGGTTGGCTGGATGACGGTCGAGGCAATGTCCACCCGGCTGGTGCGTGCCGCGATGGCGGCGAGCTGGGTCACGGTATTCGGCCACCAGGTTTCCGGTCGTTGATGGCGTTCAGGAACCCAAAGGCCGTCGAAGCCGCAGCGTTCCGCCAGCTCCGACTCCTTGAGGCAGTGCTCCATGGCGTCAGCGACTTCGGGGCCGCTGGGAAGTTGAACCTGATCGTAAGCCCCGAAATGCGTATCGGGCATGAAGGCGATTTTCAAGCAGGACTCCTGGATTGGGCTTGGGGTGACAGAGACCTTCGATTGTAGGAGCGGCATGATCGCGCGTCATCCCGGGGTTTTTGCTGCACTGCACGCATAATTACCGCGTGCAGGCTGCGTTTGCAGTCGGAGGCGCGCGTGGCAGAATCAGGGAGATTGATCTGCATCACCTCATGCCCCCGCGTTTTGTGCCGGGGGCCAGCATCGGAGAACCAGCATGGCTGTAGTCAGCGAACGCGTCACCCGGACTGCCAAGAAGGCCTCCACGCTCCCCACCCTGCGCGAAATGGTGGAGGAACGTGATCGCCTCACCCGTGACACCGGTCACTACTGCGGCATCACCCAACTCAGCCTGCGCGATGCGGATCCCATCCGCTACGAGCGCTTCTACAACAAGCTGCACGCGGCCGTGCTGGCGGCCCGGGAATCCGCGCGCTTCGTGGCCGCGAGCCCTGGCTCGCGCGAGATGGGCGAGTGCCTCTGGGGTATTACCACGCCCGAAGGCGATACCTTGGCTGTGTCCATGGGCTTCCTGTCGCATACCGCCATTTTCCCGGTGGCCATTCGCTACATGGCCAACAACGACTACGACGTGAACGACGGTATCGAGGACGGTGACGTCTACGCGGTGTCGGACGGCAAGACGGGCGGCGTGCCCCACCCCGGCGACTTCTACTCCTTCACGTCCATCTGCCACGAAGGTGAAGTGGTGGGTTGGGCAGTGGGGATCAACCACCTCATGGAGAATGGCGCGCCGGTGGCCGGCTCCTGGGCAACGTTCTCGGTCGACACCTTCATGGACGGGCTGGTCTGCCCGCCGATGCGCACCGGACGCAAGCTGCGGCAGGAGTCCTGGTGGAAAGCCATCTGGGAGCGTCGCACCCGGGCGTCAACCATGAACATCCTGGACGACAAGATGCGCCTCGCGGGCTGCGCGATGATCAACAACGCCGCGCATGAGCTGCTGGCGGAGTTCGGCGCGGAGTACTACAAGCGTGCGATTCGCGAGGTCATTGAAGAATCCCGCCGCATGATCGTCGACAACATGCGCGCCCTGATGGTGCCCGGCACCTACAACGGGTGCGCGTTCCGGCTGGTGAAGTACGAGGGGCTGCAGAACGTCTGGTCGCATGCCAACAAGAACACGCTCATTCATGTGCGGGCCAGCGTCGAGCCAAACGAAAACGGCCTGATGCTCGACACCGAAGGCAGCTCACGCTGGGGTTATCACTCCTACAACGCCACCCCGGGCGGCGCGGACGCGGCGGTGTTCCTCGGCATGATCAACTCCTTTGCCCACAACACCAAAGTGACCGCCGGCATTGAACTGGCGGTCCAACGGCACTATGCGTTAGGCAGCATCTACAACCCGGACTATGAGTTCACCAGTAACGCCAACCTCTGGGCGCAGACCGTGGCCTTGAACAGCATAGGCTTCAACGCCGTCTCGCGCGCCACCTTCTCGCGCGGGTATCTGGAGGAAGCCTTCACGGTGGACGGCAACTGGGGCGCCTTCCAGGGCGCTGGCACCACTGCCGATGGCACCAGCTACGGCTTCACCAACTTCGAGTGGCTGGGCGGCACTGGCCGTGGCGCCTGGTGCTACAAGGATGGCGAACCGCTGGTATGGGCGGCCTGGTCGCAGATCGCGACCATTGGCGACGCCGAGGAATTCGAAGCCTGCGTGCCGCCACTGTTCTATCTGGGCCGCAAGCTTCTTCCAGGCTATTTCGGTTATGGCAAGTATCGTGGCGGTCCGGGCAACTCGGCCGTCCACTGGTGCGTGGAGCCGGGCAAGCACGTGGCCCTGACCCGCCCGAACGGCGGTCTTTCCTGCACAACTTCAGTCGGGCTTGGCATGAGCGGCGGCTATCCGGGACCGGGCTCCTTCATGATTTCGGCACGTGGTACCAACCTGCCGGATCTCATCGCCGAAGGTGAAACCCCGCGCGATGCACGCGAACTGCTGGCGCAGGTCGACAGCGGCCAACTGAGGGTTGAGAACCTCGAAATCTGGAAAACCGACTGCCCTGAGCTCGCCCTGCACGACCACGACCTTTTTGTCGACGCAGCAGGCTCTTCCGGTGGCTGGGGCGATCCCCTTGACCGCAATCCTGCGCTGGTCATCAAGGATTTGAACGATGGCGTGGCACCGGATTACGACTTCGTGAGCCGCATGCATGGCGTGGTTGCGACACAGGACGCTGCCGGTGACTGGGTGTTGGACGCTGCAGCCACAGCAGGCAAGCGTGCGGCGTTGCGCAAGGCGCGCATGGACGATTCCCTGCCCGCTGCCGAGTGGTGGCAGCAGGAACGCGCGAAGGTGCTGGCGAAGGCGGTCGTGCCCGAAGTGCACGAGATGTACAGCCAGAGTCTCAGCTTTGCCAAGTTTGACGGCGAGTTCCGGCGCTTCTGGCAACTGCCCGCCGACTTCAGCTTCAGCAAGGAGTAGGTCATGGCCGGCGAAACAACCATCAGCAAGGAACTGATCGCGCAGCTTGTAGAGGGCACGATCGACGACGACAACACCAACCGGCTTCAGCGACTGCCGCGCAAGGATCTGGATCGCTTCTTCAACTACGTGGCGGTGCTGCAAGCACGGGTGAGCTGGGCGGACCAGATTCTGCTCCGCCTGGGTGATCGCCTCTACGTGGTGCGCAACAAGAGCAACCAGCGCGTGGTGAAATGCGACTGCGGACACGAGTTCGGCGACTATCGGCAGAACTGGAAGCTGGGATGCAAGGTCAGGGTACGCCGCACGCTGGATGAAATGCGCGAAGTCTATGACCCGGCGCCGGCCTGCCCGGAGCCGGGCTGGCAGGAAGTGCGCGAATTTTTCTGCCCCGAGTGTGCCGCCCAGCATGCGGTGGAAGTGGTGGCGCCGGGCTATCCGGTGGTGTTCGAGATGCTGCCGGATCTCGACAAGTTCTATCGCGACTACTTGGGTCAGCCGCTGCCGGACGAAGCCGACGACTGGTACGTCGACCGCACCGAACATCTGACCCGACACTGGGCTGCGAGCGCCACGGGTTAGCCCCGCACTGCTCGCAAACACGGGGCCTCACCGGCCCCGTCGCCCTCGTTCATCCCTGTTTTGATGCTGAAATTTTCAGGAATTGCCCATGTCCGACACTTCTGCGACGGCTATCGACGATCGCCAGTTCATCCTCGCCTTTGACGCGGGCGGCACCATGACCGACGCCATTCTGGTCAAGCCCGATGGCAGCTTCACGGTGGGTAAATCAATCAGCCGCCGCGAAGACGAACCTCGCAGCTACCGCGAATCGGTCACCGATGCGGCCAGCAATCTTGGGCTCACGGCCGAGGAAGTGCACGCGCGCTGCGGTGCCGATATCTACTGCGGCACCGGCATGCTCAACACGGTCCTCACCGGCAACGGCCGCAAGGTAGGCCTGATGGTCACCCGGGGCTTTGAAGACATCACCGTGATGGAAGGTGGACTGTCCTACCTCGGGCAGAGCCAGAACGAGACCCTGCACCAGCAACTCCACCGGCATACCCGCCCACTGGTCGACCCCAAGAACGTGTTCGGCATCAGCGAGCGGCTCGGCGGCGGTTGCTATCAGGGCAATATCCACCTGCCACCCGGTGCGGCACTGATTCCGGTGAATGAAAAACAGGTGGTGAAAGCGGTCAATGCGATGATCGACCGGGGCTGCGAAGTCATCGGCATCCTGTTCCTGTTTTCTTTCGTTGACGCGCGCCACGAGCACCAGGCCAAGGCCATCGCGGAGCGCGTGCTGCGGGAACGCGGCCTGAGCCTCCCGGTGGTCTGCTCGGCAGACGTCGCGCCGGTCTCAAAGGAAAACAACCGCCTGAAGAGCCTGCTGTTCCAGTGCTTCGCCGCGGAACTGGTGCGCGACTCGCTGATGTCGGTGGAAACCCAGGCCAAGGCCTATGGCTACCAGGGCCGCTTGCTGACGCTGTTGTCCTATGGCGGCGCGGTCAACATGGAATATGAACGCCTCTACGAGACAATGATCTCAGGCCCCATCGGCGGGCTCATCGGCGCGCAGTTCATTGGTGAGAAGCTCGGAATCCCCAACATCGTCACCGCCGACATGGGTGGCACGAGCTTCGACGTCGGCCTGATCGTGGAAAACCGGTTGGCCATCACCAAGAGCGCGGATATCGCCGGGCACCGACTGGCACTGCAGATGGTGGAGCTCGACTCGGTCGGCAGTGGCGCTGGCTCAGTGGTCTGGGTTGACGAATACAAGCGCCTGCACGTGGGGCCGGACAGCGCAGGCGCCAAGGTTGGCGTGTGCCTCAACTTTGACCGCCTGACCGTGACCGATATCAATGTCGTGATGGGCTACGTCGATCCCGACTATTTCCTGGGCGGCCAGGTCAAGCTCGATCGCGACAAAGCGATGGCCGCACTGGAGGAAGCCGTGGCGAAACCGCTGGGCTTGAGCGTGTACGAGGCGGGAGCCGGCGTGCTCGATATCGTCAACACGCAGATGAACGACCTGCTGCGCACCATGATTGCCGCCAAGGGATACGACACTCACGACTTCACCCTGCTCTATTACGGCGGCGCGGGACCGGTGCACATGTATGGCTATGCCGAGGGCATCGAGTTTGCCGACGTCATCACCCTGCCGTGGGCCGCCGGCTTCTCGGCCTTTGGCGCAGCCTGCGCGGAATACATGCATCGCTACAGCCGAGGCCTGCGCACCCTGATTCCGAACGGTCTCGACGACACGGAACAGACCAGCATCGCCCAGCAAATCCGCAGCGCCTGGGAGGGCCTGGAGGCCGACGCGCGCACGGAGATGCAGCACGAAGGTGTGGACCCGGACAAGGTCACATTCCGCTACGGGGTGGCAGCGCGCTATATCGGTCAGCTGGAGAGCTTCGACACCTCCCTCGAGAGCGGTGACATGAACGGCCCTGCTGATCTGCAACGCCTCATCGACGCATTCGAGGAGATGTACACCAAGGTGTACCCGGACGGCGCGCGCTTCCCGGACGCCGGCTATTCACTCACCGCTGTGCATCTGGAGGCGATTGCACCCAAGCCCCAACCGATTCTGGCCGAGCATCCGCTGTCACCGGCTGAGCCGGATGCCACGGCCTTTGTTGGCAGCCGCGAGGTCTACCATGCCGGGCAGTGGACAACTTTCAATGTCTACGAGATGGCCAACCTCAAGGCCGGTAACGTGGTGCAGGGACCGGCCATCATCCGCGACCCCATGACCACGGTGGTGGTGCCGCCCGGACGCACGATGTCTTTCGACAAGTACCGCGTCCTCCATTACAAGTAAGCAGGTCCACGCATGAAGTTCGCGACTTTCAGTCTCAAGGGCGGTACTCCCCAGGCAGGTCGGGTGGACGGGGATGCCGTGATCGATCTCGGCACCGACATGCTGAGCCTCCTGGCGGCGCCCGGTGGCCTCTCCGCCGCCGCCGGAATCGCTGGCGCACGCCACGCCCTCACCGAGGTTACCTTGCACGCACCTGTGCTGCGTCCGCCCAAGATTCTCGCCATCGGATTGAACTACAAAGACCACATCGAGGAGACCAAGCTCGACACGCCGAGCTTCCCGATGTTCTTCAACAAACAGGCCACGGCCACCAACGGCCCGTATTCCCCGATACACATGCCACGGGTGTCTGACAAACTCGATTACGAGGGCGAACTCGGCTTCGTGATCGGACGCCGCTGCCGACATGTACCACGTGACCGAGCGCATGAGGTCATTGCGGGCTTTGTGGTCTGCAATGACGTGTCGGTGCGCGACTGGCAGATGCGCGCGCAGACCTTCACGCTCGGTAAATCCTTTGATACCCATGCCCCATTCGGGCCATTCATCGTCACGCCCGATGAGGTGGGTGATCCCCACGCGCTGGGACTCAAGACCTTCGTCAACGGCGAGTTGCGGCAGAATTCGAATACCCGCCATCTGGTGTTTGATTGCTACACCCAGATTGAAACACTCACCGCGGCATTCACGCTCGAGCCGGGCGATCTCATTCTCACCGGCACGCCGAGCGGCGTAGGCATCGGCTTCAAGCCCCACAAATATCTCAACGTGGGTGATCGCGTGCGCATCGAAATCGAGAAGGTCGGCCAGATAGAGAACGAGGTCATTGCCGAGCCTGCCAACACCGACCTGATCTGATTCCGAGGATTCCCCGATGCGTGCCTGGCAGTTCGATCGATACGGCAACTACAAGGATGTCCTTCACTGGGTGGAGCGTCCCGTGCCGACCCCGGGTCATGATCAGGCGCTGGTCCGTACAGCCGCGGTTTCGCTCAATTTTCCGGACCTGCTGATCATCGAGGGCAAATACCAGCACAAGGCGCCGCTGCCCGCGGTACCGGGGGTGGAAGGCGTGGGCGTGGTGGAGGCAGCAGGCCCGGCCAGCCGTTTTCGCGTGGGAGACCGGGTCGTGGGATTTGCCCATTCGGGCGGGACCTTGGCCGACTGCTTCCTGGTCGACAACAACGCGGCCTGGACCGTGCCCGACCATGTGAGCGACATCCAGGCAGCCGCGCTGTCCGTGGTTTACGGGACTTCGTATTTCGGACTGGAACATCGGGCGCAACTGAAGGCCGGTGAGACTCTGCTGGTGCTGGGCGCCGCAGGTGGCGTGGGTACGGCAGCCATCCAGCTGGGGCGCCTGATGGGCGCCAACGTCATCGCCTGTGCCGGCGATGCTGCCAAGCTCGAGGTTTGCCGCCAGCAGGGTGCCCACCACCTCATCAACTACCGGCATGAGAATCTCGTCGAGCGGGTGAGAGAGATCACGGACGGCCGCGGGGCCGACGTCGTTTACGACCCCGTGGGTGGCGAAATCTTCGATCAGGTGAAGCGCTGCGTGGCCTGGGGCAGCCGCTATGTGGTGATTGGCTTTGCCGGCGGCAGCATCCCGCAGCTCGAACTCAACCGCATCCTGCTCAAGAACATGAGCTTCCTCGGGCTGGCCTGGGGACAGTATCTCGACCGGGGGTCCGAGTTGCCGGGCAAGGCCCAGCAGCTCTTCTACGAGCTCATCGGGCGGGGGCAGATCGACCCTGTCATCTACAAGGTGCTGCCTTTCAGCGAAACGCTCGAAGGGCTACGTCTCATCGAATCTCGCGAAGTCTACGGCAAGGTCGTGATCACCCGCTGAGTCAGCGGCCCACCCACACGGGTGGGCGTTTTTCCGCGAACGCCCGCGCGCCTTCCAGGCGATCTTCGGATTCGTAACAGTCTGCAAAGGCCGGGTACCGCGACTGGGCCGCCATGGCAGCCTGAACATCAGGCTCCGAGAGCCCCCGCATCACACTCTGCTTGGAAGCCCGCGTGGCGAGCGGTGCGCAACGCAGGATGCGCGTGCACCAACGATCAATCTCCTGTTCGAAAGCCTCCGGGGAGACCACCGCGTTGACGAAGCCGAGGCGCTGGCCTTCGGCAGCTTCGATCAGATCGCCGGTGAGGATGAGGCCCATGGCCTGCTTGAGCCCAATCTGCCGCGCCAGCCTGTGCATGCCCCCACCCAGCGCCACAGCACCCACCAAAGGCTCGGGCAATCCAAACCGTGAACGTTCCGTGGCGAGGATGAGGTCGCACGCGAGCGCGAGCTCAAAGCCTCCGCCAACCGCCACACCATCCACCGCCGCGAGCAAGGGCTTGTCGAGGTCGAAGCGTTCGATGAGACCCGCATAGCCGTGCTGGGGATACACATGCGGCTCATTGCGCGTGGCGATGGATTTCAGGTCGCTGCCCGCGCAGAAGGCGCGTCCGCCTGCCCCCCGCACCACGCAGAGATACTGGCTGTCATCGGCGGCAAAGGCGTCAAAGGCGTGCTCGAGCTCGTCGTGCATCTGCTGGTTGATGGCATTCATGACCTCTGGCCGGTTGAGGACGAGGTGGGTCACATTCCCTCTGTGGTCGACGGTGAGCGTCTGGTAGTGCATGGCAATCCCCGGGTGCTTGGGATCCCAAGCGTACCATTGACCGGACGCCGCCAATGGTTTCGAATTCCGGCACCCTCCATCTGCAGCGAGTGCCGCCATGCTGACGAATCCGTTCTATTCCCAGGAAGTCCAAGGCCCCTTCAAGACCTTCCCTCTCGGCGATTTCGTACTCGAAGAGGGCGGCACACTCCGCGGCGGCTACCTGGCCTATGCCACCCACGGCAAACTCAACAAGGCCCGCGACAACGCCATCCTGATTCCTTCCTGGTACTCCGGCACCAGCAAGGTGTTCGAGCAGTGCTATATCGGCAAGGGCCGGGCGCTCGATCCCGCGCGGTACTTCATCATCTGCGTCAATCAGCTCGGTAACGGCGTATCCAGCTCGCCGCACAACACGGCCGGCAACGGCGGCCGCGGCAACTTCCCGCACATCCGCATCGGCGATGATGTTCGCGCCCAGCACAAGCTGGTGACAGAACTCTTCAGCATCGAGCGTCTGGCGCTGGTGATGGGTGGCTCGATGGGAGCGCAGCAGACTTACGAATGGGCCGTGCGTTATCCCGACATGGTGGCGCGTGCGGCACCGATTGCCGGCACTGCACGCAACACCCCGCATGATTTTCTCTATACCCAGAGCCTGATGGATGCCATCACCAGCGATCCGGGTTGGCGCAAGGGCTGGTACGACGACAATGCGGAGGTACGCGCAGGCCTGTCCCGGCATGCCCTGCTGTGGGCTGTGATGGGTTTCAGTACCGAATATTTCCGCCAGGAGGAATGGCGCAATCTCGGCTTCAGCTCCGTGCAGGATTTCATGACGAATTTCCTTGAGGCCTACTTCTGCGCCATGGACCCGAACGATCTGCTGTGCATGGCCTGGAAATGGCAGCGTGGGGACGTCAGCCGCCACACGGGAGGCGATCTCAAGAAGGCACTGGGGCGCATCACTGCCAAGACCTTCGTGATGCCCATCGATGAAGACATGTTCTTTCCGCCGCGTGACTGCAGTGCCGAGCAGAAGCTCATCAAGAACAGCCAACTGCGACTGCTGAAGAGTACCTGCGGTCACTTGGTCCTGACCGGATTTGATCAGGATTTCCTGAAGCAGGTCGATATCCACCTCGCCGAATTGCTGGCAATGCCCGCCTGAATTCTGCTGGAGCCAAACCATGAATGACACCAAGCTGGAACCGCAGGGCCATGTGCACGGTCCGGGCTGCAATCACGACCACGACCATCACCACGCCCACGCGGTGAGTGATCCGGTGCGCAACCCCGTGCGCGATGTCGGCCGCAATGACCCCTGTCCCTGCGGCAGCGGGCGCAAGTTCAAGAAGTGCCACGGCACCTGATCGGCTGAAAACTGAAGGTGCGAGCGGGCATCTGCCCGCCCGCATCGAGGACCACGCATGGCTTGGACACGCATCGGCGAAGTAGCCTTCACCAACGTGGTGGAGATCAACGAGCCTTTCCTGACTCCCGCGAAGATGTTCGCCCAAGCCACGCCGGAGGCCTTGGCGCCTCACCTGGACTGGCTCATCCCGCGGGCACTCTGTCCCGATACCGGGCGCATGATTCTCCCCATCCAGAGCTTCGTCATCCGCACGCCGCACCATGTGGCGCTGGTGGACTCCTGTGTCGGCAACCACAAGTCACCGGCCGGATTCAGCCGCTGGGCGAACCGCGATGACAGCAGCTGGCTGCAAGCGCTGGCTGCTGCCGGCTTGCAGCCGGAGGACATCGATTATGTCTTCTGCACCCATCTCCACCTGGATCACTGCGGCTGGCATACGCGCCTGGTGGACGGTCGCTGGGTGCCGACCTTTCCCAGAGCCCGCTACATTTTTGCGCGTGAGGAATTCGCCCATGCCGAGCAAAACTCCCGCACCAGCCAGGATCCGGTATTCAAGGAAAACGTGCTGCCCGTGATGGAGGCAGGGCTCGGTGTCCTTGTGGATACCGATTTTGCCCTCGATGACTGCCTGTATCTCGAAGCCACGCCCGGCCACACCCCCGGCCACTGCGCAGTGCGCATCGCATCCCGGGGCGCATCCGGCGTGATCACTGGCGACCTCATCCACAGCCCCTTGCAGTGTCGCTTTCCGGAATGGAACTTCATCTTCGATCACGACCCGGGACTCGCCGCGCGTACCCGCCGGGCCTTCCTCGAACGCCATGCGGACACCGACACCCTCGTCCTCGGCACCCATTTCCCACTGCCGTCCGTCGGCCGGCTTGAAGGCCTGGGTGATGTCTTCGACTACCGTTACTGCGAGTCCTGAATCTCTGCTACCGCAACGCAACAGTCTCCCCACGACTGATTCCATCGCGCACTCGGGGTTTTCGCCCCGAAAAAGAGCATAAATAGTGCTGGCGCTATCACATGCTTTATGTAAGATGCAAGACAGTACGTGGGTTCACCACTGAGTTGAACATGGACCCGGTTCGCAGGGAATCGCTCTGAAGGTCAGCTGTTCCAACATTGCGCACGATGCAGAGTTCAAGAATTCGCCGCCTGCGGCGATTCATTGGCGGGAAATTTGTGAGGTTGGTTTCCCGTCGACGCGATTGATGACAACCCACGATCAATGATGAGAGAGACTGATGAATATATATGTTGGAAATCTGGCCTACGGCGTGACTGATGCAGATCTGTCGCAGGCGTTCGCGGCCTACGGTGCGGTGGCTAGCGCGTCTGTGATCAAGGACAAGTTCTCTGGTCAATCCAAGGGCTTCGGCTTCGTCGAGATGCCGAATAACTCGGAAGCCAATGAGGCGATCAAGAACCTCAACGAGAAGCCGCTGAAGGGCCGCAACATGCGCGTGAACGAGGCCAAGCCTCGTGAAGACCGCCCGGCGCGCCCGCCGCGTCGCAATGGCGGCTACTGAGAAAAACGCGCTGTAGTTCCGACTTTGCACCGGGTGTCTGCCTTGCGCAGGCACCCGGTGTTGATTGAAGCCCCCTCGCCCGGCGCATTCCATGCGCCAGACACCCGCCTTTTCGCTATCATCCGCGCATGGAAGCCGCGAAAAACCTTTTCAGTTACAGGAAATACTGGGCGCACCGCTTCGGCACTGCGCCATTTCTGCCCACCACCCGGGAGGAGATGGAGGCACTCGGCTGGGATGCCTGTGACATCATCGTGGTTACGGGTGATGCCTATGTGGATCATCCAAGCTTCGGCATGGCAATCATCGGTCGCATGCTGGAGGCGCAGGGCTTCCGGGTCGGTATCATCGCGCAACCCGACTGGCGCACCCTGAAAGATTTCTCCCGTCTCGGCGCCCCAAAACTGTTTTTCGGTATCACGGCCGGCAATATGGATTCCATGGTCAACCGCTACACGGCGGACCGCCGGATCCGCAGTGACGATGCGTATACCCCGGAGGCTGAGCCAGCCAAGCGCCCGGATCGTTCCGTGATCGTCTACGCACAACGGGTGCGTGAAGCCTTCCCTGACAGCCCCATCGTGATCGGTGGCATCGAGGCCAGCCTGCGTCGCGTGGCGCATTACGATTACTGGTCGGAGAAGGTCAGGCGCTCCATCCTGCTCGACTCCAAGGCCGATCTGCTGGTCTATGGCAACGGTGAACGGCAGATCGTCGAAATCGCCCACCGCCTCGCGGCCGGCGAGCCGATCAATCGACTCACCACCCTGCGCGGGACAGCAGTCATCGCGCCGCCGCCGGAGGATTTCATCGAGATCGATTCCACTTCGGTGGACACACCCGGCCCGCTCAATCCCCCACTGGACCCTTACGAGATGAGCCCCTCCGCCAAGGCGCAGGCTCCGGTGCCTGCAGAGGCGGACAGTGCGGCGGAAACACGGGTGCCACTTGCCATCCTGAAAGCCGGACGACGCCAGTCCCGTGCGGCGACTTGCCTGCGTTTGCCGGCGTTCGAGCAGGTTCGGGACGACCCTGTGCTGTATGCGCATGCCTCCAGGGTGCTGCATCTGGAAGCAAACCCGGGCAACGCGCGGGCGCTGGTGCAACGGCATGGGGACGTGGATGTCTGGATCAATCCGCCGCCCATTCCCCTGACCACCGAGGAGATGGACGGAATCTACGAGCTCCCCTACCAGAGGCTGCCGCATCCTTCCTACGGCGGAGCGAAGATTCCAGCCTATGAGATGATCCGATTCTCCATCCCCATTCAGCGCGGCTGTTTCGGAGGTTGCACGTTCTGTTCGATCACGGAACATGAGGGCCGGATCATCCAGAACCGTTCGGAAGACTCGGTCATCCGCGAAATCGAGACCATTCGCGACACCGTACCGGGCTTCACCGGCGTCATCTCCGATCTCGGTGGCCCCACGGCAAACATGTACAGGATCGCCTGCAAAAGCCGCGAAATCGAGGCCGCTTGCCGCAAACCTTCCTGTGTATATCCCGGGATCTGTCCCAACCTCGACACCGATCACAACCCGCTCATCCGCCTCTACCGCCGGGCACGCGCGCTGCCTGGTATCAAGAAAGTGCTGATCGCCTCTGGCGTGCGTTACGACCTCGCCATCGAGTCTCCCGAATACGTCAAGGAGCTGGCGACCCATCACGTGGGCGGCTATCTCAAGATAGCGCCCGAGCATACCGAGGAGGGGCCACTCTCCAAGATGATGAAGCCCGGGGTGGGAACCTACTACCGGTTCAAGCAGCTCTTCGATCGCTATTCGCGTGAGGCCGGCAAGGAACAGTATCTGATCCCCTACTTCATCGCGGCCCACCCGGGGACGCGGGACGAGGACATGGTCGAGCTGGCGCTGTGGCTGAAGAAGCACGGCTTTCGCGCGGATCAGGTGCAGGCTTTCCTGCCCTCCCCCATGGCCACCGCCACCGCGATGTACCACTCGGGCAAGAATCCGCTGCGCAAGGTCAGTCGCAACAGCGAGGAAGTCCCCATTCCCAAAGGGTTGCGGATCCGGCGCCTCCACAAGGCGTTCCTGCGTTACCACGATGCCGATAACTGGCCCATGCTGCGCGCAGCGCTGCAACGCATGGGTCGCAGCGATCTCATCGGAAACGGCGCGGAGCAACTGGTACCCGCCTGGCAACCCAAAGGCACTGGCCAGCGTCCGGAAGGCGCCCGAGGGGCGCGCTTCACCACCCAGCATCTCGGGCTGCCCCGCCTCGACCAGACCAAGCCAGGCTCTAGCCGCGCGCGTCCCCCGCGCAAGCGACAGCCGACGCGTTGAGTGTCTGCCGTTGTCAGCCTGCACTTCCGTTGCTAAAGTCTGGTCGCGTTGGCGCGCAAGAACGCTGACGTATTTGCAGGCGAACAGGAGATTCGCCGTCAGCTTCTGACGGGCGTGCCGGAAAGAGGGCTGATCCAAAGACTTGCCCACTGCACGCGGAGAACACGCATGACGATGAATATCTATGTGGGCAACCTGCCCTATAACGTGCGCGAACCTGAACTGCGCGCAGTCTTCGAGCCCTTTGGCGCAATCAGTTCTGTCAAGGTCGTGATCGATCGCGAGACGGATCGCTCCAAAGGCTTCGGCTTCGTGGAAATGCCCGATCACTCGGAAGGCGAAGCGGCCATCAAGGCCTTGGACGGCTCTCCCATGAACGGACGTCCACTGCGCGTGAATCCCGCCCGTCCGCGTGAGGATCAAGGCGCCAGGGATCGCCCGCGCACGCCCCGTTACTGAAGCTTCAATCGTTTCTTCGTTCGCCGGGTACCGTGAGGCTCCGGTGGACGGGAGCTCGCGCGTCCGGGAGTAATGCAAGATCCGAATTACTTGCGCGCGCTCGATGGCCAACGCTCACAATCGCTTCGAGCGTCTGCTGGAAAACGGGCTCTAGATGGCTTTCCTGGACCGGATAGCCTTTGCGTCCCATCGCGTCCACTGACAGGCGGTCTCTCGCCCGCCGGGGATCTCAGGCGAAATCTTCGAGCTTGATATCGACGTTGCCGTCGGCGGCATAGGCCTTGCGCTGGATGAGACTGGTGGCGACCGCTTCGATTGCGGGGCGATTGGCCGTCACTTGGGCGGTCGGACCGCCCTCGGCGGCCTTGAATCGCTTCTTCAGTACCGCTTCAGGAATGCGGCAGAGCACCCGGCGGCCGCTGACATCGGCGGCGATGCTCACGCACTTGGTGACCGGATTCCAGCATTCCAGGATGGGAAAATGGATGTTGCCGTCCGCGGAGGTTCGCGGGGCGTAGCCTGAGAGCTTCATGGGAAACGCGTCCGAGCAGGATAGAACCCGCGATTATGCCCGGATCCACCCCATAAAGCCCGCGCCAAAGCCTAGAGGAAGTCCGGGAAATCCCGGCTCACCCTCATGGGAAACCGGGCGGGTCGCTTCTCGAGGAAGCTCGCCACGCCCTCGCGCGAGTCCGCACCCTGCCCCATGTGCCATAGCGCCTTGGATTCCAGCAACATGGCCTCTCGTGGGCTGGACGCCCCCAGCATCTGCCACAGGAGCCGCCGGACCAGTGCCACCGATACCTGGCTGCTCTCACTGACGAACTGTCGGGCAATCTCCCGGGCGCGCGGGAGCAACCGCTCGGGCTCCACCACCTCGGACACCAGGCCGCCCCGCAGGGCCTCACCCGCATCGAACACGCGGCCGCTCATGAACCAGTCGGCGGCCTGGCTGATCCCGACGATTCGGGGCGCAAACCAGGAGCTGCAGGCGTCGGGCGCAATTCCACGACGCACGAACACGAAACCCATGCGGGCCTGGCTGGACGCCAGGCGGATGTCACACGGCAAGGTGAGCGTGATGCCTATCCCGGTCGCCGGCCCATTGATGGCAGCAATCACCGGTTTGCGCATCTCAAAGATGCGCAAGGTCAGCTTTGCACCCAGATCGCGATGTTCATCCCGCGGCACTCGCGAGACATCAAAGGTCTCGCTGCCGCCTGAAAGGTCGGTCCCGGCACAGAAGCCGCGGCCAGCCCCGGTGAGGATGATCGCCCGGACCTCATCGTCCTCGTCTGCGCGATCCAGGGCAGCCACTAGCCCGTCCAGCAGGGCGTAGCTCATGGCATTGAGCTTGTCCGGGCGATTCAAGGTCAGGGTAAGGACGCCCTCCTCCAGGGTTTCCAGCAGAATCGCTTCGCTCACGGCTTGCGGTCCTCGATGGCCGGGAGGATCTCTTCGCAGGCGCGTCGGGTCTGGTCAAAGACGTCGCGATCTCCCATGGCAATCGGCAGCAGCACGAACTTCGACGCCCCTGCCGCCTTGTACTGTTCGATGCGCTGGATGATCTCCTGCACGGAGCCGATGCACAGCAACGGCCTCAGATCGACTTCGTCGCCCAGGCCCGCACGCCTGACCAGCGGGAACTCACCCACCACCGGGTCATCCATGGACCCGATGCGGAACGCTACCGAAGTCCCGAAGTGATCGGGGTCGATGTGCCGGCCGAGTGACTCCGCTTCGCTGCGGATGGTGGTGATGGCATGCGCGACCTGCTCAGGGGTGGTGATTCCCCCTATCCAGCCGGTGCCGAGGCGCGCCGTACGCTTGAGAGCAGCCTCCGCGTTGCCGCCGATCCACAGGGGCAATGGCTGCTGGATGGGCCGCGGCGCAATGCTGGCGTCCTTGTATTTAAAGAAACGACCTTCGAAGGTCACGGATTCCTGGTTCCAGAGCAGGTTGAGAAGCTGAAAGATTTCCGTCGAACGAGCGCCCCGGTCCGCCGGACTGACACCGGTGGTGCGCCACTCGATCGCGTTGGGGTAGCCCACGCCGAACATCGGAAGGAGACGCCCGTTGCTCAGGAAATCGATGGTGGCGCACTGCTTGGCCAGCACCAGAGGGTCGCGCAGCGGCGCGACGATGGCATTCATGCCGAACTTGATGCGCTCGGTACAGCCGGCCAGTGTCGCCATGACGCTGATGGTTTCGAGGTAAGGATCCTTGGACACCAAGCGATCTGTCTGCCAGACCGAATCCACCTTGTAACGCTCCAGCAGCTGCACCCACTCGAACCAGCTGCGCGGTGTATCGAAAGGAAAGTTCGCAATACCGAAACCGGCGCGGATAGCCATGGATCACCTGCTGTTGGAAGTTTCTGCAATGCCCTGCATGCTACGCCGAAGCCGCGCAGATGGGCTAGGCACACTCACTCCCCTCGCGCCTCTTTATCACCAGGCCACGGCATGCAAGATCTGAAGCCCCTGCACAACGCGCTCATCAACGCTCCCGAATTCGGGACACTGGCCCGCGCATGCCTCATGAGCCTCCCGGGGAATCAGCCGCCGTGGCAGGCCACCGGCCTGCGCCTCGAACAGGGGCAACACTTCAGCCTGTTCGCCGAGGGGCGAGTGGGCTGGTCTGCGCGCAATCCGACCTTGCATGGAGGTCCGCGCTTTCATCTGTGGGCCCGTATCGCGCCGGGTGGCCGGGCGGTCAATCTCGCCGCCGACAGCGGCACGTTCATCGCGGACATCGCAGGCGAACTGGAACTCGGGATCTACATGGGTATGTGGGCAGATGCCTTCGGCACGCTGGCCACCTCACCTGAGCTCTACACACGCCTGCAGGGTGAATTGCGCTGTCTGGCCGTGGCGTGGCAGCGCCCGGCAGGTAAATGCCTGGCAGAACTTTGTGTGCGCGGCGCGCATCCCGCCCTCGCTGCAGAGTGGGCGCGCCTGCAGTCGCCGGTGTTGCCACCTGCGGGCTGGGATTACCTCGCCGAGACCGGGCAGGCGGAAATTTTCCGCGCGACTACTCCAGTAGAACACCAGACACACGACTCGAGCTGCCCGCGCGAAATCCTGCTCGATGCCGAAGATGACCAGGGGATCATCACGCATGCGGCAGATTTTCCTCTCGGGCCTGACACACGGCTCTGCTGGCGCTGGTCCGCGGAATGTCTGCCCAGCGCACTCGCGGAAGACAGGCCACAGACCCATGATTATTTTTCAATCGCGACCGAATTCGACAACGGCCGTGATCTCACCTGGATCTGGAGCGCGACGCTGGCGCCGGGCACGCACTTTCCCTGTCCGGTCGCGGCCTGGTCGGCGCGGGAAACCCACTTCGTGGTGCGCCGCGGCACGCCGCGCGTGGGCGAATGGCATGAAGAAAGCCGGTGGGTGCAGGCAGATGTGGCAACCGCCATGGGGACTCCACCGGCCCGCATCGTGCGCATCTGGCTCATCTGCGTGGCGACCTTCCAGCACGGGCGGGCGCGTGCACGCTTTGCGGATATCCGTCTGGAGGGCAACGGGCGCACGCTCCGTATTCTCTGATGCGTGATTCTCTGATGCGCGCACCGGTCACGTGGCGGCAAGGGTCGCGTGTTTCGGTATAGTGGCAGTCCCTGTTCCAGTCTTCGCCCTCACCATGAATCCCTATCTGCAGAAACCTTGGCTCGCCCAGTACCGCCCCGGCACACCCGCCGAGATCACTCCGGAATTCCCGCATGCGCTGGCCATGTTCGAGGCAGCTGCCGAGCGCGCACCGGATCAGACCCTCATCCTCTACTTCGAGGACGCCATCACCACGCGCCGCATCGATGCGCTGAGCGATGCTTTCGCGTGTGCGCTGCTGGCCCGCGGTTTCCAGCGTGGCGATCGTGTGGCGGTCTATCTGCAGAACGTGCCGCAGTTTGTCATTGCCATGCTGGGCACTTGGAAAGCCGGGGGCATCATGGTGTCGGTGAATCCCATGCTGCGGCACAAGGAAGTCGCACTGCTTCTCAGTGACTCGGGTGCCAAGGTGCTGGTGACGCTGGAATCGCTGTTCCACGAAGTCGCTGCGGAAGTGGTGCCGAAGAGCGCGGTGGAGCATGTCTTCACGACCTCGGAACTCGAATTCCTGTCCGGTCCTGTGCCTGCGCTGCTGAAGGATTCGCGGCGCGTGGCCTGCCCGGGTACCACGGATCTCATGAGCGTGCTTGAGGACTATGCGGGCAAGGTGCCGCCGCCCATCGATTTTGCGGGAGGCGACGTCGCGCTGCTCACCTATACCTCGGGGACGACCGGTCCGCCGAAGGGTGCGATGAACACGCATGCGAACGTCGTGTACAACTCGCAGAATTACCGGGAGTGGATGGATCTCTCCAGCCGTGACGTGATTCTAGGGGTTGCGCCCCTGTTCCATGTAACGGGCCTCATCGCCCAGATAACAACCTCATTCCTGCTGCCCTGTCCACAAATCCTCTATTACCGCTTCGATCCGGCAACAACCGCGGAACTCGTGGAAAAGCACGGCGCCACCTTCGTGGTGGCCTCCATCACGGTCTATATCGCCCTGATGAACAGCCCCGAGGCACGCCAGCGTGATTTCTCCACCCTGCGCAAGGTCTACAGCGGCGGCGCACCGGTGGCACCTGCCACCGTGGACGCCTACCGCCAGCAATTCGGCGCCTACATCCACAACATCTACGGCATGACCGAGACGACGAGTCCCACCCACGCCGTACCGCTCGGCGCCGAGGCGCCAGTCGATCCCAACACCGGCGCACTGGCCGTGGGTGTGCCTGTGAGTGGTGCCGTGGTTCACATCGTCGATGACGAGGGCAATGTACTGCCCGTCGGCGAGGTGGGCGAACTGGTCAGCGGTGGACCCATGGTCGTGCCGGGTTACTGGCAGAAACCCGAGGAGACCCGGCTGTCCTTTGAAGCGCGTGGCATCCACACGGGGGATGTCGGCTTCATGGATCCGCAAGGCTGGTTCTACATCGTCGATCGCAAGAAGGATTTGATCATCGCTTCTGGCTACAAGGTCTGGCCACGCGAAGTGGAAGATGTGCTCTACACCCATCCCGCCGTACGGGAGGCCGCCGTGGTTGGCGTGGTCGACGCGTACCGCGGCGAATCGGTGAAGGCCTTCGTCAGCCTGAAGCCCGGGATGCAGGCCACGCCTGAGGAAATCATCAGCTTCTGCAAGGGGGCGATGGCGGCGTACAAGCGACCGCATGCGGTGGAGATTCTGGCGGATCTGCCGAAAACCGCGAGCGGCAAGATAATGCGCCGCGAATTGCGGGGCTGACACAAGCCAGCCG
>Ga0315909_10001304_pt1 | contig 33668 bp, 46 predicted proteins | sample LakEriMetagenome_11_FD_203527 | JGI IMG/M metagenome (GOLD analysis project Ga0315909, IMG submission 203527) | Freshwater fungal communities from buoy surface, Lake Erie, Ohio, United States - Buoy 2 MA125 | ecosystem: Environmental > Aquatic > Freshwater > Lake | place: USA: Lake Erie, Ohio... | reverse complement strand
AGAGAAGTTAAGCCAAACGAATCCTACTACCAACAGTACGATGATGTTAAAGGGTCCAATTTACATGTAGATTATGGGCATCCTAGTACACCATACGAATACAGTTGAGCCAATGAGTCCATTTTTTGGACTCATTGACCGGTTGACAGTTCGATATAGTGGTGCTACAATATACACATACTAAACAAACAGGCATTGAAAGGCACACAATGGCAATCATCAATACTACTCCCCAAAACGAAGCTATTATGAGCAACGTGGGTGAAATTGGCGAGTTTCGAATTCGTAACTCTGCCAAGGCATTTAACATTTTGAGCTCAGGCTTATACGCAAACAAGATCCGTGCTATCATCCGTGAACTTTCTTGTAATGCTGTAGACAGCCACATTGCCGCAGGCAAAGCCGATACTCCGTTCGATGTTCATTTGCCCAATCAATTGGAACCTTGGTTTGCAATTCGTGACTATGGTACTGGACTAAATCATGCTCAGGTTACTAATATCTACACTACCTATTTTGAGTCCACTAAAACTGATAGTAATGACTTTATTGGTGCTCTTGGCCTTGGCTCTAAGTCTCCTTTTTCTTATACTGATAACTTTACTGTAACAGCAGTCAAGGACGGTATTAAAGGTATCTATACTGCCTTTATCAACGATCAAGGTGTTCCTAGCATCGCATTGATGACTACCGAACAATCAGACGAGCCTAGCGGTGTTGAAGTTAAATTTGCAGTAAACGATCGTTGGGACTTTTCTAAGTTCCAAGACGAGGCACGTCAAGTATATACTTACTTTGCTCTACGTCCTATTGTTTCTGGTGTTAGTAATTTCCAATTTCGTGATGTTGAATACGATACCAAGGACATTGTTCCTGGTGTCCACAGTTATCGAGATGGTCGCCGTAGTGTTGCTGTCATGGGCAATATCGCTTACCCTATTGAAGTTCCTAACGCTGAACAGACTCTAGGTGATCTGCGTGGGTTGCTAGGCTGTGGTTTGGAACTACACTTTGCCATCGGCGAATTGGACTTCCAAGCATCACGTGAAGGCTTGAGCTATATTCCACAGACTGTTGAGGCAATCAAACGTAAGTTGGTTGCACTAAACGCTCAATTGGCTGTGCATATTGCCAAGGAAGCGGATGCTGTCGCTAACCTGTGGGATCGTGCTGTATTCTTGTACGGCAAGTATCATCAAAACCTATGGACTGCGGCTGTTAAGAAATATGTCGCAGACACTAAACTGACTACCTTCGACGACAGCCGATATGGCGGTACTAAGACTTTTAAGATGGGCATTGACGAACTTGCCAGCAAGTATAACATTGTGATCCGCGGTTTTAACTATGCCAAGCATACCAAGGCCTATCCTAACCGTAAGCATGACACAGACCATGTACAAAAGGCAGGTGGTGGCTATGATTATGTTCCTTACTGGGGCATTACAGTTGAGACTAAAGTTCAATTTATTATTAACGACACTAAAGTCGGTGCTGTAGAACGTGCTAAGTACCACTATCGCCAGACGAAGCCTGATCATAGTACTACAGTATTTGTTCTTGACAAAGCTAACAAAGATAAGGATATGAACTTGAAGGCATTCTTCAAGGCCATTTGTAATCCTCCTGTAGATCGTGTGTCTAATGTAAGCGACCTTGAAAAGAAGGAACGTGCTGACAGCGGTCTTGGTAAGAACGTTACTATCCTTCGTTTGGAAGAACGTGGTAATGGTGGCTACTATCGTGAACGTGAAATGGTTTGGCGTGATGCTGGTAAGGCTGATTCGTTCGATCATAATCAAACTTATTACTACTTGCCCTTGAGTGGTTTTGAAATCCTGAGTAACTGTGGTATGAATGATGCTAAACAGTTCTATAACGATTTGAAAGAGTGCGGTTTGCCTGGTTTGAAGACCGATATCTACGGTGTTCGTAAAGGTGATATGGCCTGGGTGTTGACCCAAAAGAACTGGGTTAACATCGAAGACCACATCAAGAAAGTATTGGCTAAGCCAATTGATAACAAATTGGTTATGAGTTTGGTGCTACAGTCTATTGACAATTACAATAATGTCACGTATAATGACACTATCGTAAATGCTGTTACCAATGCAAATAGCCCTTACAAGGTGTTTTTGAGCAAGCTGAAAGGTTTTGAAAAGATCCGCTACAGTGAACAGAGCTTGAAACGTCTGTGCGAACGTTATGCCAAGGGTGTAACTTTCAATCCAGAAACACAAGTTGAAGCTTTCCGCAAGGAATGCCACGCTGTACAGAATCGTTACCCGTTGCTGGCTTATATGAGCCGTGTACCGGCAGGCGAGTTGGTTGAGTATATTAACATGGTTGACACACAGAAAGGTGTTTAAAATGAGCTATCCGTTTTTGATTCAAGGCGATAATGTTGTAGTTGTTATTGATAACAAACCGCACACTATCAATAAGACGCACATTACCTATCAAAAGGTAGTTGATGCTATTAAGGCAGGTGATTGGGACGCCGTTAAGGATGCAATCGAGCCTAAGAAGATTGTTCTTAACTACGGTAAGGGCAACGTGTCTATCCAAGGCGAAACATTGTTTTGGAAGGGCACAGAGCTTCATACTACGCTGGCAGTTAAGATGATTGACATGTTGCGTGAAGGCTTTCCGATCGAGCCAATGGTCCACTTTATGGACAATCTGTACCAAAACCCAAGCAAGCGAGCAGTTGATGAACTGTACGGCTTCTTGGAAAAGGGCAATTTGCCTATTACTCCAGATGGTCACTTCCTTGCTTACAAGAAAGTCCGTGCTAACTACATGGACGTTCACAGTGGCACTATGGACAATAGTATTGGTAAGATCGTTGAAATGGAACGCTACAACGTTGACGATAACAAGGACAATACTTGCTCAACAGGACTTCACTTCTGTAGCAAGGATTACTTGAACTCATTTAGCGGCGAGCGTACTGTTATTGTTAAAATCAACCCACGTGATGTGGTTAGTATTCCTAGCGACTACAATGCTACTAAGGGCCGTGCTTGCCGTTACGAAGTTGTTGGTGAAATTGATGCAGATAAAGTAGATCAAGCATTTACTCGTTCTGTACAATCTAACAGTTCTAATTATGATCGACCTGTTAAAGAAGGTGACACTCCTTTTAAAGCAGGCTATAGCAATGGTTATCACGGGTTGTATAATGCACAAGATAACTACTACGGCAAAGATCATACAGATTATAGCGAAGGCTATGCTAAAGGACGTCAAGATGCGCTGTGGGGACACCCAGAACGCTATCGCTATGTTCCGAATGATTTTTCAAAAGGTGCATGGCCTTTTCCTAACCAATAATTAAAACAGCACATAATAGGCCCTACGGGGCCTATTTTTTTGGCCGTTTTGTGCGGGTGCGGTTTTCTTCGTTTGAATAAATACTGTGTATTGATCTAGACGATCTAAAGAAATAACGGAGAATAAGCAATGGGCCTACGTATAAGACGAGGAAGTGACGAAGCAAGGGCAAACACATCTTTAGACCAAGGTGAGTTAGTTTGGACTAGCAGTCAAGGAACAACTGGTGCAAATTATCACCAACTTTGGGTAGGTACTGGAATAGGTACTGGTGGTGTAAACATCCTAGAAACTTCAGCAGGATACGGCCTATCTTGGGACGCAGAAACACAACGATTAGAAGTTTCAGGGCTTACAACCGACGACATTTCAGTTGGACTCAACAACAAATACTTTACTAACGAACTAGCTGTTGACGCGGTTGCAGCCGCATTAGTAGCAGGCAATGCAACTAACTCAAATATTACGTTTGTCTATTCAAATACACAAGATGACGCAAACAGAATTAATGCTATTGTTTCTCTCGACGGTATTGGTATTACTGATCTAGTTGATGACACTACACCTCAACTCGGTGGCAATTTAGATTTAAACAGTAACGATATTACAGGTACAGGTAATGTTGACATAACTGGAGATATTGGTCTTGCTGGCAGCATTGTTGCAGAAGGTGACACTGGAACTTTAACAATTAACGGGACACAACTTTCAGCTAATACAGAATACGTAACCGTCGGAACTAGTGCTTCTCCTGTTGGTATTATTGTTAAGAATACAGGACTGATTGACGGCCTTAATGTTATTTCTCCATCGACAACAAACAACGGCCCAAATATTGCTTTTTCAGCAGTAGGCGGTAGTATAGATGCTCCAGAAGTATTAACAGTCGGAGATTCGTTAGGTCAAGTCCGTTTCCAAGGATACCAAGATACTCCAGTTGGTGAAATACAAGCCAACATGGTTACTATCAATGCTGTATTAGCAGTAGCAGGTGATGGTGCTAGTATCCTACCAAGAGGCAAACTACAGTTCTTAATTGCTAACGGTCCTAATCCTGCAGATGCTGCCACAGCAGAATTTAATAAAGATGGTGTATTTTCTGCACCAGTAATGCGCCCAGGATCGTTTACTACTACACAAAGAAATGCACTAACACCAGCAGTTGGAATGATCATTTATAACACAACCGCAAACAAATTTCAAGGTTATCAAAACACAGGCGGCTCAACACTTGAGTGGGTTGACCTAAGTTAATAGCACTTATCACTTTAAATAATCCCTAGTTTTAGTAGTGTTAAATACACACTACTTTCTAGGGATTTTTTAATGGATAGATTTTTGAAACACCCATCAGATCTTAAATTATCTGATTTACAGAATGTCGATTGGGATGTTATAGAACTAAAACCAACTGTTGACCACAAGGCGTTAATGGAGTGGTATGATCTAATGTCTGTTAAATTAGAGCAGGCCAAATGGATTGCATGTGATGAATACGAAGAAAAATATTTCAATCCAGAATTAAAACGTCGATGGTGGGCGGCCAATCCTAACAAGTATTCCGATAGACCACCATTCTGGTGGTATATGAATTGGCCTTTAGAACGATATGATCCGTTGCCATTTGCATTCCTAGCCAATAAAGAAATCTTTCCAGAAGCATTTTCAGACTCATATAATGATCAAGAGAATCCACTTTTAAAAGAATATAACTTTGGTGCGTTTGAAAATCTCTATAACAAATACGGCAAATACTTACGTGCTATTAGAACAATAGTTCTTCCGGAAGGAGCAGGGTTGGGGCTTCATGTCGACATGCCATATCCTAATGTTATTATTAGATTACACATACAGCTAGATGCTAATGAAAATTGTGAATGGCAATTTGGACATGCCGCTGATAGAAGATACGTAATGGAGCCAGGAAAGATGTACTTAGTTAATACTGCTGTTCCGCATAGTGTAGCAAATTTCGGAGGCCCAGACTGGGTAGTAATTTATGGAACTCCTAACAAAGAAGATATTGAAGAAATGTTAGGATTAGAATAACATGGCACATTTAAATGTAATAGTTCCTTCTGAGATTGATTACTGGCCTTATTCTTATCCAGATAATCCAGTGTCAACTACTACAGAGTTTGCTGGCCCAGATAGCCGAGAATTGTACGAAAGAAATTTAAAATACTTACCCCAAGATTGGATTTATCGTAAAACAGATATAGAATATTCCTTTAACAGTAGTAGGTTAAGAATGAACAAGGATATCGAGAATGTTGATCAATCTTATATATTGTTTAGCGGTACTAGTTATACAATGGGAGTAGGAATTAAAGAAGAAGATCGGTTCTCTGAAAAAATTAGTAAACAGTTGAATCTGGACTTCATAAACTTTGCAGGTCCTACATATAGTGTTAAAATACAAACAATATCTTTTTTCAATTTATTAAAAACAAATCTTCCTCTTCCTAAGGTGTTAGTCGTTGAGTATGCTCCTGAAATAGGATATACCTTTTACAACAATGGAAATTTTGTTTGTGCTAATAAGCCTTTTTTAAAACACTTGCAAGGACATGATACACAGGCCGATGTTTATAAAACTTTACTCGATACCGATTTCTTTTTTCAAGAAGCAAACATTTATAGAAATATGTTGATTGGAACTTGTAAACGGCTTGGAATCAAAATGTTAGAGGTATCCTTTAACATTAACGATAGATTTGTAACTGAAAACGGAATACTTTCCATCGACGATGAATATAAAGGTGTTGATATCAGCACAGAGCTTGCTCGAGATGTTAGAATACATAATGGTAATTATTCTGCACATCCGGGAACAGGAATACATCAGTTGATAACAGATCGACTACTAAAACTAATATGAGCTCATTGACACTCTTTACATCTGGCAGCACTAAAGAACCAAAAGAAGTTACACATCTTTGGTCAACTGTTGAGAAGTGCATACTAAGATCAATACAAGAAATAGGTTTAACTCGTTATGACACAGTACTAGATGTCTTTCCGGGAAATGTCATAGCACACTATACAGTTACAGCCTTTCCGGCAAAATACAGTGGAGCAAGATTAATTACTTCTAACTTTGATCCGTATAACTACATTAAACTATTTCAAAAGTATCAACCTACTTATATTGCATTAATTCCTAGACACTATGATATACTGTCAAAGACTAAAGGTTGGAACGAATTAGATATGAGCTGTGTCCGTTATATGGTTATGGGAAGTAGTAATATCAGCCAATCTACTATAGATACTTTCAGATCCAAGGGTGTACAAACTGTAGCTAACTGGTACGGTATGACTGAAATGCCTCCACCTGTGTTTGTAGGTTATAATAGTGAATCATTTGATTTTACACCTAGACAAGGCTATACTGTAGAATTTACAGACGAAGGCGAGTGTATAGTTAACGGTGTGTTAACTGGTGACTTATTTGATCTTAAGACTAAAAAATTTGTTTCAAGGAAAGTTCAATCTAATGGAAAAACTTGGAAGACAGTTTAGAAAATTAGAAGAAAAAGATATTCCTTCTCTACAGGAATTCTGTGACACTTGTAAAGATCTAGGCTATGTTAATAATCAATCATTTGAAGCTATTAAGTTAGATAAAATGGTAATGCCCTACGGACAGTTTTTTGTCGGTGTTGACGATGATAAAATCTTTACCATAGCAGGGGTTCACAGACTGCCTGAGGTAAACGATCGAGCTTGGAGATGTCTTTTTAGAGGAGCGCAACTTCCTGGGTATACTCCTGCATGGAGCATGGACATATTTAAAAGTGGAATACACTTCAGTCAATTCTTATACCAGCAGATTAAATTTGTACAAGAACTAGATCCTGATGCAGACTTTTATGTGAGTACCAACGTTCATTCAACTGTAGGTGCTAAGAGCTCTAGAATGAACGATGTTATGATGCCAAGAATAGCTAAACGTGGTATCTGGACGCTGGCCTTAGAAAACTTCATGCTTTATAATGTTCCGCAGAACCTTTGGAAAATTAACGTTCAGCAGTATATGGAAGCCCGCGAGCGTTGGCTATCTGGCGAAAGCTGTAGGGATTAAACAGAGTTTGATTTTCTTGTGGTAAATTAATTTTATCGATCTTATTAAAACTACGCCAATAATCTGTGTGATCTAATTTACTAGTTTTAAAATGCAACGAAATAAAACGTCCTAGGTGGGCGTATAACCTACTCCATACCCGATTATACTTTTCAGCTCCTTGATTATCGTTGAGTAATCTGGCCAGCATTTTAACTGGAGCATGGATAATAAACAACCCTGTTGATTCGAGGGGATCTAAGAATCCTGCACTTAGTCCAACCGCTACTACATTTTTCTTCCACGGTTCGGGATTATATTGATTAGAGAATGGAACTTCAAAAATTTTATCTTTCTTTAGGCCTGGAGTCTTTTTAATAAACTCATCAACTGCTTGGTCAACACTAACGGCATCTTTGTTAAATGCATAGCCGTTGCCAGTTCGATGATCTAAACTAATTCTCCAACGCCAACCATAATCCATTGCATAGGTTTGTGTGTAGTTTGCAGATGGTGCTGTGAAATCTCCAGGACCAGCTACAGCATAATTATTAATTAATCCGTCGTGCTTGACTAAGTTCTGTCCTAGTGGTTTTCTAATGATAGATCTAAATCCTGTACAATCAATGTATAAATCAGCGGTATACTTACCAGCTCTGCCAACTAAACATTTAACTCCATTTTCATCTAGTTGAACATCAAGTACATCATCGATGATGTGCTTAACACCTTTTGGAATACAAACAGTATCGCGTAAAGCAATTCCCAATCTAGTAGCATCTACGTGATAAGCATGTCTCCACTTTTTAGTAGGCTTAGTTTTTGTTTCTAACCAATGTAACTGTTCTTCGTGTTCCGACTCGTCGAAACAAAAATGGTGCCACCACTGATCGTTACCAGTAGTCCAGTTATTATGCTGGATGGTATATTTTCTGATAGCACTACATTTTTCAAAAAGATCTTGTTCAGAGAATCCAACGTCTTCCAAAAAGTCAACAATACTAGGAACTGTGCTTTCGCCTACTCCGATAATAGGAATATTGTCACTTTCTATGACAGAAATTTTACAGCTAGTTTTATTAGCAAGATATGCCGCTGCCATCCAGCCTGCACTGCCGCCACCGACTATTAGTATTGTTTTCATAATCTATATTCTTTATTAATTATATCGTTGACTCTGCCCATTGGAATCTTAAACAACAAATGTGTTCTAGTTTTAGACCCTTGATTATGCGTAGCATGGGTTCTTTTCGTATTTATAAGGTAGGCCTTACCTGGTTGTAGATTATATTTCTTATCTCCAAATATAAAGTAAGATTTTTCGTCTACTTCTATAGGAAAGTGTATTCTTAAATGTGCATCTTTATCAATATGCGGAGGCAACATAGAACCAGAAGTATGCGATGTAATTCCAAGTTCTTCAACATCATCAAATGTTTCTAATACCTTTTCGGCGAACCCGAAAACTAAAGGAGTTCTATTAGTAAATGCAGGTAGCTTTTCATCCTCAGGAGTTGAATCTTTTCCGCTAGGCGGGCTAATTGGTTTACTAGGATTTTTTAAATTACTTAATATACCGTATCCATGTATTGGGGAGGGTGTATCTAAAGTCCACTCGAGATGTACAAAGTCGTGTTTAACTTTAAAATAGTAGTCAGCTAACTCTTGATAGTTAAATTTAATATTAGGTAGCTCTAGTACATCAAAGTCAAATTGACTTTCATCTAGTAAGTACTCTCGATTTAATATTAAATCAATATCATCTTTATGTAGTTTAAAAATAAAATGAACTCTATCAGTATCACCTTCATTTTCAACTCCATGAGGTAGAGCTGTATTAATTAGATAGGCATGTCCTTCTTCTAGAACAAAGCTCTCATCTTCAAATTTAAAATAGCTTTTATCGTTTGCTTTGATAGGTATATGTATCTTAACAAACTCGTCGTTGTCCACATGCATATCGATACGTGTGCCTGGCGGATGGCCTGCAATTACTGTTTGTCTTACATCTGGAAATGCTTTAATAACTTTACGTGCAAAGCCAAATATCAAATCAGTTGGAACCTTAAAGTCGTTATTTGGGTGGACTTCGTTATCTTCTTTGACATGATAAGGCGGACAAGGTTTACTTGGATCTTTTAAATTGCTCTGTATAGCCCAGCTATACATATCGGCTACATTATGTGTCTTAACATCAAAGTCCTTATCTACAGTCCACTTAAGATGCTGGTAATCGTTAACCACTTGATTGTAGTAATCAAGTAATTCTTTGTAAGAAAATTTTATATTAGATAATTTTATAACTTTAAAATCCATTATACACTCTTTAACATATCATAGACATTACTGTTTATTTCGTCATGTAAAACAGTATTATTAAATAATTCACTTATATACATTTCAACTCCTCTGGATCTCGATCGTCCCTTAGCACAATAGATGTGTACTATAGATCCTTGTGGAATAGTTTCAATAAACTTTTTTAATTCTACTGCTTGTTCTTTGGAACAGGCATGAGCATAAATTATTCTTTGGTCATTATTAAACCAAGGTATAACTTTTAATCCTGTTTTATGTACATCATCGAAATATAAATTAATTACGTTTCTATGTTCTTTTTTAAAATAAGGAATTCCGTGTATCCAGCCAGTTGCATTTATACAAATAAAATATTCGTTAAGTAACTCAACATTACTGTCGTTGATGTCGGACATGGCCTCTTCAAAGGAGGATCGAGAATATCTTCTAACGTCTAGCATAAAATTCTAAAACACGATTTACTTTTTCTAATTTTTCGCCTGTTAAAAAATGTTTACCAATAAAGAATTTTAAATCTATATTGGACATTACAGGATTCCTTAACCAAAACTCTATAAGATCCTTTAGTTGATTTTTACTGATTCCCTCTTTACTATTTGATGTATCTTCAACTTCTGTTATAGTTAAGTGTAGCAGATTAGTTATATCTGTCTTTTTTTCTAAGGGAATCATCTTACAACGATCTTTTAACTCATGTTTAATTTTTGAATAGGGATCATTTATAGCCTGATAAAAATCTCCCGAAATACTTCCAATGACTAGCATATTCGGAACCCACCCATATACATCTTCAAGTAGTTTAATTTGATAATCTTCTACACAGGCGCAATTAATAAACAAGTCTGCTGATCGTGCTTCTTTAACTATTTCATCATAGTTGATTGTAAAATCGTATCCTGTAGTTCTACTAAGCTGTACAGTTCCTTCGAACATTTCGAATAACCATTTTCCCAAGAAGTGACTAGGATTTTCAGAAGACCCGCCGCCGGTCATAACTACTTTCATAGATATAATCCTTTAACATCGTCAGTCCATACTTTTCCATATAAATGTATTCTGTTCGAACTACCTTTGTTTTCAACACTATGGGGCAAAGTAGTATTAACTAGATATGCCCACCCAGGTTCCATATGATATTCTTCTCCGTCGATAATCCAATTACTTTCAAGATTAGTATATATAGGTATGTGTACTCTAATCTTGTCAGGACTGTCTTGATGAGTTATTAACTTAGTTCCTGGTACGTGATCAGTGACTAACCATTTCTTACTTCGTATAGGCATCGATTGTACAATCTCAAGAGCATAGCCATAAAAGCATTTTCTTGGATTTAGTTTATCATTGTCGTTGTCTTGATACTCTGGTTTAGCCATTCCTTGCTCAAATGGCTTCGGGCCTGGCTCATCATTACTCCAACAAAGGGTATAGTAGCCTGTATCATCTGGCAATATGTGTCCTGTTGTACCAGTCATATCAACGATAGGTTCTTGCCAGACGTGATGATTTTCACCGACTAAAAATTTCCAATCTCGATATTTCGTTTCTAAGTCTTTATACCATTGTTGCAGTTGTACAGCATCTACCTTAAACCAAGGTTTAACTTTAAATCCAAGATCGACAGAATCAAAGTTCTGTATATACCTTTTCATTTTAGTCATTAGTTAAATCAATAACCTTTGTTAATTGCCAAGGAGCAATTCTAGTAATAATATGAGATCTAAATTCTTTAGACTCGTTGGATGTTCCGTGCCAGTCACCGGTGTTTAAGATATAAATTTTTCCTAGCTTCATATGGTATTCCCTTTCTTTATTTGGGCCAAAATGAAACTTTGCATTTTCATTTGTTTCTACAGGTATATGTAACTTTAAAACTTTACTGTCGAGATGCTGTCTAATATACATACCTGGATGATGAGTAGTAATAATCATCTGTCTAAAAGAGTCTTCACCTAAAACAGATATCATTTCTTCTAAGTACCCGAATTTCATTTTTGACATTATCTTAGCATCATCAAAAAACGTATTCCTATTAACTTCAGGAAATAACTCAAGATTGCATTGTTGCGGAGGCGGTAACGGCTCATATCTTTCTGTTGGCCAAGAAAAGGTAATCCCATCGATAGGACCGCAGTAGTAACCACAATATCCTTCTTCAACCATTTGTTTACTTAATTCTAAGTCTAACTTTTCCGAGTAGGTATTAAAATTAAATCGCATGTGAGAAAACTTCTCATTTACTTGAGAATACCACTCTGATAATTTACTAGTATCGAGCGAATAGTTAAGTTCCAGTAAATCCCAATCATTAGACTCAATTAAAAATTCTTCGGTTATTCCGTGATTTTTGGGATCGTAGTCTTTGATAATACGTGCTTTCAAAATATTTCCTCGGTGATGGAATATTTATTAAATAGAAAATGAGGTGCAAATATTTAGATAACCAAGTGTGCATAAGATCAAACGGACAATACAGACTGTGTTGTGCGAGTTTAGAATCTGACAATTTAGAAAATGTTAGAACGCATACTATTGAAGAATGGCGTAACAGTCCAACACACGTTATCACAAGACAACAGTTAGAAAATAATATTTGGCCGGATGCGTGTCTTAAATGTAAATTGGACGAAGATGCTGGTAGATCAAGCCAACGATTAAAAACTGCCGAATATGGCCCGGGACTAACACATTTAGATTTAAGATTTAGCAATAGTTGTAATTTATCTTGTAGTATGTGTTGGCCCGGAAGTTCTTCAAAATTAGTCGAAGAACACAAAGCATTGGGGGAGTTGTCACCTTGGGGAAGTTTAACCTTTGACCTAGTAAATTGGTACGAAGAAGATTTAGTCGGTAATCTAATTAAATCTGTTCCTGAATTAAAAGAGGTATACCTCACAGGTGGCGAACCTTTTATGGTTAAAGGCATATTAGACTTTTTAAAAAAGTTAGACGAGAACGTTACTGTAAGATTTAATACTAACGGTACTTTATACAATGATAAAATTTTTAAAGAATTAAAAAGATTTAAACACGTTAACATTAGTTTTTCCGTAGACGGAATTGGCAAAGTTAATGATTATATACGTTGGGGAAGTACTTGGAAAGAAATCGAATATAATATAAACAAGTATCAGGAACTTAGCGGTTTCTTTAGTGTTAGCTCTGTAGTACAAATTTTAAATATCCTTTACATTGATGAACTTAAAGAATGGGTTAAATCTCTAAACTTAGAACACTACGAAACATTCTTGTTGAATCCTAAGCATTACTGCCTTTATAACGCTGTGGATGATATAAAAAATACAGTTAAGGGTTACGATCATATTAGAAATATAGAAGCAGATGTCTCAGAACAAAATAAATTTGTTGAATATACTAATATTTTAGATAACAATAGAAATTGTAAGATAAGAGATTACTTACCGGAGGTTGCAAAACTTTATGGTATTAATTAAAGAAAATAAAGAAAAACATAGATCAGTATTCTTCGACGGAGAAAATTATGTCAAGGTGTGGGGCAATACTACTCCGCAGTGGATATCAGAACATGTAAGTATTCTTAATGAGCTAGTTCCTAACTACGTAATCGAGTATGGCGGCAATTGGATAAAATTTAAAACCGTACAAGGAACACCTGCTAGCGAATTTGATCATACTGAGGAATTTATTAACAGAGTCTATAATTTTTGTTTAGAACAAATTGAGAAAACATTGCCGTATGCACACGGTGATTGGGTGTTAAGCAACATAATTATAAAAGAAGATTCTATGTTTATGGTAGACTGGGATAATGTTGGAATTTACCCTAAAGAAGAAATATATAAAAAACTACACAATGATTTAAAAAGTGCCTTTGGAGAAAAATACAAGTATGACACCACAGTCGTTTAGTTACCCAACATTAGGTAAAGACGGATTAATTTATTGTCCGCCATACGGTTTAGACGAACCTATGGATTTTATGATTACAATAAATCCTAAAACTTTTGATATTCAGAAACTCCCTATTAAGGTTAACAACAGTACAGAAAAATGGACATTTGGAATTACTGTAGATGATAAGATCTATTGGTTGCCTTACGGCGAAAGCAAAGTGTTAGTAGTCAATACAACAACAAAGAAGGTCGATTACATTGATATTGATTGGCCTGATAATACAAAAAGCATCAAAGGCAAATTTGTTCAAGGACACATTTATAAAAATAAAATTTATGCATTACCTTATGGCGAAGACCAACCACTTGACTACGTATTAATAATAGATACAACTACTGATAACGCAGTCCTTAAACCCCTACACTTGCCTGATACCGATACTAAAAAATGGCATCAAAGTGTGTTGCGTGGTAATACAATATATGCTGTACCTCGAGGTGGCTCTAAACCGTTTAATTTTGCAATCGAATATAATTGTGACGACTGTAGTGTTAAGTTTATAAACTTTAGCAAATACTATGAAGGGTATCAAGATACTAGCATGAAGTTTACAACTATAGGTATGATCGACGATATAATCTATGCGGCTCCGTATGGTTACCACGATGATTTTGATTTTTTAATTACAAATAAAAAAGGTGAATGGAAATCGGAAAGAACTGGTATAACAGGAAAAACAAGAAGATACTTCACTAACATCAAGACAAAAAATGAAAAATTATATTTTCCTCCTGCAGGCCATCACTCATCATGGAGTAAATTTTTAATCATCGACAGCAATGGCTATAAAACTATAGATCTTGGAATAACAAAGGAAACTAAAAAATACTTCGCAGGAGTTGAAAATAGCCAAGGCAAAGTCTATTATATTCCCCGAGGCGGATGTGTTTGTGATCCAGATGCCGAATTAAAATTAACCGGAGACCTAGCAGAAGTATTAGTATTTGATACTAAAGACGATAGTTACTATACTGTCGACGTAAGCAGTTGCTTCACTGATAATACAACTATAGAAAAGTACAATGCCTGTTGTATTGTCGATGACGTAATATTTGCTATGCCGTACGGTGAAAGCAATTCTTTTCAAACTGTATTAGTTTTTGATACAACACAAGATAAAATTATTAAAACGATAGATCTAAATGGCATATAAAGCGTTCCAAGATTTTTATTTAGAAGAATCAATTAAACATCTGTTGTTAACAGAGTATAATGGCTGTTTAGTAAGTCCTCCCTTTGCTACAGAAAAATGCAAAGACTACAATCAAATTATGATCATCGGAAATGATGTGTCGTTTATTGATTTAGATTTGCCGCCTGCAACTAGCAAGTTTAATGCTTATACTGTGATAGGAGACAGTCTTTGGCTAATACCGTATGGTATCTGGGATAACTTTAATGTCGTGGTACAATTAAAAGATTTTAAACCTATATATCATTATATCGATAAACCAGGAAAAGGCCAATTTTATAATGTAGCATCTAATTGCGAAACTGCTTTTAGTTTTCCTTTAGGGTACGAAGATACAAGTTTTGGGATCTTTATCAGGGATCAACAAGTCCATACAGTTGAATTTGAAAAACAATCTCAAACAAAATTACACATGGGCTGTGTATATGCAAATGGAAAATATTGGAGTGCTCCTAGAGGTGACGAACCTGGCTATGTTAATATGATGAGTTTTGATGGCGAACAGTTAAAGTCGTATCCTATCAACTTGCCTAATCCTAACATTACTAGAAAATACACCGATATTATTGTTAAAGGAAACACATTGTATGCTATGCCGTTTGGAGAACAACCGGGTTTGATGGAAGTTATAGAGTTTGATACTGTTAGTGAAAATTACAAACTTCACAAACTGAATATGCCAGACGTTGCAAAAAAGTTTAACTGTATGGTAGAAGTTGATGAATATATTATCGGACTACCTTACGGAACAAAAGGCGATACAAACAGTCGCTGGGGTATATCTTTTAATACTACAACTAACGATTCTGCTTGTTTTGACTTAGGGGAAGATTTTGCCGACGGTGGAAAATATCGTTTTAGATGCGGAGTTAATTTTAATAACAATGCTGTATTTTTTCCTGCTGGTACTCCTGACTGTCCAATAGTTAAAGTCAGTAAAGACTTAACAATTACTACAAAGCACATTGAGGGCGTTATGTTTGGTAGACCTATTGTACATGACAATAAGTTAAAAGTCTTAGGTTATGATATGCGCGATGCTACTAACTCGCTTTATGAGTTTGATGAGAGTTTAAATTACTCTAAAACCTTTTTAAGATAAATGTCGCTAAGACAACTACATTTATTAGTACCGCAGACAATCGGACTGTTAGGGAGTATAAAAGAATCTATAGTTCCAATCTTGCCGCCTTGCTGACAATCTGCTCGATAAACATCTCCCCACTGATCAATACTAACCATATGCTGTCCTGCCCAGCATTTCCATCCTTTGAAGTTATTAAGACCCTTTAGTATTAAATCGTTACCCGATACTCGCTGTCCGTCTAATGCTATTTCACCTCGATGCATCTTGTAGTCATTAACTGATCTAAAATAAGGCCACTGGTTTATGATTCTTCTTTGTTGTTCTGTGTAATCAGCAACTTCATTAGAGATGTGATTTATATCGCTTTTATCTAAAATAACTTTTGGCCATACAATAACATTAGGTGATCCGTTATACAACTTATCAGCTACTGCTAGTAGCTCATCAAATTTATCAGGCACTAGCATTAGGTTGACTGCTACTACTCCTTTAATTGTTTGAGCAACATTAACGCAATGATCAACATCAGCATACTCTGGATGGTAGCTAAGTATCATGCCATCAGTATAGTTACTAATAGATTTAAAATATTCAACACTTTGACTGCCGTTAGTTAAAAAGCTAAAAGTATGGCCTTGTTCTTTAACTACTTTAGCCATGTCAATAAAGTGTTTCCAATAAGTCGGTTCACCGCCGCTGATTCGATAGCAAATTTCCTTGCCCGGCAAATTAAAATTTTCTATAAATCTCTTAACTGATTCCCAAGTCGGCCAACCTGAACTACCATCATGCAAATTGCTAGGGCAATAACTACACCTATAATTACATTTGTTTGATAGTGTCCAGCTGACTAGAAACCAATCTTCTTTTTTAGGATCGAGATAAGTTAATTTCATTAGTACACATTCATTCCGTGTTTAAGGATAATATCATGTGTACGTTGATTTAATTTAACTGTTAATATCATTGAATAGACACTATCAGTAAAACTAAACACAGAATGTTCTCTTTGGAAATTAGCAAAGTAAAAATAGCCAGGATCAAAGTACAACGGTTTACCATCAAGTAACTGTACATAGTTCTCCGGCTTGCACTTTCCAAATGTCATTATAAGGCGTAGGTATTCTGGTGCAGGGCCTGGATAGTCTACGTGCGGCGGAAAGAACCCGCCAGCATCTAATTTTAAAAAATGTACACGACCGATATCTGGTCTAAAAATATCAACTACTTGCTGTATCTCAGGAAGTGCATGATATACTTGTGTTGGCGTTGTGAAGTTATCATCTTTTAAATCAACATCATGATAATTTTGTAAGTAACCAAAACTGTTTAAGTGATAGTTATCCATGACATCGCCTGTGTGGCTAGTTACAGGTAACCCCCACCTATTATTGTGCGTATCTTTTTTTAAGTTATAAGGGCACCAGTTATCTTTAAATTGTAAAAGGTCGTGCTCTAACTTCAATGGTTCGACACGAAGTTTTAATTTAAGGTACAGACCTAAGTTTGTTAGGCTGTGCCATAGCAACCCTCTTTCAATTTCTTCATTAGTCATAATATTTTTAAGTCCGGAAAAATTTTCCTAAAATCTGTATTCCTTGTTTGGTCACATATTTCTAAATACTCAACAGTACTAGGTAATTTAGAAGACCAGTCTTCGGACATCATGTATCCGATTAATCCTTCCCAACGCTGTTTTCCGTATGTGTTATTTACAAAACCAGGATCTTGGTACTCATTTAAAAAGGCTTCAATCCTAGATTTTGCCAATTGTTTTAACTCTAACGGCAAAACTTTAACATTTAAATAGCTTGGTAAGTACACCAAATGCAATCCGATAACACCGCCACCATATGGATATAGATTAATCTTTTTAAAGTTAGATTGAATCTTCCAGCGAGCTAGATCAGTTATGTATAGGACATTTAGTAACTGAACAGCGCAGGCAACATTTATAGTAATATGATCAGGTGTATTGTCTAACTTATTCAAGTTTGTAACAACGTCTGCCCACTTACTAGGATAACGAATGTAGTCATTGTGTTCACCAAGTGCATCTATACTAAAATTAAACTTAACCTGTTTGAATTGATTCCAAAGATCAAACAACTTGTCAGGTAACTCTAAACCGTTTGAGTTGTATCTTAATATACAGTTCTTAGCATGTCCACTTTCTACCATGAACTCTAATATTTTATAGTGCTCGGGTATTAGTAAAGGTTCACCACCGGCAAAGTACAACTCTTTGATATTGTGTGCTTGAGCCTTCATGTTTTCTAAGAAGGCGCTATCCTTATACCAGGTGTAATCAAATGTTCTATCCCAACCTTGATCTTGTTTAAGCTCAACAGTCTTATACTTAGGATACTGTTGTTTCCAATCTTTAATCCAGCTTGAACTATCGTGTGGACTACACATGACACATTTTAGTTGACATAAGTTACCCAAACGCAAGTCGAAGTAGGGTATATCAACAGGTAATGTTCCGTCTGAACCTGTCTTAGTAACAATGCTATCAATATCAACACGATCCTTCCATACCATAGTTTCCCATTGACGTTTACTTGTGATACCTTTACTTTCTTCTTCAAAACATTTAGTACAACTATTCGGAACTTCACCATTAAGCATTTGTAAACGAGTTGTCTTCATGCTTTCGCTATTCCATACTTCGTCTATAGAATGCTTTGCTAAGTTTAAAACCTGTCCTTGGTGTTTAACTAATCCTGCTTCTTTGTCGTCAACTATTCCTGCACCGCTAGCATTGGCCGTGCAACATACTCTTACATCACCGTTTGGTCTTGTAGCGATATGAATCCAAGGAAGTGGGCAAAAGGTCTTACTCAAAAAGCTCTCCTAGTTCTGGAGTAACATCTAAAATGTTTTGATTGCGGCGCTGGTCGATAACTTTTGTAAATCTAACAAACTCAGGAATACGTTCTTGTGATAGATCTTCCTGATCCATGAAGTTTAAAATTGATTTTAGTATAGAAACTGATGCAGACTTTACATTGTCATTTAGATCACTTTCTAAAAATTTGTTAATCCAGCTATTGTAATGTAACTTTAATTTATTTCTTATAGACTCTGGATACATCCTAACACTAACACAATATGGTTTGTGTACAGGGTGTGTAGTTATAACAGGTCTTTTCTCTCTAGAATTAATTTTTTTAAATCCGCTATCAACTAATTTCCACCACATAAATTCCGGCAAGTGAAAAGCATTGTAGGCACTAACAGTATATGTTATATGGACCATAATGTTAGGATTTTGTTGACATATCTCATCTAGCTGTATTAAGTTCTTAAGGGTAGTATTCCATTTAATAGGATATCGTTGATACTCTTGCATAGACCCCATGCCGTCAACGCTGGCACCTATTCTAACTTGTTTAAACTGTGTCCAAAGTTCTAAAACTTTTTTCGGTAATGATGTGATATTTGTATTATATTCTAGGATTATTTTTGAAGCTCGACCAGCGGCAATACACTTTTCTAAGAATAGAGTATGCCTATCTATAATTAAAGGCTCTCCGCCTGCCATGTAAACGTGTTCAATATTATTAATTTGTTCTTCTATCTGCTGCCAAAAGAATTCTGACTCGTGCCAGTTGTAATCATCAGTGACAAACCTTCCTTTGTCGTTCCTTATCAAATGGACCCACCCGTTACTATCTAAGAACCCCTGCTTTTGATCATACGCAACCCAATCCTCATACCACGAGTGGCTGTCTGTTGGCCCGCACATACGACAGGCAAGATTACAGGTGTTACCGAATCTTAAATCGTAATAGCGAGTATCTAAGTTTATACTCCCATCATCGTTTGTACTGTTTACTGCATCTTCGTAAGTAAAGTTCCACTGATCAATTTCGTTAAGACGTCTGCTAGACATACCAGATTCTTCTTCTTGCTGGCATCTTTTACATTCATCACTCCACACACCATTAATAATATTCTTCCGAATCTCTTTAATCATGATAGCATTTTTAGCATCAACTATAGAATCTTTACCTGCATTAAAGGGTGTTCCATCATCTTTTCTTGCAGTTCCTTGATTAGGAGTCACGTTGGCTTGGCAACAAACACGCATGTCGCCATTGTTGCGTACTGCTTGATGTATCCAAGGTAAAGGACAGAATGTTTTAGACATTAAGTAGATACCTCATAAGAGAACTTATTCCCACTAGCTCTCCGCTTCTATCTATAGCTACATGGATAGCCTTAGTCTGAGTTAGATCGAAGTCCCTGCAGACTTTTTCATTCACGTCAGCATATTTTTTCCAAAAGTAATCTGGTTCAATATTGTTTAAGATATAAAGTGCAACGATTGTGGTCATTCGATTGCACATATGAAAGTCATTCATTATGCTAATAGAGTCGGCTTTCTCTTCTTTAGTCCATCTTAAACCAATTCTATTCCAACCCAGTCCTAGACCTTTTGAAAGGCTGATGCCTAGTGATACAATAGCAGGATGATCAAAATTAAAATCAATTGTGCGGCTACATGTAATCCATGCTCCGTCGACATGCACAGGAATATTTTTTTTGGCACATTCATCTAAAATTCCATTCATGCCTGTATGAATATCAGCAGTACCTGGAAAAGGTAAAGAAATTATTAAAGGAATTCCGGGGATCAATGTGCCGGGTATAGATCTTGTAAAAGAATAACCTAATCTTTCGTGATACTTATAATCACCTTCAATTGTCTGTACGTACCCGGACATATATAAATTATCAATAAACTGTGTACATCCGTTAATTATATCGACTCTGTTAAAGGTTTCAAGTCCTCTTATTTGATTCAAGGTCGACGCAGTTAACCAACTAATCATTTTATCTTTAAAAATATTATGTACGTTATCCGTGTGATCAGGCACCCAACCGTTATAACCAGTTAATGTTGAATTAAACAATGACTCAAGATGACTATCGCAAAAAGGTTTTAATCTACCTTTTTGTAAATAATCTTGAGAATATTCAGGTGCTATTCTTTCCATTCTAACATCATCTCATAACACTTTGGAAATACTTCTTTCCAATTAATATTTTGTAAACTAGACATCTTAAAGAAAAAGTCTTTAAGATCCTTTCGTCCTTGGATTATTTCATCAACGGTTATAGGCATTTTATTTGCGTACAATTCCCATTGGTTTAATTTAGAAAGTATCTCCGTATCTGTTGTTTTAGATCGTAGATAGACGAACATCCTATTTCTTTGATCCTCAGACAGTAATCCTATATTTAAATATTTAGGATTCATAACCGGATGACTTACTACACCAGCAAATGTATCTTTATTAATCTTTTTAAAATTCTTATTCTTTAACCAAAGCATCCAATCGACTATGTTTTCTAAATTTAAAATCGAAACCGTAGTACTGGTAAAAACAGTAATATTAGCTGGCGTACTGTCAAGTATATCTAAATTCTTTTCTACAACTTTCCAAGGTGTTGGATATCGTATCGCATGGTTAACATCTGCTCTTCCGTCAACACTGGCACACAACTTAACTATTTTAAAATTTGAAAATAAATTAAAAATATAATCGGGTAACACAGTTACATTAATACTATACTCTAATTCAATATCATTGGCAAATCCATTACTAATAAGTGCCTCTAATAAAGCAACGTGTTCTTTAACTAGGAATGGTTCGCCGCCACCGAATTTAATCTTTTTAACAAACATCGAATGTTTAGCAACTAACTCGTAATACTCTTTTTGGTTGGCCCAATCAAATACCTTTGTGTCGTCGATTGAATATGACACATCATCGATAGAAAAGATACGCTTACCTGTTACCTTTTCTTGTATCTTATACCATTGATTACTTTCTCCAGGATAACACATAACACATTGTACGTTACACTTATTACCTAATCGAAGATCTAGGGATAAGATACGGTATTCAGATACTGTGCCGTCAGGGGCAGTGATTGCTCTAGCGTCTTCTTTGGTAAAATCATACATAGTCGATTCCCATTGATTCCGACTACGTTTACCTGCTTCGCTTTCGATACGACATCGTCTACATTGTTCGGGCCATTCATTGTTTAAAAATTTAGCACGAACTTCTTTCAACGTTTCGCAATTACTGATATCAAATTTTAAATCGTCAATAGTTAATATCTTTTCGTTCTGCGTTAACACAGTTTTCTTATTGCCGCCGCTTTGGCTGTGAGAGCATAGTCGCAGATGTCCATTACTTTTAACAGCAATATGACTCCACGGCAACGGACACCATTTATCTAAATTGCTCATTAAACCTATCCACTTCACCGCACTGGCGACTACATTCTTTTAACGGACTATTCTCCCATGTACTTGCAATACTGTTAAAGTATCCGCTATCAAAAATTTCTGCTAAACTGTTTTCATGTAAGTTAGGATACTTGCCTATCTTATCCATATAATCTATTCTGTTGGGATGGTTAGGATTAAACCATTCGTTGTCTAGCCAACAACAAGGAACAACATTTCCTGTAGCACTAACATACAGACTCTTTTCATTGGCTACTTTACAGGTAATCGCTTTAGATTGTTCAGACACAACAATTTTCTTGCTTTTATCTGTTGGATACAGTATATGTAATGTACGACCTTCTTTATCTAATACTTGTAACTTGTCTTCTTTGAAACGTGCTGTGTTCTTTGCTACAAAATGTTTGAACCCCATGCGCTGGCTCAATTCTTTACAAATCTCTACTTGGTGTTTATTGTGTTCGAAAATTAACATATCCCAAGTTGCTGTTCCACCTTCTTTGATAAACAACTTAGCATTATCAAGAATCTTAACCCAGTCTGTGCCAATGCGGTATAAGGGGTGTGTATCAATAAGCCCGTCAATACCAAATCGAACATGTACATCTAACTTAGCAAGTCCCTTCCAAAAATTTTCACTCTTAGCGGAACCGTTAGTGTTCATGCTTAATTGTATGTCTGGATTTGCTGATCGCAAGTATTCAAAAATCTTTAATGTATCCTTAGCAATAATGGGGTCGCCTAAGTTACCACACATATATAACCTGTCTAACTGCTTTATAATACCGTCGGGGAACCACTCTTTAAACTGTTCAAGTGTAATCTCGTCAATTGTAATAAAAGGATTTTCAATGCCGCCTTGAATGTTACGGGCACACATAGGACAACTAGCCTGACAACGACTGGTAACTTCTAAGTGAACTGTCCTAATATCCGTTAGTTTATACATTCAACTTCCTTTTAGGAATCTTAACCTCTGTCGGGCAATTACAATATAACTGCTGACAGCGTGTAGTTGTGATTACATCAGGAGTAAACTTTGACTCAAACTCAGGGTCGTATATAGAAAATCTATTAACACCACCAAACATATTTCTTGCACCACAGCTACCGCTAATAACACCATCTCGCTCTATAGCAAATCTATCTACGCCCAAGTTACAATCCCAGCCTGTAAAGTAATGCCAACCATTTTGAATTACTTTAAAAGTATCAGCCGGTATCTCTTCTCCAGAATCCATAACTACACGCATGTCGGATTTAGAATCCTGGATCCTTCCGAGATCTCTTTGTTTCTGTATCCACTCTACAGGAGGAATTTTTTTCATCTTCTGTTCAGTATAGGCAATCTGTTCCGGAGTAAATCCTTTTATTTCACCGTCAGTAAATATAGGTTTAGTCTTTAACACCCACGGTGTAGGATGTGCCTTCATTTTCTCGGCTATCTCAACACAGCGATCCCAGTGTAAAGGATCCATTAATACCTGTGCATTGATTAGCACATCAGTATTATAAAACACCCAATCCATTACTTCAATGATATGGTCGACATCCGCAAATTCATTATGTACACTAATACTAATATCATCAAAGTACTTTGCATACTCCATCCAGAATCTCATAGTTCTTGATGCGTTAGTAACTATACTAATTTTACAGTCATGATTTTTACTAAAATATTCTGCAAATTCACCTAGCTCTGGCCATAGACTCGGCTCACCGCCGGTCAAGTTTATACGCACATTTTGTTTGCCAAGATGTTCTTTGTATATCTTTAACATATGGCTGAGATTCTTAGTGACCATATTAAAGTCTGTAGGGAATCGATACTTGCCATCATTACAGCCGTCGTAGCAATAATGACACTTATAGTTACACAACGTTCCTATGATGTATTCGATTCTCAAGACACCGTCAAAGTCTTTATTTAAGATTGCTATCGGCTTCATTTCTTACCTATTATCATAAAACGTTTATATAACGGTAGATCCAATTCGCCGGAATATAAAATTTGTTCTAGTCCTGATTGCTGTTTAAATTCTTCTAAATCTCGAGCAATACGAACATGTTCCGGAATACTGTAATTGTTACTCTGTAACACAATTAAACTATCGTGTGGAAGCCCCGATAGCCACAGATCATATTCGTCTTGTGTAATGTGTTCGCAACTAGTGTTAATAACAACATCTGCATCACTTCTAATATTACACATATCGGCTGTGATTGCTCTAAACTTACCTTTTTCTAATTCGATCTGATTCATATTATGAGCGATTTCTTCGCACTCAGGATCGATATCAATACTACGAATATAGTGACAAGGCACATTACTTTGAAATAACATACTCGCTAGTGTTCCAACCCAACCGCCGTGAATATCCACACTAACGCTAGAATGTACTAATTCGTCTAAATTATCTATTAACCATTCTTTACTTAATATTTGGCCGCGCCAAAACGCATCCATAGTACGAATAGGATCTTTACTGTTTCGTATGGCTCTCATCCAATGATGTAAATGTTCTGTGTCTATTTGCATTTTGGTATTTTACTATCCGCTGAACTTACGCAACTAGGTGTAATACAGCTTTGAGGTTGTTTAAATAATTCAAAGTTATCTAGTGTTCCTAAAGATTGGTCGTGACAACTGTAACTTCTCTTGACCTCAGTTCCCCTAATTATAACACTCTGGTATCCTGAATTGCAAGTCCAATTATTAAATTTATTAAAACCAAAAGAATTAAATCTTTCAGCTTGATCGAATAGGTATTCTGTCCCAGAGTTATCATAAAGAGCAATCTGATAAACATCTTCTCCATTTGACGACTGAGGAAATCCTTCTCTCATTAAATGTAGCATTTCCTCAGTATAACCATCAACAATCGCAGTAGCATCTAAAGTACTCTGCGGTTTTAAGGTAACACTTATTCCTCTTTTATGTAGGCGTTCCATGCGTTCATATAATGTATAAAATTGATCTGGAACCATAACTTGATTAACTGTAAGCAAAACATTTTCATACATTAATTGTAAACACTTGTCTCCGAATTCTTGTTCTTTGGCAAACTCTGCATGGTAGCTGGCAGTGATACTTCTGCGCTGTAGTGTAGATGTAACACTGGCCCAGTTCTTCCACCAATTAGTTCCAGGACTCAAATTTGTAGTCATGTGAATACTTTGGTAAGGACTTTCTAAATCTTTTTCTACATGTTTTGTTAGATCTAAAAGGTGTTTATAAGCAGTAGGTTCTCCGCCACTAAAACTCCAATGAAATTCTGTAAATCCGTTACGTCTTGCTTGGCGCTTTATCTCATCAACTGTTTGTTTGTAAACATCTAACGGTTGGAAGTCAAGTCGATCACTTCTTGCATAGGGCCAACAGTACGAACAGTTATAATTACAAAAACGACCTAGTATCCAGCTAACCGAAAACAGAGGTCGATTTAACATTGTTCTTTGTCCAAAACGGACTATTTTTTCGAATGGAATGGTAGAAAATAGCATCAGGTGTATTTAACTAGCTAACAACATGGGTCCAAAATAAGTTGACTTTAACTGAAAACGAATATATACTATGCATGTAGACGTGAGTGGAATTGGTAGACCTCCCCTATGGTAAGTATCAAACTGCCATAGGGGGCCTGGGCCTAGCCAATATGGCGGCTTTGTAGGTTCGAATCCTACCGTCTACACCAGATTAACTACACACAGAGGCACAGATGAAAAAGACTATCGTTATCTTTACTGCTCTTTCTTTTATTTTTGTTAGTTCAGCAGTGGCTGGTCCGATCGTAGACGCTGACCCAAATAAGATGTATAACTTTGACAAAGGATCTAAGACCATGTCCGTTACATGGCATGTAGTTGATAATCCTCTAGCAGAGTGCGACAAGGAGAGTAAGAGAGTCGGCAACGGCGGCTTTGCCTATAAAGTACAGGCCTGTGCATTTTGGACTAAGACTCAATGCACTATTATTACAGGCAAGCGTGATAACCACGACACTATTGGACATGAGTTTCGCCACTGTTTTCAAGGCCACTGGCATTCGCAATGACTAGAGATTTAGTTGAAGACATTTATAAAGATTCCGAAATCTTAAACAAGATTCGGACACGTGACGACTATGCTCAAAACTTGTATGCGGCATGGTGTAATATGCAGTGGTGTCCAAAAGAACTTTGGCCCACCCTCCGGCAAGATCCCGACAAAGACCTTTGGTCCGCTAGTTGGCGTAGTGCTGGTGGTATAGTAGCGCGGTTTCGTAATAACGGTGAAGACTATATGGATTATTACTGTAGTGGTATGGGTGGTGTTGCCACTTACGATTTGAAAGAAGGCGAAGAATATATGGCTCAAAAGAAATTTGTGCCTGAGGGAACTATTACAGACGAGATTGCCACAGATCTTGACAGGATAGGATGGTTTCCTGTACCATACGACGATGACAAGATTTAAAGTTAAAGTAAATACAACATGGAAAACGAAAAACTTATTTTTACAGCAGAAGAGATCTTCCAAGAAATACCTGGAGATCCAGACAATGTTATAATGAAATTTCCCGATGAAGTTTTAAAATTAACAGGCTGGAAAGAAGGCGACATTTTAGATATCAACATAGAGGACGGAAAAATCGTAGTAAAAAAGAATGGCTAAAGACGACATCATTGAACTCACAGGCACAGTAGACGAAGTACTTCCCGGTAGTATGTTTAGGGTAAAGGTAGAAAATATGCAGGCCGTTTTACTCTGTTACATGGGCGGGAAACTAAAACAAAATAAGATTAGGATAATCTTAGGAGATAAGGTCAAACTAGAAGTAAGTCCATATGACCTTACGAAGGGTAGAATAACTTATAGGCTGTAATTATGAACTCGGTAATGGAGACAATTTGTGCGATTTGTAATTCAATTTTGAGTCGCACAAGATCAGGAATAAGTTTCCAAAAGCTAGTAAATCAAATACGCCGAGAATTCAAATCTAACTACCTAGAAATTAAAGTCACAACAGTGAGAGATAAATCTCTCAACGAAGAAATATTCTATGCCAACGGATATTATGATCCTACTGATGACCAAGAAGGTGACCGTTGTATAGAATTGGTCATAACTCATAACTTTATCAAAGATCGAATTTGGTATGAAGAACCTATCAAGCAATTATTGATACAGGTTTTTGATACTGTAGTTCACGAACTAAGACATCAACGACAGTATCGAAAAAGACATTTCCAAATGGGCACTGATCGCGGAACTGGATATAAAGAATATCTAGCCGATCCAGAAGAGGTTGATGCATATTCGATCAGCATAGCAATCGAACTTTGCCGAAGTTTAGGAAAAACTAGAGCTTTGAGATATCTCCACAATATCGACAAACTGAGCCGATTTAAAATAAGTGGTAATTTTGTTAGCCCATGTTTGGCTTCTTATCGTGCAGAATTTCCCAATCCGTCGGATCCGATTGTAAAAGAATTAGCCAAAAAAATCTATATACGATTAAAAAAGATTGACACAGACTACATTTTCCAGTAAAATATAGACAATACAACTCACACAGAGAGCGAAATGAAATATCCACTTCAGACTGTATTGGAACTGGCCTGCGCCGCACAGCGTACCAACAGTGACTATATCAAGCAAACTCAACCTGTTTATTCCGAAGACAACAAGTTAATGTCCTATAAGTGGGACAACAAACTATTAATGCTGATTACACTTGGAGCTTCTAGTTATACTCCAAGTGACGACGGACTGAAACCCCCGTTGCTCTGTACTAAAAAAGAAGATTCAGACCTTGCTGAAGAAATTAAAAAATACTATCGCCGATTGATGTTTTCAGCAGTACAGGGCGACAATGAATTTCAAACCGAGGTTAATTCACTACTCAATTCCGAGGAGGTGCCAGACAATCGTTTTGGGTTTATTGCTTGTTTGCCCAGCGTGTACAAAAGAGATGTTAGCCGCAAACAAGTAGAAAAAAAGAGCAAAACTGTTGATAAAGAGTTTTTAGCCGATGTAGGATCGAATATTTTGGATAAAGATTGTGAAGTGATAGCATGTCAACGTTCAAAAAACTTTGATGCTTTTAATGTTGATGCTATAATCGACAACAAGATGGTCTCATGGATGAGCAAATATGAGCTCAAACTTGGACCCGCAGTTGTTGTTAAAGCAAAGGTTAAAGATCACAATGCTCATTGGAAGTATGAAAACCCAGTGACCCGTTTAAATTATGTAAAGGCTGTACAATGAAACTAGAACTAGACGAACAGTTATGCCAAAAGTATCCTAAGATATTTGCTAACCGGCATGCTGACATGAAAACAACCTGTATGTGTTGGGGGTTTGAATGCGGCGATGGTTGGTACAATTTGTTAGATCATCTGTGCAATAGTATCCAACACCATATCGATTGGTCCATACGTCAAAATGAAATGGATTTAAAATACAACTCTATGGTCGAAGATCTAAAGGCTGGAAAAGATAGTTCATTTAGAGAATATACTAAAGGCCTTTATGAAACAGTTGCAGAAGATCGAAAAAAAGAAATCCTTAAAAACGGTTTAAGAAAAGTTAAAGATTCAATCCCTCAGGTAGTAGCAGATCAAGTTAAAGAAAAGTTTGGTACACTACGTTTTTACTATCACGGTGGTGATGATCAAATTAGAGGTATGGTAAGTTTGGCAGAAAGCCTAAGTGCTTCAATGTGTGAAGGATGCGGCATTCCGTCAAAGGTGCAAAACGATGGTGGTTGGTACAGTAACATCTGTCCTGTTTGTCGTGACTTACGAGAACAAGAACGTGTTCAAATGATGAAAAGTAATGGATTTGAAGAATGACTAAAGAAATTAAAATTCAATTTGCACCAGGATGCTTTGATAACTTCGAAGGTTCTCAGGAAGAGCTCGACGGACTCATTGCCGAAATACAACAGATGTTCGAAGGAAAGACTCCGGAAGAAATTGAAGCTATGAGTAATAGAATCAATCCCGACGATCTATCTGAGGAAGAATTGGCACAACTAGCCGAAGCTATGCTTGATGAGGAAGAATTGGATGAACTTGAACAAATGGGTATGCCTCGTAAAAGGAAACTGCAATGATCACTCTTAAAGAATATCTAGAAGCAATTGATTATAAAATCACCGAAGGCTCCGACTACGGTTGGGGTTGTTACGGCCCAAATGCGAGATACCTAGACTCATATAAAGAAGATCGGTATAGCATTAGTGCTATCTTTGATAGCCAAAACCAATTTGTCTACGCTGTTGAATTATGGGATTATGTAAACCATCGAGAATATCGTTGGCAACATCCTAATTACAAGGAAGAATATCTAGCCGAATCTAAAGAGAGAGGTATTGATCCAACAGAATCGCTTGACGACAGTAAGTTCATCGATTTGGACGTAACAGAAGATATTCTGGAAAAGATCGCCAAAGTTGTAGCAGGAGAAGATTACGACACTCGTGTCAAAATCGAAGTTGACTTTTCAGATGAAGATCTGCTTCAATACATGAAACTAGCACACGAAATGGACATTACATTTAACGAGCTAGTTGAACGTGCTGTCAAAGCCGCAATCGACGACTTTGAGCGTGATCCAGATACATTTAAACAAAACGCAGAGAGATTTATAAATGAAAATTACCCTAGCGTCTGATCTCCACTTAGAGTTTTCAGACTGCTACGACCTTAAAAACGAGAACAATGCGAACGTATTGATCCTTGGTGGCGACATCATGATTGCCGAGGATCTTCACGACCATCCTTATGTTCCTAGTATCTACGAATACGGTTCATTTGCTGAACTAGGTCGTAAGCAGAAGCGTGTTCAGACATTCCGTGACTTCCTGAAGCGTATGAGCAACCTGTTTCCGCATGTTATCTATGTTGCAGGTAACCACGAATTCTATCACGGCAAGTGGGTTAAGGGTATCCAGTACCTCAGAGACGAGTGTTCCCAGTTCCCCAATGTTCACTTCTTAGAGCGTGATTCGATTAAGATCGACGATGTTATATTTGTCGGCGGAACACTATGGACTGATATGAACAAAGGTGATCCTCTCACTCTTCATGCTGTTCGTGATATGATGAACGATTTCCGTATCATTAAAAACGATGAAAAGGGCTATACTAACCTTAAGCCTGCGGATACTGTTATTCGTCATCGCGAAACACTGGCATACATCAAAACTGTAATTGCTGAAAAGCCAGATGAAAAGTTTGTTGTTGTAGGACACCACAGTCCAAGTCACCAAAGTATCCATGAAGGATACCGACATGAAACTCTCATGAATGGTGCATATCATAGTGACTTGAGTGAGTTTATTTTGGATCATCCGCAGATCAAACTGTGGACACATGGCCATACTCATCACTGTTTTGATTATGTAATAGGCGAAACTCGTGTTGTTTGTAATCCACGTGGTTACCAAAGCGATGGTTACAGCGAGAATACTGGCTGGAATCCTAATATTATTTTGGAGGTTTAAATGACAGAAGAAAAGAAAGTAGTAACTGTAACTGAAATGCTACGACAGACAGGCAATAACACTGCCTTCTTTCTAGGTAAGGTTGCAGAACATATTGAACAGTTGGAGAGCGAGATCGCTCAACTTCGTAAACGTGTCGAAGAATTAGAAAATGAACGTTCAGACAACATTTAACGAAAAAGAGCTTAAACTCTTTAAACGCTGGCTCAAAGGCTGTCTTGCCTTTGGGCCGGTCACTGTTACCTTTACTAAAAAAGACGGCAGTGAAAGAATCATGGAGTGTACGACAGCACTATCACTAGTACCTGAAGATGCGGCTGATCCTATGATTCCTAAAAGAGAAAAGAAAGTCAACGAAGAAGTATGTCCTGTTTATGACATTGAATCCAAGGCTTGGCGCAGTTTTCGTTGGGATAGTATCAAACAAGTTAGACTGGAAATTAAATGACAGCACCTCTGCGTGATGACCTAATGGTTCAACAGCAGATTAGAAACAGTTGGGAGCATATGATCGGAGTCATTATGCTCAACCAAACTGGGCGAAAACCCGTAAAAACAGTACTACCAAACTTTCTTGATCTTTGGCCTACACCAAAAGATTTCCTAAATGCACACCATATGACTGTTAAAAAAGTAATACGTCCATTAGGAATGACCAATGTTCGATATAAAAGACTGCGTCAAATGACCAAAGATTACTTGACGTGGGACGGTAGTGATGCTACAATGCTTTATGGAATTGGAAAATATGGTTCTGATTCTTATGAAATTTTCTTTAAGCAAAACTATTCTGTAAAACCCACGGATAAGGAACTTATCCGATATCTGAAAGAAGAAGTATGAAGATTGGACTTAGCTATAGCCGTTGCGTTCGTGACATTGTAGAAGGCAAAGTTGATATCAATGATGTTTTGGTTATTGTTGCTCGAACCGACTTCGATCCACGAGATGACATGCAATGGCAGGGTATTTGGCAGGGCTACGGTGGTGGCAGTGACGGCAATATGATGCGTGGCTTCTTTGGTGGTAGTCATCCAGAGTGGGCCGGATATACCGACGTAGACGAAGATCGTTTTCGTAGTGTTAGTATTGAACTTTGGGAATCTGGAAAATTTCACCAGCCTCGTAAATTTGGCTCACACCCACGCAGACTTCCTCATATTTGGTTAGAAACAGTTCTTCCTAGCGAAGAGCTAGACAAGAATCCAGGAATCAAAGCCGCTTGGAATAAATTCCAGACATTGGCTAGCCTGTCTAGTGTAAACCTAAATGAAGATCACAGCGTGTGAAGACTCTACCTTTAATTCTAACTTTTTTGGCTTTTCCTGTATTAGCAGATAACTGCCGTATGCAGGAAACCAGCCAAATGACCAGCCAGCGTAAAGTCGGCGAAGTTATAAATTTGGTTAAAAATAAAAGTCATAATCGTTGCGAAGTCAAGTATCAAATAGATGTTGATGGCAAGAAACATTTGGTTTCGTGGGTACAAACTGGCTTGTATCAGGAAGAAATACTGTGCCAAATGGCAATCCAAAATGGCACTAACGATCTATTAGTCCGATTGCCCGGAGTCTACCAAACCGAAACCATTATCAAGTGTAAAGAAAAAACTTATCCAAAATCGATCACCAAGGGGTATGAAGGTGAAGAAATAGAATTTGGTACACACCCACAAGCACCTGGATATCGTAGAATTGGTACAGCGTCTAACTGTAGATTCTTTATTGGTTGGACTGCAAACGGCTATTCCGAAAGAACCCAAGGCGTCATCTGCGAAAATAAAAACAATCTTTGGACAGTTGTGGACAAGTTCTGACTTGACCTTTTTCTCTAATTGTGATATAATAACAATATCGTAATTCGATAGAGAGGCATTTATGAAGGCATTTATTTTAGGCACTATCTTTGGTTTGGTACTAGCTACTGTTGGTTTCAGCGGTATCGCTCGTATTCTTGACCGAGGAGTTGATACAGTTAAAACACACTCACAGGAGATGGCAAAATGAAAGTAGTATTCTCATTTATCATTGTCGGTATGCTGACAGCATGTAGTACTTCCGCTGGATTAGTTAAAGGTCTAGGAGAAGATATCAAAGCTGGTACCGACTGGACAGCTTCTAAAATCAAATCTAACTAAGGACAAAAAAATGAAAAAGACTCTACTACTTCTACCTCTTGTAGCAGTTATGACTGCCTGCGGCACTACTGATCCTTATGGGAAACGTGCTGACATGGAACGTGAACGTCAAGAACGCTATGTAGAACGTTCAATCGACAAGGCACCTAAGTGGATGTTTGAATTGCCTAACAGTACCAGTGCAGTTTACGAAAACGGTACTGCGGTTAGTGGTGATTGGATGATGGCTGATGCTAAAGCCAAAGCAACCGCTTATGGCAAACTTTGTATGCTAGCCGGTGGTACTGCTAGTCAGCAGACTAAAATCTACCGTACAGATTCCGAAGCAACGTCAACTGAACTCAGTGAACAGGCAATTAAAACTTCATGCAAGGCTGTTGACCTGACGGGTGCTGAAGTTGCCAAAGACGGAATTAAAGTTGTCCAAGAGGGCAATCGATATCGTGTATATGTACTAGTAGCTTTGCCTACCGGCGATGCTAACATCCTACGCAAATACAAAGATGCTCAACGTCAACGAGAAATTGCCGCACAGCGAGCACCAGAAGCATTTAAAGAAATGGAACGTCAATGATTAAAATTATTCTAGCATTTCTCATAGCCTTTGGTATTTGCTATTTTGGTATTAAAGGCTATAGAGATCTAACCGGCAAGGACAAATGGGCATTGACAAAACTTGTAGGATACAGTATATTCTGTAGTGTTTTAGCAATCGCTGTACTGATTGCTATTGTTATTATTTTTTAAGGACTTAAAATGAAACGTATTTTCACTCTCTCTATTCTCGCCGCCGCAGTTCTTGCTACTGGCTGTACTCGTATCGAAACCGGTG
>Ga0315909_10001302_pt1 | contig 33689 bp, 48 predicted proteins | sample LakEriMetagenome_11_FD_203527 | JGI IMG/M metagenome (GOLD analysis project Ga0315909, IMG submission 203527) | Freshwater fungal communities from buoy surface, Lake Erie, Ohio, United States - Buoy 2 MA125 | ecosystem: Environmental > Aquatic > Freshwater > Lake | place: USA: Lake Erie, Ohio... | reverse complement strand
AGCGATAACCATTATTACCTATATAACAACATACCTATAGCACCTATAGGAACACATAAGTCTATGTGGTTTTAAGGATATAGACCAGTTTCCCAGCATACCTGATAGCTCGATACAGCTCATTTTAAGGCTTCTCAGAGCACATTTATCCACAGTTTTATCCACAAAGATCTTACTGATATGGATATTATCTGACTGAAAGAAGATGTTGGATAAGTTGTTTGAGATATAGAGCTATATATAGTAGGCGTTCGTAATCCCAAACCCCATATCTTGTGTCTCCCCATACGCCAAACACCCTATCTACCACAAAAAATTGCATTTGTCAACCCCTATATGTAGTATATTTATGCCCAAAAATCCCTATATATTGTGTATAAATATATCAAAACATCCTATTTTATATCAGAAAATGTACAATTTGTGCAACTTTCTGGGAAAAATAATCAAGGGTTCGTAATGTATTTGTTTATAGTTATATAGGGGGAAATGCTTATACTTAGCTGCCCCAAATATCTATACCAAACCATCCTATTAGACATATCCACATTTCGGGGGTATCAAATAGAAGATCGTAATACCTTTATAGTATGTATTACCTATAGGGAGAATAGGACATCGTCTGATACCCTCCAAACTTTCAGCGATTTTTTGGAAAGGGTTCTTAATGTCTGTAGAATTTGGGAAATATATTTAGGGGTTCGTAATGCTGCTTCGTAAAGGATGTTTGTTAGTATGTTATGACATGGCTCGGGCAAAAAGTTATCCACAGAAAAATCCCCCACCTGTGAGTAGATGGGGGATTAGACTATGAGTATTAGACTGAGGACATTACATCATCTAGACTGTCAAATCCTGTGTCATCAACACTAAGACCAGCAAGCAACAAGTCGAATGTCTCATTGACAAAATTGGTAGCCAAGTCTGTCGTGTCTACAATTCCTTCGTTGATTGCGTAGGCAAGGGGCAAGCCCAAATCGTTGTATTCGATAAAGTCAGCAAACTCTGTGTCGTAGCGATAGTTGAGCCACACATCAGCAAGAATGGCTGTCTTGTTCTCAAAGGTAGTCGTAGTCATTGTGCTTGTTCTCTTTCTCATCTTTTAGTAAATCTGCCATAAGCAGAATACGATTGATAGTTACATTGGGACTGATTTGATGAAGATACATTGCTACCAACTCCAAATCCAGTCGTAAGTCTGAAACAAGATTGCCCATTGTTTTGGCAACTCGTTCAGCATCTGTTATTACTTTTCGCATTTCTCTCCTCAATCCATTATACCAAAAAAGTGGTGGGAACGCAAGTCCGAAAGGAAATAAGAAACCTACGCCCCCACCTATGTTGTAGACGGAACCCCCATTCAACGTCTACCTATCTAGTACTACATTGTACTAGAGTTTGTTATAACTATAGAAGGTTCTTTACGAATATGATCGATTTCAATACCCCTCAGAATTTTAGCAATGCGTCGTGTAGGGACCTGGAGCTGGTCTGCAAACACCCACCAGTCACTTCCGTATTCATCCATAGGGAATTGGTCTGCAATCCAAGCAGTCTCATAGAAGTCACACTCAATGAGCACACCTGTCTCGTACTTGCGTACACCGTGGTCGTCTGACTCGTAGATGTATGGGTCGATAGTTAGTTTGTCAGACCAAGTAGTGCCAGCCTCTTCACTCCAATCCTCACGGTAGAAGATGTTGAGGTCAATCGTTCTGTATCCTTGCATTGTTCTCCTTAGTAGTGAAAGTCAACAGGGACAAGGAACCAAAGCGTACCGTTGTTGATACGGTCTTTAGTCATATGGACAGGGTTAGTTGACCAATTGGCTAGGTCATAGAAGTATGAGTTGAAATCCCAATCACCTTGAATCATGCCAATCATTCTGCCAATGCCATAGAGTCGCATACTATAATCCATAGCACCGTCAAACTCGTCAAAGACAGCCTCAAGATTGATGTTGCTACGATTCCATTCATCACGGTAGCGATTGAATTCCGACATTCGTGCTTCGACACAATCCTTCAGTATCAATTCGAATGCTTCACTATCTTTAGAAGAAACAACCATATTGATTTGACCGTCAGTGTATGGGTCACTCTCTTGATTGAATCGTCCACCACCAGTTACGAACCAGTCGTACCAAGAAGTAGTGGAACCGTCATTGCCTAGCATTGATTCTAGTTCAAAACGAACTTGGTGAATTGCTTCTTCAGGGGTATCTGCTTTTACTGCGATATATTGTAGAACGTGCATGTTGTTTTCCTTTTGTTAGGGGTAGTATCTATTTTACAGCATGGAGCGGTACTTGTCAAGAACCAAACTTCTCGGTAATGTGTTCATATGCTTGAATAACTCCAGAGAGATACTCTGCATACTCAGGCTCTCCCATAAGCGTGGCATCCTCATATGAATTGATGATGTCAGGGAGCTGCTCGTTGATATACTCAATGATAGTTGGGTCAAACTCTTTCATTACACATCACACCTTTTACAGTATTCTTGGAAGCCTTCACACTTACGGCAGAATGAATGACAGTCCCAGTTACCTTCGTGGTTGGGGCATTCTATCTTTTCGTGGTTACACATTACTTTTCTCCAAGAGTGTTGAAGTTGTTGCTGTCATAGGGGTCAATGAATGCTTCCCAATCTCCGTCAGGCATATCCTCGTGAACAAGAATTGCTTTCTCGATTGCTTCTTCTTCGCTCTCTGCTTGAATCCAGTAAGTCGCCTGGTATTCTACTTGATATACTTTCACATTACTCCTCGTCCATAAATTTGATAAACACTTCTACTAACTGTAATGCTATTATACTACTGAGGTACGACATAGAATCCATACCCTTGAGTTCCTGAATCTTATCTAGAATCTGCTGCTTGACTTCTTCACGCTCAGTCATTGACATACTCCTCACAGGTATTCAAATGCCAACGCCAAGCATCATCATTGAATAGCGTGACAAGCATATTCTGTGCGAGGTCGTCCCAATCACCATAGTCTGTGGAATCGTAGTCTGCCTCAACCTCAAATCGAATTTGGGCAGGGTAGAGAAGGTGGTCATAAACATATACCATAGTCTTATTCATCTTCATCTTCCTCAATCTCTTCTACCTCAACCTCGTACACACCGTCATACTCAAGGTTGTCGTAGTAGTAACCTTTCTCTTCCGCCTCTGCCTGACTGTCTGCTTCAATCGTGCCAGTAAAGGTGACTAGGGTTTTTACATAATACTGAGCCATTGGGCTACCTTTCTTTTAGGGTTACCTCTATTATATCGTTGACCACCGACATCAAACTGGGGAAATTCAGGAGATTTCGTAATGAGTTCGTAATGATTAGATAATCAATGTTTGTTTATTATGTCAGCAGCCCGAGCTGCCTGTGGATAAGTCTGTGGAGATCCTCCGAAGGGGGGGCAGTTTATACTGTTGCCCAGCAGTTACGGATTACACTCCCAGCATTACACTTGCGACAACACGAGCCAAGCGGTTCTTCTCTGCGTTGAGAGCAGGGTCAAGTCCACTAGCACCAGCGAGAATGTTCTCAGAGTTGCCACCACGAGCGGTGCGATACCAGTCAAGGCGTTCCGTCAATGCGTTGAGAGTTCCCCAAGCAGTTCCAGAAATGGTGTCGTTGTATTGTCCGACATAGATATCGTTGATAAGGTCAATCTTGTCGTTGTGCTTCTTGAACGAACCCTTAGCATCTTTTTCTGGGGCAGGGTAAGCGAGAGCAACAATCTTGTCAAACTCTGACTTAGTAACCTCTGTCTCAATCATAGCGTTAGCCATAACCGAAAACTCGTCAAGGTAAGTCTGTGCCAAGCCAAGTGCTTCACGAGCAACCTGAACACGACCCTCTGCCGTCTGCGTGTGACGGATTTTGAACGACTGCTTCACCTTACGGTTAGAGCCAATGCCACCACCAAGAGCAAGGTTGAGAGTGTTAGCACACACAACACGAACAGGCGTGATACTTGCCATAATGGAGATAGAGCCATCGTGAGATGTGTTGATAAGCAGGTAGTTCTCTACCTTGTCAGCACGACCATTGGGGTCAAGCACAATGTCGTTGTCAAGAGCGAGAGAGCCAAAGACAACACGACCACCCTTGATTGAGCCAGCGGTCTCCCAACGACCACCACCGTCAAGCAGGTTGTCACCAAAGGTGAACAGGTCTTCGTTTTGGAGAGTGTGGTATCGTTCACCCACAACGCCAAGCACATCATTCTGTGCCTTGTCGAATGGGTTGGTGCGACAAACAAAGTAGTTAGTCTTGTCAGATACATAACCTTCTGGGAAAGTCAGTTCTTCGAGACGAACATTCCAGTTGTCAAGGTGAGCCAACTTGAGCATTTCGTCTGTGGTAACTTCGTCTTCAAAGACAGTACCCAGTTTGTGCCAAGCAGGTTCTCGCAATGAAGCAAAAGCCACTTCGCCGTTAGCACCGATTTCTAATTCGTGAGCCAATGTATTTCCTTTCGTTGTTGTTGATAGTCTAATTATACACCTGACCACGGACATCTAACTATTCTGGGGAACATTCTGGGGGCTTCGTAATTAAACCGTAATAAACTTTGTTAGGACAAAGCTGCTCGGGGATCCCAGCCCAAAACAAAAATCCCCTGCTACCAGCAATCTATCCAGACGCTTCGCAGGGGACTTATGTATGGAAGTTTATTTCAATTAGACGGCTTCTCATTCCACCGTAGCCCTAGTCTAACCAATCTAGTGTCATCTACAACTAGCAACTCACCCTCTATTTCAAGGGAAGCGACCTCACAGGGACTCGAACCCTGACTACTACCTCGACAGGGTAGTGTGATAACCTTTTCACTATGAAGCCAATGTTTCTCTGTGTAGTTATAGATTGGGCAGTTTATACTGTTACCCAGCAGTTGCTCTCTAACCCCCCACTCTGGGTGGTGGCAGTTTACGGTGATGCCTAGCACAATGAGTTAGAGCAGTTCCATTACCGTGTTGTAGGTGCTGGCATTGACTTCCTCTTGGTTCGTCATTTTGAGAACTTTGAGGTTCTTTTTGAGCAAGTCCAACTTGGTGGTGTATTCACGCCCATAGTGAGTTTTTTCGTTAGGGTTGGTGGGGCATTCAGGCTCTTTGGGCAGGGTAAGCAAATCGGTGTTTACCTCAATGCTAACGCCATTACGACCATAGCGGTTGTTGCTGACACGAACAAGAGCATTGTCATCATAACCATCACCAATGTTGTCAGGGTTCTTGATTGCCTCAATAACTGCTTTGAGAACCAAGTCTTGGTGTGCTTTGTGTGCCTTGCGGTATGCTTCCATATCGGCAGGGTATGTAGCCATCTCTGCTTCGATACGAGCAATAGTTTCCTCTACATCAGCAATCAGAGTAGCGGTTGGGATTTTCACGGATAGTGAACGAGCCATTGGTTTAGTCCTTTCGTTTGGCTTATATCTATATTATATCATTGGGGTCTGACATATAACTATTGAGTTAGGTGGGCAGTTTGACTTGATACCCAGCAAGCAGACTAGGGTCTGACCTTACTTGCTGGAAACCGTAGTCCAGCGAGGCTGTCCTGCGACATCAAGACGAACACGGAACGAACCGTTTGCGTTCTTGACGATTTCCTGAACCGTTCCGCTAACGCCAGACTTCTGCGTGGTGAACGACTGACCGATTTCGATTTGCGACATTGTGTACCTTGCTTCCTTGTAGTGAGCCAACTGTTTTGTTTGCTTCGTTATTACCATTATACAGGAAAGGAAAGAGTTTGTCAAGTCTTTTTCTCAACTTTTTTATTTTTATTTGGGGACTTCCGACTTCGTTTCCCTTGCCTGTAATACAAGTATACCAACGACCACCGACATATAACTCCACGATTCAGGGGATTTTTGTAATAGTTCGTAAACTGTTTGTCATAACATAGGAGGCTCGGGGATCCGCAGGGCATAGAGAAAGGACAGTTTATAAAGGACATATCCAGGTCCTCGTCCAGTGCAGGGGAAAGGACAAACAATACCCTGCAGTGGGAGCTTAGCTTTCTTCTACGTCACCAATTTCGAATGACTGGACAACGAAATCGTCAACCTCAGAATTCCATGCTTCCATTGAAACATTGGTAACATCAAAGTCAGAAATGTCAAAGTCAGCAGGGACTAACATACTTGCTTCAACGGCAACGGTAAAGGTAACCGAAATCTCACGAAGGAGCGAGATACCAAGAACGTCAGCAACAGAATTCGCTACTGTCTGAACGTCAATGTCCTCAGCAATTGCTTCCAAGAGAATCAATCGGATGTTCTCGTTTTCGTCATTGCGACGAATAGCCATAGCAAGATTCTCGTGGTTCAGACCTGAAGCCTGTTCTTCCAAGTCCTTGATGTATTGATTCATTTTGCTCAGTACTGGGTGGTTGTTTTCCATTAGTTGTCCTCTGCTTCTTGTGCGATACCGTTGAGTTCGTCAATTGTCTGTGTGAGTACCTGAAAGTCCTCTGCCGACAAAAGTAGTTGTGACATTGCGTGTGCCATAAGTCCTGTGATTGTCTGCCCAAAAATGTTCAGGGCAGTCTGACGGTCTTCATCAGTTTCTGCGAACAGTACCATACCTGCCGCAGTCTGTGTCATTACATCCTGCGAAACATCTTCGGCTACCTGCTTTAGTCCAAATGCTACATCAATCATTCTTTGTCCTCTCGTTGTTGTATTACTATTATACCGTTGACCACGGACATCAAACTATGTCCGTTAGTCTACCGTTGACTAGTACCTGTGGTCGTTCAGGATAGTGGCGTACCCAGCCATAGTCCTCAAAGGTGAAACGGATACCGTAGACCTCATAGATAAAGGCTCGTGCCTGTCCAGAGATTTCTACGAATTTGTCAAGGGTAGACAAATCGAAATTCGGAATGTCACCCTGTTCAGAGTAGTCACCAATAACCACTACCCTATCGCCAGTCCAACGACCAATGAAGTCTTTCATCACCTCTGCCACAAAGTCCCCTCCGCCACGCATAGGCGAACAGGTTGTCAGGATATACATCATATCCGACAGAGAGGCTGTGTGTCCTGTGTGTTCACGTTGCTTCGCACCCAAACCAATGTCGTGAGGGTGAATGACTTCACGCTTGTCCAAGTTGTAAATGCTGTGGTATTGTCCCATTGTGTGTCCTTTTCTTTGTCTGTCCTATAAGTATACCCTTGAGCACGGACATGAAACTCTGGGAATCTGGAGAAGTAGTCGTAATTCTTAATAACGTTTAGGTAACGAAGGGGCTCGGGCGTTCTGCCTAATTTTCGTACATATGTTTTTGAGTCACAACATCATAGATATATGCGTTAGGGAATGTCTGTTTGACACTCAAAAGAAATCGCATAGCCGCTTCTAAGTCCCTGAAGGTCGCCAACTTGCCTTGCTTCCCTTCCCCTCGCCAAACCTGATACTTGAGTGTCTTATCAGTCATTGTTCTCCCTACAAGAATTCGAATGGGTCACGGTCTTGGAAAATTTCCTCAAGGTCATAGAGTGAATACGACTCTGGATTAGCGTAGTAGTCTTCCAACGCCTCACGGATTTCGTCTGCCTGTTCGTCCATTAGTAGTCCTCTCCAAACATATCAAGTATCATTGCTACTTCCTCTTTCGTCATTGCTTCGACACGTTCCCAGTCGATTACGTTTTCCCAGTCCATTCTAGTCCTCAAATTCTACGAATGCGTCCAGACGGTGCTGTTCGACAAAAGTGTAAGCGTCTACAAACTGACGGTCACGGTATGTCACGCCCATAGGCAATTCGATTACTTCGTTGTAGTCACCTTTGTTACACGCCTGAATTGCGGCAACGGCAGACTGTACCATTATCTGTGGAATCGGTGGGTAGCAATTCGATGAAAAGTGCATACTCACCATATCCTCTAATTCGATATCGCCTAACTCTTTGAGTCCTTCGACAAACATTCGTCCCATTGTGTTCCTTTCGTTGTTAGTCTAATTATACCAAGTACCACCGACATATAACTATGCCAGATACATCTCTATTAGGTACAAGTCCTCATCGTGAGTAGGGCAGACTGCGGAATACCCTGCCGATACGCCATAGTAAACGACAGCGGTATCACATCGGTTACAATATCGTTTCATTAGTCGTCCTCTGGCTTCAGGTCTGTCAACCAAACTTCAGTCTCATTCTCGATATCCCAGATAGCCAATTGGCTGTGTGTCTTACCAATTTCGATGGCGGTATCCAAGTCCTTTACCCATACACTACGGTCATAGTATACCTGTCCAGAGATAGGATTAGTCCACACTCCAACATACTGTCCGTCAAGGGTATCAGATAGAGTAGTAGAGGCAGTGTTTGCCCAATAGCCAGTCTTAGGTTGAGCCAGTACGAATGTACCGTCGATGTTGAGATATGTTCCGTCGTTCATTATTGTCCTTTCGATATCTCTATTGTACCAAGTAGCACCGACATGAAACTCTGGGATTTCGGGAAAAAGATCGTAAAGTTAGTAATGAGTTTGTTAGGACAAAGCGGCTCGGGCGACCCTGCTAGATAGCAGAGCCTCTCACGACAATCCAAATCAGAGCCTGTGCGGTACGAGGTGTCAGACCAAACTCGCCAGCGACCTGAACGACTGCCTTAGAAATGGCGTGATACTGTCCCTGCGTAGGGCTGTCGTTTTTCATCTGGGCTGCTCTCATCATCCACACATCTACCACTACGGCATCCGTGTCCCCAGCGATAGCGTGAGCAAACGCATTTGTCTTTAGACCTTTGAGAGCGTCAATGCCACCTGCCAACACATCGTTAGCCATTTTGGTGTTATTCTTGAGACCAGACACATCGTGTCCCAACGAGAATGCGACTGCCTTAGTCACGTTGCTTGCCCAACGCTCACGTGGGGAGAATGCGGAGACAACGCCAGCACCGATTTCCAACGAGGCGTTGAGGTTGTGAGCAACTTCCTGTGCCACTTCCTGTGCTTCGTGATACCAGACACTAGCCTGTTCGACCTGTCCAAGTGTCGCTTTCAGAATCAAGTCACGGAACAAATCCGTAGAGGTAGCAGTTACGATTTCGTTGACGGTAAGAGTGTTCATTGTTTGTCCTTTGCTTTGTTGTTAGTTCTATTATACATTCGAGCACCGACATATAACTAGGAAAAAATCCAGGGGAATCTTAAAGTGTTTCGTAACTAAAATGCCCGATCCAGATCAGCTCGGGACCTGTGGATAACTTTTTAGCCATTGAGCCATGCCAGCAGGACTGCAAATCCTGCCAGCACGACTACAATAAGAATCTCAATCATTCTCTACGCCATTCCAACAGGCAGAGATAAAACGGTCAGCAATAAATCGCTCGTTGTCCTGTGCCATCAGTCCAGCGAAATCGTGAATGAGAATGTCGAAAGTGTTTTCGTCAATGGAGAGAGCGTAACGGTTGAGCAAATCCGCAACGGCTACATAGTCTTTGCGTGTCATCATTTTTTTGTGTCCTTTGTTCGTTGTATTTACAGTATAGCGTAGGGGTACGACATCAAACGTGGGGGCAGTGAGTGGAGCATTCTCCACAGTCACCACATCTACCGTCACGTGATGAAACGTCATACTGTTCATCACAGGTATCGCATTCACCCATCAATTCGGGGTCGTTCATTAGGATACACTCACCCAAGCCATAGCGGTACGCAAAAGGTGATTGTAGTCACCAGACATACTCTCTTTGAGATATTCGTCAATTTCCTCTTTGGAAACTTTTGCGTTGCGGAGAGCCTTTTGGACAGCACCCATAATTGCGTAGGCGTTGCCGTCTTGCCCAATGAGTTCGACTTCGATTTCTGGATACTTTGTCATTAGTTGTTTTCCTTTTCGTTTGCTTTTTGTTCTGCCAATTCGAGCATACGGTTACGCTCTTTTTCCGAGAGCATAGCCCAAGCGTATCCAAACGCATAGGCATAAGCCATATCGCTTTTTCCGCTGTGTGCCTTTTTGAGATTGGTGATTACTTCGTGTGAGCGGTTGATTGTTGGTTCCATTTTTCTGTCCTTTTCTGTTCGTATTACTATTATAACCTAGACCACCGACATCAAACTATTCGTTTTCACGAATGGCTTGTGTCTTGATAGCCTTGCGAGTACGCAAACGGTTAGGTCGGTTGTCGTGACTGGTGGCTGCGTTAGACCTACGCAATTCACGCATAGCCTCAATGTAGGGCTTGTTCTCAATACCTTTGTGAGATGGGTTCTTTTTCTTCATAGTCTTATTATACATCAGACCACCGACACCAAACTGGGATTTTTGGGGAAAACGCAATAATGTTCTTAATTACGCAAGAAACCTGCGTGGCTCGGGGATCCTTGGGGATAACCTTGGGGATAGTTTATTTGCTCCGAAGAGGCTCACCTATCCCCAATGCTATTAGCAGGGAGCGATATCCTCATTTGGCACAATAGCAACGGTATCCGTTCCAAGCACCAGAATGTGCGACCATTCATCGCTCTGGAAAATCAACTCGGCACGACGGATATCCTCATGGTCAGTACCAATATAGTTTACGAATGTCATTTTTTGTCCTTTTCTGTTTGTATTACAATTATACTACCGACCACCGACACATAACTAGCCAGCGAAGTCCCAAGGGGAGACATCAAACTCCCAAACGCTCCAAGTGTCAGGCAATTGCCTAGCACATCCTTCACAGGCTGCCTGAGAGATATTACCCTGAGTAACTCCAACGGTGGCGAGGTTGTCGCAGAATTCACATTCCATATTTTTTGTCCTTTTCTGTCGTTTCTCTAATTATAACACTGACCACGGACACCAAACTATCTGGATTCAGGAAAATTATCCACAACCACGTAATTGCCCTGTGGATAAGTCGGCTCGGGCTTCGCAAAAATCTTGCGTGGGGAGAGATTTATTTGCTCTTGCGAGGCTCACTCTCTCCCCTGCGAAATTAGACTACATAACGCTTGTGAATTTCTCCAGCGTCACGCCCAATAAGCGTAGTCCAGCCTTTAGGCGATTCGTCAATTTCGACAGCGAGAGCGACATAAGGCTCGTTAGCCTCAATGCCAAACTGCTTGCGGAATTCCTTACCGACTCGAATTGGCTCGACAGCCTTGACCTGCCCAACATATTTGTTGTCGTGAGACTGAATTGTGTATCCGATTAGTTCTTTCATTTTTTTCCTTTTCTTTCTTGTATTACAATTATATCAGCGACCACCGACATCAAACTACTTAGCCCAAATGTCCAAGAGGTTTTGGTAAGTGACCATTCGTGAGTAGTGGAATATTTCCATAATTTTGTCCCCACGCTCAATTGCCTCTGCCATGTCCTTTTCGTTGTCAGCGATAAAGCCAACAATCATGGCAGTTGGGATTGTGATTTCGTTTTTCATTATTTGTCCTTTTCTTTCTATGTCTTCAGTATAACATTGACCACCGACATCAAACCCCTCAATTCAGGGGAAACGCAACTATCTTCATAAAGACGCAAAAAAGTTGTGCCGCCCGAGCAGGGTATGTCAGGACAAAGCCCTGCCTAGAACCAATCCTCCTCAGTAGAAGACACACCAAGAATGCCACCTGGCAAATAGAAAGCACGAGCCTCCTGGTGACAGAAAAGGCAACGCTGAAAGCCATCAGCATATTGGAAAATCTGGGAAGTCTTTTCCCAGCAGTTGTGACAGGTGTGGACAGGGCGAGAGAATTCATCAAATGTGTTCATATACACATTATAACAACGACCACGGACATGATACTCTGTGGATTCAGGAAAAAGGATCTTAATTACGTAAAGGGTCTCCTTGATCCAAAATCCCCGAGCCAGCCTGTGGATAACTTTGCTCGGGGACCTGTGGATAACTTTTTGGGGGTGTGGATAAGTCGATCTGGCTACTGTTCCAAATAACATGCTAGACAAATCTCATAGGCAATAAATCCTAGAGTGTCTTCATCAATTTTTCGTCCACAGTCATTACACTTAGTCACTAAATTATTTCCTTCCAAAAACATTCACGAATAGCGTTGCTGTGATTACGCTAATGAGCAATAGAGCGAATTCCATTCTGTCCCCTATCGCTTCATCAGTTGGCGAGTGAGCGTGAGTGCTTCCTCAAAATCGTGATTTGTGAACACATTACCTTGTGCCAATTTCACAAGAGCGTTCAGACGAAGAGCCTTTTGCTTAGGCGTGAGAGCGTTGATGTTCACATCTTCAGTTTCGTTGATGTCAATTTCGATTTCTAATTCGTTCACTTGATTTTCCTTTTCTTGATTAGTTACAGTATGACAGAGACCACGGACATGAAACTACATGCCCAGAGTCTGGCGAGCAACCAGAGTGATTTCTTCATCTGTGAATTCTGACTGAGTAGCCAACAGAGCGTTGTACGCCTGAGTGTCACGGTAGACAGCGTTACCGTAGTCAGAGAATACTGATGTGATGGCTGAAATCTTAGCCTGTACCAATTCTTGTTTTGTAGTCATTATTTTCTATCCTTTTCTTTTTCTTTATATCCACATTCTAACATCGACCACGGACATGAAACTATCCAGATAGGCGAATATCTGCCTATTGTTACGTTTTGTTACCATTCTGTTATAAATCTGGGGAATCTATATATAGTACGTAAATGTCAGTATGTTACTACATATAGTGAGCCCGAGCCTGTGGATAAGTTATCCCCAGATACCCTGCCTAACTACATCACGATAGAAACGATTTCGTTTTCCGCACGGAATTTGGCAATGTCACGCCAATGGATAGCGGAGATAACCTCACGACCATTGACGATGTATGTTACGAGGTAGAAGCTGTCAGCCATTTTATGTCCTTATCTGAAACCGTGATATTTATTTGCTCTGAGATTTATTTGCTAGGCTCACCATTTCTGGATTATTTGCTAGGCTCACTCTCTGAGGCTCACTATCTTTGGTTTCTCTGTTTATCTTTATATCTACAGTATAATCGAGACCACCGACATGAAACTATCAAAAACAGGCTATTTGCAAGATATTTGCGTGAAATTAGGGGAATGTTGCATAAGGTACATAAACACGCAAGATTATTGCGTTTGGCTCGGGCATTTTGTTCACCTATTGTTAACCTAAATAGGCACGGTATCAGTAGTTATATGTCCGTGCTCAATGCTAGTATGTAGACATAGAAAGAAAGAAGAAACAAATGGAAATCCAAATCATTACAAACACAAAGGCTCTTTATGTGCCATTCGCTCCAGTAAACAAATTGTCTGCTGATGAATACAACGCTATGCGTCAAATGCTCAAAGAAGCAGAAGCATTAGGCGTTGTCCGTGATTGGGCAATCTACTAGTTAGATGTCAGACCTATCTGCCATACTGATAACATACAAAGCAAAGGACAAAGAATGACTAACACAGAACGACTCCGTTACTTGGAACTCATCGCTATCGCTAAGAGTGATGTGATGCTGGCTAGTGAGTTCGATGAACTGCTAGGTCTCCAAAAACTTATCAGCAAATAGGTGGCACTAGTCACTAGGATTATTCCTATTTATTAGGTGGCACTAGTGTGCTCACTAAGATTAGTGTTTTATTGCTGTAGATCCTGTATCGTACATATCTACAAAATATTCAGATTTTGTACAATTTGAAAAATAAAAAATTATTCAGATTCGTGCCAATCGCATTCACAGTCCAATATGGATGTTTTTGCGGTATCAGAGTCATTTATCATCTAAATACTTATTCATCTGTGCAGCTAGTACATATACCAAATATGCAACAGCCATAGCAACAACTGGACCAAACCAAATGAATGCTAACGCTATTTGATAATCTGTCACGGTAGATCATTTTCTTCTAACTCTGATCTATCAATAAGACCAAAGTTCAATAGACAGACATTAATAATCTTTCTTGATACGTTAAATTCTCTTGAGATCTGACGAGATGTTTTACCTAGCTCTACGAATTGATGGGTGAGCCACTCCTTGTGCATGTATTTTGTTTCCATATGTCCAGTATATCATAAAGCTCTCAGAGGCTCTGTAACGAGCTAGAATTTATTTTGGTACTTGGATTCGAGATAGCCTATTTTTCGACGGTATACAGCAAGCAACGCTTGCCTGATGTGGTTTCACCATTTATGTATAGGACAATAAGCCTTCTCTAACTTTGTCTTCATCCTCATAAAACATTTACATATAGAACATGTCTGAGAAAATGAATTAAATAACTCACATGTTCCACATATGGCTAAACGTTCGGTTTGAAGTTCTTTTGTGGTACGAGGTTGTGCTGGATTTAATAGGTCCCAGGGCATCACAGGTTTAGGTTCGTCGGTCATATATCTAGTATATCAACACATTCAGTGTGTCAACACATATTGCCCCATGTGAGATGTTTTGTTATCCTTGTTTGGGGATGGGGTGTTTGGGGTACTCTATTCGCCGCCGAATTTTCCGCTTCGCTTAAAAGACACTATATCTAGTTATTGTCGAAGAACTTTATATCAAGATGTAGTAAAAGATAGTTTATAATTGTTATATTATGCCTTTAGAAATATTTCAAATGATCCTTGGTATCACAATCAGTGTTGCTACAGTTATTACTATATCAGCAGCAGGAGTCAGATGGTTAGTTAGACACTACTTCGATGATATCAGAAAAGAACTTAAACCAAATAGTGGTAGTTCTATGAAAGATCAAGTAACTAGACTTGAAAGTGATATTTTAGACTTAAAGGTTCAGAATCAGCAAGGTGAAAAGTTTCACGAAAAGCTAGATGATAAAATTGATAAATTGACCGAACTTTTTATTCAGTATGTTTCTAAGAAGTAATTAGTTCTTTCCTTAAGCCTTCGGCTTTGACTTGTTTTCTTTAGGAAGACTATCTAGTAGGTTTGTAACTCTTGCCCCCCTACCCCCCATTTATATATAGTAGCAGCTGTCAAGTAGTATTGTCAACACTTTTGATAACGAATTGATAACGACGAGCTTTAATCTAGCAATTGCTTGATATTTTTAATTATAACAAATTGATAACGTTACGAATTGTTACGACTTGTATTTAAATAAAAGGTCTGCTATAATGGTTTTATAACACCTTAACTTAGGGTGTTATTCTCTTTATAGAGGAGGAGGAATCTGAAAATGAAAACAAATCCTAGACTAAAGAGCTTTTTAATAAGTTCTAACGTTTTATTTATATTACTTGGAATGACCCTATGTACAATTCCAAGTGCAATGGCTGAAGTTAATGAAGTCAGTATATCTAGGTCAGGTCTTGATCGATCTGAAATCCGAGAGACAATTGCTGCTATTGAAGCAGAAAAGAAAATTGAATATATGCAGATATACAATGAGGTTGTTCAGGAAGAAGAAGAGAGAATTGCAAATCCAAAATCTACACAATCTAAATTTGTAAAATATGCATTAAAGTTCGAAGGAACTCCATACTGGTATGGTGGATCAACTCCCAGTGCTTTTGATTGTAGTGGTTTTGTTGCTTATGTTATTAAGAAGGTTCTAAAAAAGAATGTTCGTCACTCAGCAACATCACAGATGCAATTAGGTAGAAGGGTTAGAAGTCCACTACCTGGAGATCTTGTAGGATTCGGTTATGGAAATCATTTTGGACATATTGGTATTTACGTCGGTAATGGAAAAGTTATTGACGCATTAAATCCACATCGTGATATCGGAGTTCGTAGTTTAAATTGGATGGAATCAAATGTTGGTCCAGTAGCATTCGCAAGAATCATTGAGCCAAATAAAAAGTTTAATCCACATAAAATTACAAAGCAAATCATAAATAAAAAGAACGAACTATCGTTTACTCCATAATCTGGTACAATTAAATAACGGCTGGCACTCAGGCTCGTCTCTCATACCCACCATCCTGAGTGTCAGTCTTTAATTATGTTATAATAAATGTATGGCACTTCAAGAATTCTTTGGCTCAGACCCTGCTCGTGTTACCTGGAAAATTGTCCGTGGAGACACGTCCAGTATTAAAGTTTCATTCCTACAAGATAATGAAACTACACCATACTCAACCGTTGGGTGGGACTTTGTTTCTATTGCATATGACCCTAAGACAGATTCAGAATTTGAGCTTGAAACATCTTTTGTTTCTAACGTTTTAACTATTACCGCACCATCAGATGTTACTGTTGAATGGGGTAGCACATATGGATCAGTTGTAGCAGAGTTGTTATTTGATCTACAGGTTGATACTGGTACTCAGATCTGGACACCTATTGTCGGAACTATTAGCGTAGTTGGAGATGTTGGGGGTAGCCTCTAATGGCAGTAATTAAAATTGTAGATTCTAAGTCTACGCTACCGCCAGTAATTAAAGTAACCGTAGGTGGAGTTGCCACAGTATACAAGATTTCAACACTTGTTAAAGTTTTCTGATAGAATAGTCTTATGCCTACAGATATTACAGCAAGTACAATTGTGGCTACAATTCCAGCCACAACAGATGCAGCAGACATTGTAACAGCATTCACTTCATATCACACAGATATTGGTGCAGCCATTAATAGCAAATCAAACATTGCTAGTCCAACATTTACTGGAAACGTTACAGGAACAAATCTTATTGCTACAACAAACGTCACTGCAACATTTGTTAGTGCAACGACAACACATGCAGACGTTCACACAATTACCCTTATAGGTCAAGCATCTTCTGCGGTAAAGGGTGCTAGATATTATCCTGCAGCCGCTGTGGGGTACAACCCAAACACAGCAACAGTAAATCAAACACGAGTTATTGTTTCACAAAATACTCCAGCAACGGCTAACCTTCAAATAGGGGACGTTTGGATTTCCTGGACGGTATAGAAAATGGCTTCGCACGATATTGGACTGGGTGACGGACTTGGAGATACTGGTACAGCTTGGTTTTCATCTGCAATCGATGACTATATTATTTCAGATGTAACTACATCAAATACTGGAACATACGTTTCTGGAGGCTTTGACTCACTTGGAAACTCTTATACTTCAAGACCAATTCTTATAGTAGATGTTACTGTTCGTGTTGGTGGGACAGGTTCTGGTGGACCTACAAGCACTGGTAGCTATCAGCCATTATTGTCTACACAGAATGATGGAACTCCATCTACAAGATCTGGTGGAAATGTAACACCAGGAGGAAGCACGGTAAGTGCAAGTACAGACTCAAACTTTGAGTTTGCAGGATTTTCAAATACAAAGTATTATTATGGATTTCAAGAGCGTGGAGTTGGAAGCACTATAGTTTATGCTCGTGGAGGAACTTCTGGAAGTATTTGGCAAAATGGTACTTTGGCAGTGTCTAGCAGTAGACTTAGTGGAAGAGTTACGCAATCAAGCATTCCAAATGCCCCAACAAGTTTTGCAGTAAATTCAGCATCAATCACACCAACAGGAATGCAGTTTACTTGGACAGCTCCAACAGATGATGGAGGAGACTCGTGCTCAATTAAGGGATACCGAATTAACTATAAAGCTAACACTGCGTCTCTTTGGTCAGTACTTGTAGCAAATACTGGAAGCATCACAACGAGTGTAACTGTAGGTGGTCTTTCTCCATCCACAAACTATGACTTTCAAGTTGCCGCACTGAACGACACAACAGATTTACATAATGCTTCAAACTATGACAGCATTACAGCTCACGTTGGTGTTAGAAGCGAAACAGTTTCTGTTACTACCCTAGCCGATCACCAACTAAAGGTCTGGGTTGGCGGAGAGTTCAAAAAAGGAGTTGCAAAAGTTTGGGATGGATCACAATTTAAAACTGTTGCAAATACTAATGCTAGTGTATGGACAGGATCTGCTTTTAAAAACGTAAAAATAACATAGTATGATATAATTTAAATACTATGGCAACACGTAAAAATTATCCTGTTGGAAATGTTCCACCACTTGTAACGTGGACAGTAGTTCGTGGAGATACCGCCGCATTTCGTGTCTATGTAACTGACGACACAAAGGCTGCACTCAATGTTACATCTTGGACAAAATCAATGCAGATTAAGCGTCCAACTACACCACAACTTATACCTACAATGACAGATGCTGCTACGCTAATTACCAGCGTTACACCTGCTTCAGTTGCAGGAGACGGTGTTGGAGAGTTTACAGTAAAGCTAACTGCATCACAAACAAACCGTCTAGAGACTGGTGACTTGTTTGATATTGAAATTAAAGATGCAACTAGAATTTGGACAATCTGCCAGGGCAGCATGATCGTAATTGAGGATATTACTAATTCAGGAATGAGCTAATGGCTAAAGCAGTTATTAGTGACATTAAGCCTGGCTATCTTGGTTCCGTAGTACAAACCTCATATTCCAATACTTCTGTAACAGGCGAGGCACACTCTGCAAAGATTACAGACATTATTCACGATGCAAAAGTTACATCTATAAATTATCCAATTACCACAGTTCGTGATATTGTTTATAATGCAAAACCCATTAGCGTTATTCCGTTTTATGTAAGGTTTGTAAATGTTGGAATTGCAGGGTATGGACCAGGAAATCCAGCACCTATCGGTATTGCTATTATTGGTGTAAGTAACTACATTTTATAAAAAGATTAATGGTACAATTAGTGTATTATGGTTAGACCTACCCTCGCAGAAATTAAAGCTAAGTTTGAAACTGGTGACGTACCTACAGGTGCTGACTACGCACAACTTATCGATACTCTTGCAGCTCAATCAACTGAGCTTGGTACGGCTGGTAATAATGAAGAAACAATTACTGGAATTGAGAATGCAACCACTGTAGATACATTTGTAGCTTCAGGGTGGAGAATGGTAAAATATATAGTCTCAATTTCTAAAAATACTGGTGGCATTAATAAATTTTATGCAACAGAATTAACCGTCCTTATTGACGGAACAGATGTTTCTGTTAGTCAATATGGAATGATAGACAATGATGGGGATATTGGAACCGTTAGCGTCTCTAAGGTAGGAGAAAATGTAACTCTTGTAGTTACCCCCAATCCTGCCGTAACGCCAATCACTGTGCGATTCGCTCGTATGGGATTAAAGGCATAATAAGGAGATAATAAAATGGCAACAACTAATAAAGCTTTTAGAGTTAAGAGTGGCTTAACTGTTGAAGGTGGACAAATATCCCCAGCAGCAGGTACAACAAGCTACCCACCAATTCTTTTAACAAGCGGAACTAACCTTACATCAGCAGCTGCTGGTGCAATGGAATTTGATGGAACTAGACTATACTTTAGCCCATCTACAACACGAAAGACAATTGCGTTTACCGATGATGTTCCTACATCACTTTCAAACTCAATTGCTATCAAGTTCGACTCTGGAACAACAGAGGGTACTGATCTTTATACATTCAATGGTTCAGCACCAAAGACATTTAGCATTAATGGTGGTACTAATATTACCATTACAAAAACTGCAAACACAATCTCAGTTGCTTCTACAGATACAAACTACTACCCAACAGCAGTAACAATGACTGCTGGAACAACTGCTGGTCCAACCGTTGATCTCACAATGTCTGGTACATCTAACATTACTGGTTCAGCAATTCCATCTGCAAGCAATACTGCTTCTGGTGTTGTTACAACTGGTGCTCAAACATTTGGTGGTGCTAAAACATTCTTTAATTCAGTTTCAGCACCAAACCTAGTATCAACAACAGCATCTTTTAATCTTGTTAATACAACTGCCACAACCGTTAATTTTGCTGGTGCAGCAACAACCATTAACATTGGTGATGCAACAGGTACAACAACATTCAATGGAAATGTAGCAGTTTCTGGAAACCTTACGGTTAACGGAACAGTTACAACAATTAACTCAACCACAATTAGCGTTGACGACAAGAACCTTGTCCTTGGTAACGTTACTTCTTCCTCAAATACCACTGCTGATGGAGGTGGTATTACAATCGAAGCAACTACTGGTGGAGATAAGACTTTTAACTGGGTAAATGCAACTGGAGCTTGGACTTCATCAGAAGACATCAACCTTTTGACTGGAAAAGTTTATGAAATAAATGGATCTACTGTACTTAGCAACACAACACTTGGTACATCAGTAGTTAACTCTTCACTCACTAAGCTTGGTCTTGCTTCAGCTGGTTTTGTTAAGACAGATGCTTCTGGAAACCTAACAGTAGATTCAGCAACATATATAAGTGCTGCAAACGTAGCTCTTACTGGAACTGCAACACTTAACTCTATTGCTCAGTGGGTAACTGCAACTGGTAATGGTGCAACAAATACAGCACCATATACATCAGCCACGCTATTCAATACATCAGCATATAATGGTGGAGAGTTTATTGTTAAGGCAGATAACGGAACAGATCGTGAAATCATTAAGGTGCTTGTTGTTACAAAGGGAACAGACTTCTATGTAACACAATATGGAGATGTTACTACAAACGGTAGCCTTGTAAGTATTGATTTCTCAATCTCAACTGGTAACGTTGCAATGATAGTTACTCCAGTTAATGCAACAGCAACAAGCGTTGATCTTACTGGAACATTGTTAGCTATCTAATTATTTAGTCGTCGAGTATCATTATCTGGTATAATTTACTAAGGTGATGATACTTGGCAACTACTAATAAAAACTTCAGGGTCAAAAATGGCTTAGATGTTGGCGGTAATACCGTCATTACTGGTGATGCCAATGTTACTGGAAAACTCTCTATTACCGCCAGTGCTGGCGACGAAGGTGGAGAAATATTTCTATCTAATGCCGCAACAAATACAACAATTACAAGTGGTGTAACTATAGATGTTTACCAAAACAGGCTCCGTTTCTTTGAACAAGGTGGAGATGCTCGTGGATATTATATAGACATTACAGGCGGAGGAAGTGGGGTAAGCACAAACCTTGTTGGCGGAGGATCTGCTAGTAATAGTTTTGCAACTGTTTCTGCAAACGGTACTTCAGTAGTTGCAGATTCTTCTACAGATACCCTCACAATTACTCCTGGTAGTGGAATGTCAATTGTTGGCAATGCAACATCAGATACAATAACATTTTCTGTAAATGGTGGACTAGTTCCGTCTGGAGGAACAGCAGGTCAAATTCTTTCAAAATCAGATTCAACAGATTATAATACAGTTTGGATTAATGAAGCTCCTGCTGCATCCTATACCTCAGTTGTTAAGCACGATGTAAGGCTTGCCGAATCAATTACTAAAGGTCAAGCTGTCTACGTAAGTTCTTCCAATGGCTCAAATATGGTGGTATCAAAAGCTAGTAATGCTACAGAAGGTACATCAAGTAAGACTCTAGGATTGCTTGAAAGCAGTGGTTCTACAAATAACCAAAGAAATGTAGTTACAGAAGGTCTTCTAGGGGGCATTAATGTTGGTGCAGCCGTTGCAGGAGATCCAGTTTGGCTAGGAACATCTGGAAACCTTATTTATGGTCTTACAAATAAACCAATTGCTCCTGCACACTTAGTGTTTATTGGAATTGTAACTAGAGAAGGAAATAATGGTGAAATTTTTGTTCGTATTCAGAATGGATTTGAATTAAACGAAATTCATAATGTTCTTATTGGAACTGACTATACTGCTAATTCAATACCAGGAGATAATGAGGTTTTAGCTTTTGATTCTACATCTGGTCTTTGGAAAAATCAAACAGCCGAAGAAGCAGGGGTAGCTAATCTTTCAGGTGCTACATTTACTGGCAATGTTGCTGGTACTAATATAAACGTAACTGGTAATGTTAATGCTGCTACAGTTAATGCTACAACCTTTACTGGCACTGCTGCTTTTGCAGATACAGCATTTAGTGTTGCAATAAGTAATGTAAGTAGTCTGGGAACCAATGTTTCTACATTCTTAACCACTCCAAACTCAATTAATTTTCTTAACACTATTACAGATGAAACTGGTACTGGAAATGTTGTATTTTCTACAAGTCCAGTTTTAACTACCCCAAACATTGGGGCAGCAATTGGAACATCTGTAAATGTTACAGGTCAATTAATTTCAACGGTAGCAATAGGGACAGCTCCACTAGCAGTTACATCTACAACAAGAGTCACAAATCTTAACGCAGACTTCCTTGACGACCTTCAAGCCTCAACAGCAAATACTGCATCCACAGTTGTTGCTCGTGACGTTGGTGGAAATATTGCTGCAAACACAGCAACATTTGTTAACGTAACTGCTACCAACGGTGGTAATTTAAACGATGGATATAGATTAAGAGAAACCTTGTACATTACATCAACTTCATCATTTTTAAAAGCCAGCTATCCTTATCTTCGTGCTATCAAGGTTAAAGTTGTCGGTGGTGGAGGAGGTGGTGGTGGAGCACCATCAACTAACGCAACGTCCACTGCAATCGGCGGTAGCGGTTCTGGAGCAGGATATTCAGAGTTTTTAATTACTAACATTGGTGGATTGGCGGCAACTCTGTGGGCTAAAGTTGGTGCAGCAGGGATAGGCGGTTCCGTTGGATCAAATGCTGGTGGAACTGGTGGAGAATCTTGGTTTGGAACATCAAACACAACAACAACAACAACTTACGGTCACGCATATGGAGGTGTTGGAGGAGCAGCTGGTACTGCTGCTACTGGTAACAGAGTAATTTCTGGTCGAGCTGGTGCTGATGTTGGACTGACTGGCGATCTTAAAGTTGGTGGAGGAGCTTCTGGATCTTTGTTTAACGCATCAAGCAACTTTGTTCATAGTTCTTCAGGTGGAACTTCTGGTCTTGCATATGGTGGTGCTGCTGGCGGTGTGGCTACATCCTCTGCTTCCGATGGAAATATTGCCACAGGATATGGTGGCGGAGGTTCTGGTGCAGCTTGTGGAAACAGCACTGGAACAGGTCGAGCTGGTGGAGATGGAACGCCTGGAATAGTTATATTGGAGCTGTACGCATAATGAAAAATTACTATATTGTATATAACAGTGTTATTGTGGATAGTCTTGTTATTGAAGATATATCCCAACTTTTTCCAGAAGAAGGGTATTCTTTTATAGAGTTTGATAAGAGCATTCCTGGAATTGGTTCAACATTTATTGATGGTCAATGGATACCACGAGAAGTTCCAGAAACTCTAGAATAAAAAAAATAGCCCCTTTCGGGGCTATTCCTTATTTCTTTTTAGTTTTAGGTTTAGTGTTTTCGACTTTTTCTGCAGTAAGCATCATTGTAGAGGCAAAGCTTCCACCAAAGATGTATTCTCCTGCGTGTACAATCTTAACCCAAGGGGCAGCAAATACTTCTCCACCAATTTCACGGTATTTACGACAGAACCAGTAGTCTTCAGACAACAGAATTCCGTCTTCTGTAATATCTGTCTTAAAGTATTCAGTTACCATTGCATCTGGATTAAATGCTCCAGTAGAAGTATTTAGCATGTACGATCCACAATGTGGCTTCATCATCTCAAATGCTTCCTTCTTGATAAACAACATACCAGTTCCAACCTCTGTAACTGGCACTGGCTCATTTAACTGAAAGGTTGTTTCGCCAGGAAGCATGTTCATAGCAAAGAATCCAGAATATTGTTCTAGGTTTTCTTTACCCTCAACTGCTGCACGACGAACATTATCCCAGTTAATGTTTTTCATTGGGTAGATAGCACCAATAACATCTTTGCCAGATTCAATCATGGAAATAACATCCATGTGGTCGAATCCTTCATCAGCATCAATGAATAGTAGTGCATCAGCACCAGACTTTTCAAACTCGTGTACTAGATTATTTCTAGCACGAGTAATAAGGCTTTCGTTGTAGATCTTAGAGAATGATACCTGATACCCTCGCTTTGCAAGCTCAAAGGTAAGAGCCATCACACCATCTAGATATACGCCTTTACAATTTCCCCCATACATTGGGGTAGCGATATGCAAATGCATTGTCTCTCCATCTGTTAGTTATATAAACATTATATCAGATACTTCTAGTGTGGTAAACTTAATTAGAACAATTATGGCTCAGAATCTTTATGCAAACAAGGCGTTTTCAAGACAACCCTCTGCGGTGTGGTCCCTTGATGAAACTTTGCCATCCTCTGGATTTGTAACAACCCCTGCAAATATTCCACTAACAAGCACATATTCCTATGAAACAAAATCATATGGAGACTCTCAATTTTCTGCATATTATATTGGATCTTCATCTAGCAGCTTAGGTGCAACAAACTATGGCGTACCGCTTGTTTATGGGGCAGAAAATATTACATCAATTGCTCCAGTAGCAGGAGATAACCCATCCTTGATAGTTCCAGGATTTGGATTGTTTAATCAAGATGGTAAAGCAAAGTCGATAACCCTCGAAGCCTGGGTAAGAATAGAAGCAAGATCTGTTCGTATTCCTAAAAAAATTATTGGACCAATTTCTTCAACAGATGGTCTTTATGTAAATGGTCCATTCTTAACTTTAAAAGTTGAAGACTATGTTGCATCACACTTTGTTGGTGAGTGGGGAAGACCAATGCTTATTCACATTGGCATATCTAACAATAGTGCTTTCGTTATGATTAATGGTGAGCAGGTTATAACAATTCTTTTAGATACAATGTCAATTAATTTCCCAACAAAGTATAACGACACATCTCAAAATCAAGACTGGATAGGGTTTTATGCTTATGCAGATGTTTCCCCAATAAATGTAGACTGTGTATCAATTTTTCCATACCGTGTAGATGTTGAAGAAGCAAAAACAAGATTTATTTGGGGTCAGTCTGTCGATTCTCCAGAAGTTGCTGGCACAGGAGAATCATCTCTTCCAGTAGTAATGGACTACTCTTTCTCTAAGTATGCAAACAACTACTCTTATCCAGATAAGTACGATTGGCAAAACGGCGTACTTGATAATGTATCATCTGTAAACTCTGCACTTTCTGTTCCAAGTTATGTTCTGCCTACTTTAGTATTTGAAGAAACAAGAGACATTATGGACTGGTATGATGCACAAGAAGAAAATAATACTGAGACCGTTGCTGCAGATTTAGCAGCTGGAGAATTGATAGATAACTCTATCTTTTTTGAAATGAATCCTACAAACTGGGGGGTAGACACCTACATATCATTTCCCAAACTAAATATGATAAATGATAGCTTAGATGCACTATATGCTGCACTAAAATATACAACCTTGCCAGCAGCTAATGAAACTATTTTTAAAATATACAATTCTGCAAACGAGTACTTTAGATGCTATTACACACCAACTGGATCAACAGTAAAGTATGAATTTGTTTCAAACGGAACAACCATCACATTTGATGGACAAGATGTTACACAAAACGTAATGTTCGGAGCAGGAATAAACATTCCAGCTCTTTTAAATAATGCATCTGCAACAAGTCAAATGAAGTCTTTCTTTGGCAACAAATCAAGCCTTCAACTTTATTTTTGTGGTGAGAATGGCTTTACTAATGGCTATTCTGGCAAAGTTTACAAGATCGGATTCTCCAATGCAAAAAATTATGATTTAATTAAAACCTCATTTACTAACGGTTTAGTCTCAAGCCAGGCACTACTATTAGAAAATTATGCAAACTATACCTTGTTTGGTGTTTATAACCTTGGGTCATTCGCACTTGATATTGCCACATATTCATATTGGGAAGACTATATTCCACTTACGCTATTAGCAAAAAATTCTGGTATTGCAAACACAAACTACTCGCTTGACTTTATTCAATTCAATGTTGACTATCCAGCTTCTGAGTCAATAGTTTCATCAAATGTTTCTACCGTAAATGAAATGGTAAAAACATATGTATATTTTTCAGAACTAACAAAGCCATTGCTAACAACATCAGATCTTTCAAGATCATTGTATAATTTACCATCAACAAAGGTAGTTTCTTCAAATGCATCCTGGGCTACACAAATTTATGAGGTAGTGGATGGTTCAATAGTTTATATTCCAAGTGTTAACGATTTTACAGAACTTGCAATAAACGTTAGATTTGAAATGAAGGTCCCAGGTATTTTTAGAAATCCAGTAAAGATTAGAAATATGCAACTGTCTTCACAATCTTTAAATCAAGACTCAAAAACACTTATTGGTTCAAAGCTTGGTAGAGACCTTTATCCTTACACCAAGTCTGGATCACAGTTTGTTTATGATAAATCCATAAACCCATTTGTAACATATAAAGGAAAGACCCCATACCTTTATTTAAACAAAACAAGTGGTATTCAGTTGTTAGGATCAACCTTTGATGGAACTCGTGGAATAGAGTTATCCTTTAACGAGTCAAAGAAAAGATTCTTCTATCTTGACATCCTGCAATTTGGTTTTTATTACGACAAAGCATTTTCTTCAGGTCCTCAAGAAATTTTAAGAATTGGAGACGAGGGTGCTGACAAGTTTGCTGTAATGGTCGATGGAATTGGAGATAATACAAAAGCAAATGTTTATGTAAAAAATCTAACCACTAACAGTGTTTATTTAGATTTAGATCTACATATAAACGGATTGCCCGACTTAACTCCATCTGGTGTAGTCACTACAGACGGCAATGTTTTCTATAGAAACTGGAATTTTGTATCAATCAAGTTTGACCCATCGATATCTTTTGACAAAACTGTTGGAACAATTAGAATAACTGGTCCTTTCCTGGTTAATAATATTTCACATTATCAGGTTTCAGAAGAAGAGTATGCAAACAAGGTTACTCCAACTGACTGGGGTACTGTTTTGGATAGAGAAACTAATTCAGATACTGAGACATGGACAGAAACAACCTCAACAACTTATGAACCAGCAAACGCAACCTGGTTCGATATTTATTCAGATTCAGTTGCAGAAGGTCTTGGAAAAAATCTTTCAGACGTTTATCGTGCATATTTTGGAGCTAGTATAAAATCACCAGCTCAAACCAATATACCCCTAGATTTATCAAATTATAGGTATACCACATACCTAAATGTTGATGGAGCACCAACAAATGGAAACACTGTTAACGAAAATGCGTATTTTCCTCCAATTACTATACAGTTCACAGGACAAAAAGTTAAGTAATATGTTATACTAGTGTTTATGGAAAAAGAAAAAATAGATCCAATTGAGGAAGCTCTTGGTAAAGCAAAGCTAACAGTAGTCAAAGAAGAATACTCAGACTTCGGTACATACATTTGGGTAAAAGCAAACGGTAAGCCATTTACTGACGGTGACAACAACGTTCTTTCTATTGAGGCGTACAAGAATGATCACGAACGTGTAAAGAAACTTATGGATGCCGCCGCATATTATGGCGAGGCAGAGGGTCAGGCTATCTTCTACCCAAACACACGACAGATTTCAGAGGAGACTCACTCAGAGCAGATTGACCGTATGAAGCAGGGGCTAATTCCAAATATGAATGACCTTGGTGCAGTCATTGCTGCAAAGAATACTTTAAATGCATATGGAGATGAAGACTAATGAGAGAAGAGCCTATGGAACACATTATTCGTGCAAAGATGGATAACTTTGCAGAAGAAGAAAATGTGTTTAAGGCACAAGATCCTTTCATCAAAAACTGGGACGGAATTAAGTCACTGTCTGGTCTTAATGCAAACTTTAAACGTCGTGCAACAAGAATGTCAAAGGCTGTAGACATAACACCTGCCTACCTTGACAGTGCAATGGCTACAAGTACAGGATTTAATGGAGCACGTTCAAAGGAGATTAATCCTGGAACTGTTTACCACAATGGTTACGGTCTTTTCGATGTAATTACCCCACCCTGGAATCTTTATGAACTTGCTAACTATTACGATACTTCTTTTGCTAACCATGCCGCTATTGATGCAAAGGTAGAAAACATTGTTGGGCTTGGATATGACTTCCATCCAACCAAGAGTACAATGTTCGCTCTTGAAGGCTCTACAGATTCGGCTGCAGAAAAAGCACGTAAGCGTATTGAACGTGCAAGAATTGCAATGCGTGAATGGATAGAGACACTCAATGATGATGATTCTTTTACAAACACAATGATGAAGTTTTATACAGATGTTCAGGCTACAGGAAATGGATACCTTGAAATTGGTCGCACAGTAACAGGTGAGATTGGATATGTTGGTCACATTCCCTCAACCACAATGCGAGTCCGTAGACTAAAAGATGGCTACGTTCAGATTATCGGCAATAAGGTTGTCTACTTCAGAAATTTCGGGGCAGCTAACCCAAACCCAGTAACTGACGACCCACGACCCAATGAGATTATTCACTACAAAGAATACTCTCCACTCAACACATACTACGGAATCCCAGATATTATGTCTGCGATCTCATCTCTTCACGGAGATCAGCTTGCTTCACAATACAACATTGACTACTTTAGCAATAAGGCTGTTCCTCGCTACGTTATAACTCTAAAGGGTGCAAAGCTTTCAGACGATGCCGAAGAAAAAATGTTCCGTTTCTTGCAGACCAGCCTAAAGGGACAGTCGCACAGAACACTTTATATTCCTTTGCCAGCAGACTCTGATAACAACAAGGTAGAGTTTAAGATGGAGCCAATTGAGAATAACGTTCAAGAGGCATCATTTGACCAGTATCGAATCCGCAATCGTGACGACATTCTTGTTGCACATCAAGTTCCACTGTCAAAGATTGGTGGTGGAGATGCTGCAAGCATTGCTGCTGCTCTCGCACAAGACCGTACATTCAAGGAACAGGTTGCACGTCCTGCACAAACCAATCTTGAGAAAGTTCTTAGCAAGATTATTAAAGAGAAGACAGATATTCTAGAGTTTAAGTTTAACGAGCTAACTCTTACAGATGAAATTTCACAGTCACAAATTCTAGAACGCTACGTTAAGACACAGATTATTACTCCTAACGAGGCTAGAGATCAACTTGGACTTCCTCAACGTGCAGACGGTGACGAGGTATTTCAAATGACACCACGTCAAGCAACTGACGCTCGTGCTAATCTAGCAAACAATAGACAGCGTGACACAGAGCGTACAAACAATAATTCAGATAGCACATCAACTACCACTGGAAGAAACGCACAGGGCGAAGGCAGATCGTCAGCATAAACTGTGTTATAATTTAAATGTAATAACAATGTTACATTATTGTAAAAAACGGTATATAATTAATTAATATGACTATTTCTAAAGCCCACTGGAACACAGATGGCGACAACGTTCGCCTGTCAATGCCGTTCTCAAAAGTTGACGAAGAGCGACGTATCGTCTCTGGCTTTGCTACGCTTGATAACCTTGACAAGCAAAACGACATCGTTACTCCAGAAGCTTCAATGAAAGCTTTTGAAAAGTTCCGTGGTAACATTCGTGAAATGCACCAGCCCAAAGCGGTAGGTAAAATGGTGTCATTCAAAGAGGACAAGTACTTTGACCCAGAGTCAAAGAAGTTCTATTCAGGTGTTTATGTTTCAACATACATCTCAAAGGGTGCTCAAGACACTTGGGAAAAGGTTCTAGATGGAACACTCTCAGGATTCTCAATTGGTGGAAAGATGAACCAGTGGGACGATGCCTTTGACGAAAAAATGGATGCCACTGTTCGCATCATTAAAGACTATGATCTTGTAGAGCTTTCACTAGTTGATACCCCTGCAAATCAGTTTGCAAATGTTTTGTCTGTCGAAAAGGTAGACGGTGTTGACGTAATCACAGGAGATAGCATGGACGTAGAAATTGAAAATGTTTTCTGGGACGAAGCAAACGGTATCGTAATGCTCTCAGCAAACGAATCCGAACTCAGCCCAACAACTGGTGCTGAAATGAAAAACATCGGCTTTGTAGAAAAGTCAGATGCAGAAAAACCAGAAATGGTAAAGTTCTTAGTAGATAGTGCTAAAGGCATTAATACTTCTAAGATAACTAAGGAGGTAAGTCCTATGACTGATGAAGTAAATGAAACAGTCGCTGAGACAGTAGAAGAAGTCGCTGTCGAAGCTGAGGTCGCTCCAGAGGCAGATGTTGAAGTAGCAGAAGAGGTAACTGAAGAGGTAGCAGCTGAAGAAGTTGTTGCTGATGAAGAAGTTGCTGAGAAGGCTGATTCAGTATCCAAGTCAGACGATGTTCTTGTAGACGCAGTTGCTGAAATCAAGGATACCGTTACAAAAGCCTTTAGCGATCTAACAGCAGTTGTTCAGGCACAAGCTGAACAAATTGCACAATTAAGCAAGTCAATTGACTCTGTAAAAAATGAGGTAACAGAAGCCAAGGGCGAGTTTAACGAGTTTGGAAAGAGAGTTGACGCTGTTGAAGCAGATACCGCTTTCCGCAAATCTGGCGATCTAGGCGAGATCGTACAGGAAAATCAATCAGATAAGATTGAGAAATCCCTATGGGACGGACGTTTCCTCAAAACTGCCGATCTATTCAAATAAAAAAAATCACTTAGGAGGTGACAAAATGTCGGAAGAGATTATCAAAAATTATCCAGGTGCAGGAGCCAATGAAACAAATGGCGAAGGTGCATTTGCATCTGGAGGAATTGGTGGTGTTGCTAACCCAGGTGCAGATACACTTGGAAACATCCCCACCGCAAACTTTGGTGTTACAACTGGATCAAACGCCGTAAATCCTTCGGGTGATGCAGGTAGTGGTATTCTACGACCTGAACAGGCTCGTAGATTTATTGACTATGTTTGGGACGGTACAGTTCTCGCTAAAGATGGTCGTAGAGTCACAATGAGAGCCAACACAATGGAACTCGAAAAGGTCAACGTTGGAGAACGAGTTATTCGTGCTGCAAACCAGGCTGACGCTACATACACAAACGCAGGTGCAACCTTTGCTAAGGTTGAACTAACAACAAAGAAGCTTCGCCTTGACTGGGAAGTTTCTGCTGAGGCATTGGAAGACAACATTGAAGGTGCAGCCCTTGAGGACCACCTTGTTCGTCTAATGACCAACGCATTCGCAAATGACATTGAAGATCTTGCCATCAATGGTACAGGAACTGGGGGAAACTCATTCCTTAACATTATGGAAGGATTCGTTCGCAAGGTTCGTTTCGGTGGAGATGCTCACGAGTATTCTGCAACCGTTACAAGCGGTGCGTGGACTCCAGAGGTTCTTCAGGGTGTTATTTCTGCTCTACCAAGAAAGTATCGTGCTCTCAAGAACGGTCTTAAGTTCTATGCAAGCACCGACACATTCGCTGACATCGTTCAGAAAAATGGTACAGCATCAACCAACATCTGGACTGAACAGTACCGTAATGCATACCTTGCAGGTACTGACCAGGTTCTAGGAGAGGCTCGTGGTACTCGTGTACTAGGTATTCCAGTAATGGAAGTTCCTTACTACCCAGACAACTACGTTGACCTTACATTCCCTTCAAACCGCATTTGGGGTTTCCAGCGAGACATCACTGTAAACCGTGAGTACGTTGCGAAGAAAGACACAATCGAATACACCGTATTCGTTCGTTTCGGACTTCAGTGGGAAGAGGAAGACGCTGTAGCTTGGGTTGACAGCGACAGCCAGGATTCATCTTCATAAGTTGAGTCTTACTCTTAGGGGAGGCAGGGATTTCGGTCCCTGCCTCTCTTACTATCTGATATAATTATCTAAGGAGGTTTCTAATGTCAAACGAAACAATTATCAAAACAGTCGAAAAGACAGTTGAAGAAGTACTAGAAACAATTGAAGAAGTAGTAGAAAATTCTGTAGAAGCACTAGAAGAATCAATTGCAGACTTAAAACAAAAATCAAAGGGTATGCCAGAAACAGATGAAGATAACGTAATCGGATCATCTCGTACCGTTGCCAAAGGTGGCAAAAAGTCTGGTTCAATTACACCAACAGAGAGTGGTGCTATCGGTTCAGGAGCCGCAAGTAAGTCACCAAAAGTAAAGGCGGTAGAGCCTAAAGTTGTTAAGAAAGAAACAGTAGCATTGTTCTCTACACGAAGTGTCTTGTGGGAAGGCGTAGGGAAGATCGACAAAGGGTACAATATCGTAGACAAAGCAAAGGCTGAACAGTGGCTTAAGCGTGATCACGTGCGTACCGCAACCCCAGAAGAGGTTGCAGAGGAGTACGGAGTTTAATGGAATTACTAAGGTTATCGCCATACACTACCGTTGGGTTTACATATACTATCCCAGCGAGTTACACAACTAATGAGGTGTTTACAGCAACCATTACCGACTTGGCAGACCTTAGTTCAACTACACAAACCGTAACAGATAATGCTGCTTATGTCTGGACAATTACTTTGCCAGCAAAGTATGACTCAGACTATAGAGTTGTAATTACTGATGCATCAGGCGACGTTATTCACGACGACACCTATCAGATTCGTAGACCATACCTAGACCCAAATACACTGGCAGACACAGCATCTGACATAGCTGCAAAAACAGTTAATGAAGAATTAGCAAGAGCAATTGTTGACTCTGTAATCCCACAAGGATTCTACTATAAGAAAACAACTTTTGAAACTACTGGTCTTGGGGCAGACTACCTACCACTATGGGTAGATGCTAAGAAAATTTTGCAGGTATACGAAAACAATGTTCTTGTTTATGACGCAAGCAACCCAGCAGTATATGTACGTAATTTTGAAATTACAAAAGATAAAACTGCTATAACCCAAACCTATACAGGAGAGCTAAATAGAAGTGAGAGTGCAGATCTTATTCTTCCTGCTGGAAGCACAGACTATCTAGACCTAAACTTTGGTATTTGGGGTGGCTTCCCTAGAACATACGACTATAGAGTTGTAGTAGAGTCTGGATATACAGCAGTACCATCAGATATTTCTCGTGCAGTCAGCTTATTGATAACAGATATTGAGTGCGGTCAGCTTGATTATTATAAGCGATATGTGACAGCATACAATACCGATCAGTTCAAACTACAGTTTGACAAGCAGTCATTTGAAGGAACAGGTAATATTCTTGTAGACAAAATACTTTCTAAGTATGCCAAGTCAATTACAAGACTAGGGGTGTTGTAATGTCTATTTGCGAAACCCCAGACTTCATGTTCCCAATGATGGCAGATGTGTATTACCCAATTACCGAAACAACTGCTTATGGTAATGTTACTAAGACTTGGGTTTTAGATAAAACAATTGTTTGCTCATTTAATGAGGCTGGAGTTTCATATAAGGAAGATATCAAGCCAGACCCAGATATTAAAACAGACTTTATTTTATTAGGAAGAGTAAAAAAAGATATTCGTATTTCAAGTGTTGATGCAAAGAACGCAGCAACCAATGTTGTTATAACAAATATTCGTGACAAGTTTGATAATCCAATCTACCTTGAAACATCTGGACCAAGAAACGGAAAGTCAACACTGTTTGAAATTGCAACACAGGCTCCATTTGTTAATCCATTTGGGTCTGTAGAATATTACAAGGTAGTTCTACGCCGCTCTGAAAATCAGGGGGCAGATGTATAATGAAAGCAAGATTTAACGACACCCTCTTTCTTAAAGAAATGAACAATATGATTCAGTACTCTTTTGGATTCACAGAAGGCGTGAAGCGAGGAAGAAACCACATACTTAACGCAGTAGGAAAAGACGCTATTGATTTAATTAAACAATACATCGACTCTTCTGCCAGAACAAATCCAGCAATACTTCAGCACATGTATGAGTGGGATCAAACTGGCAGCCCCAATGCAAGACTGTTCGACATTGACTATACGGTTTCTGGCTTAGGCTTATCAATTAAGTCAACCTTTAGACAGTCTGTTTCAGTAAAAAATGGCTCTACTGTTCCATTCTATGACAAAGCAAGA
>Ga0315909_10001300_pt1 | contig 33690 bp, 29 predicted proteins | sample LakEriMetagenome_11_FD_203527 | JGI IMG/M metagenome (GOLD analysis project Ga0315909, IMG submission 203527) | Freshwater fungal communities from buoy surface, Lake Erie, Ohio, United States - Buoy 2 MA125 | ecosystem: Environmental > Aquatic > Freshwater > Lake | place: USA: Lake Erie, Ohio... | reverse complement strand
GTGCTCTGGCGATCGGTCATCGTCATCTTTGTCGTGGCGTGGATAGTTGGCGTTGTGTTGGCCCACACCACAGTGATCCGCCAACCATGGGTCACGGTGGCGTCGATTGGTTTGTTCGTTCTCAATCTGATTGGCGCAATCTTGCCCGCAACTGACACCAACACAGTGACATCTGATGCCGAGAGCGTGCATCGCGCTATCAGGCAAGCGGCGGAGTACGACGATGAAAATCCGACTGATGGTCCGATTCTGTTGAGGTTGGGTGATGGCGGGTTGGTGGGTTTGTATCCGGCATTGGTCTATGACTTTGAAGAACGTGGTATCGCCAGCGGAATCGAGCCTGGCATCGAATGGGTTTTTGGCGATCGAGTACTTGAATCCGAACCTGCTGTTGTGTGGATGGTTTGTGACTCCGGAATTGCTTTTTCGCTACTTGCATCTGAGCCAAAGGCGATGGTGGTCGGTCAAATGACGCCTTTTGACCAAGAGACCGAAACCCGAGTTCGTGAGTTACAACGAACTCTCACTGATCAATTGCGGTTAATTGGTCAAGGTGATTTTCATAAGTCTTTAGATTCACCTTTGGTCGCCCTGGCACTACAAGATTTTGATGTCGATCAAGATGCCGCTGCTGAATTAGCAAGTTATAACGCCTACGCCCCCGAACCAGGATTTCGCTTTGGAATTGTCGCTTTCCCAGCCGACTCCATTCCAGAACTTTGGTGGTCAATGAAGGCAATTTCATAATCCGATCAGTTACCTAAGTCCCATCTGCAAAATTCGTTTAGAACATGCTTGACACAGCAGACTAAAGGCGTAGAACAACTCTTGGGAGACACCATGTTTAACGCAGTCATTGTTGATGCCATCCGCACACCATTAGGTCGCCGTAACGGCAAGTTGAAAGACTGGCACCCCGTTGATTTGATGGCTGAAACCATGAACGCACTTGTCGAGCGCACCGGTATTGATCCGGGCATTATTGATGACGTCGTCATGGGTTGCGTGATGCAGACCGGCGAGCAGTCAACCAACATTGGTCGTAACGCCGTGTTGGCAGCCGGTTGGCCCGAGAGTGTTCCTGGCACCACAATTGATCGTCAATGTGGTTCGTCACAGCAGGCTGCACACTTCGCAGCCCAAGGTGTCATGGCCGGAGCGTACGACGTCGTTGTTGCTGCTGGTGTTGAAGTGATGACTCGCGTCCCGATGGGTGCATCAATGGCCGACGGCAAGTACGGCTGGCCATTCGGTCCGATGGTGAGTGCTCGCTATCAGCCACAAGGCGGTCTGGTTCCACAAGGTGTATCGGCTGAAATGATTGCTGATAAGTGGGGCATTAGTCGCGAAGACATGGACCGTTTTGGTGTGCAGTCGCAATCCCGTGCCGCACGTGCCACTGCAGAAGGTCGCTTTGAGCGAGAAATCTTGCCGATCAAAGACTCTGAGGGCAACATGATGACCAAAGACGAAGGTTTGCGCGAAACGACAATGGAAAGCCTTGCAAAGTTGAAGACTGCGTTCCGTCCCGAAGATGAAGGTGGTCGCGTGACCGCCGGTAACTCGTCGCAAATCACCGACGGTGCCGCAGCACTGTTGATCATGAGCGAAGAGAAGTGCCGTGCGCTTGGTCTCACACCTCGCGCCCGTTTTGTGAACTTCTCACTAGCAGGCGATGATCCGCGTTACATGTTGACTGCGCCGATTCCTGCCACGCGCAAAGTTCTTGAGCGTGCCAAAATGACGATGGCCGATATCGACATCGTGGAAATCAACGAAGCTTTCGCATCGGTTGTTTTGGCGTGGGAAAAGGAATTCCATCCCAATATGGACATCGTCAATCCCAACGGCGGTGCAATCGCACTCGGTCACCCACTCGGATGTTCAGGTGCACGATTGATGACCACATTGCTCAACGAACTTGAGCGCACTGGCGGTCGTTATGGTCTCCAGACCATGTGCGAAGGCGGCGGCATGGCCAACGCCACCATCATCGAACGCCTTGGCTGATTCTTGATGTCGCTCATTGCAATGCTGGCTATCGACTTTGCCGGAGTCATCTGGTTTCTCGGAGCCGTCTTCATATTCTTCTTTGTGTGGCGCGTCGGCGTGGGTTTGCTGCGAAGCATGACCACTCCGCTGCCCGAACCGCCCCCCGAAGGTGAGTTGCGCAAAGTTAATGTGCGCTATCGATGCAGTTTGTGCGGGGTTGAAATACGCATGACCATGGCCCCCGAGGAAGACCCGGTTCCGCCTCGCCACTGTATGGAAGATATGGATTTCGTCGCTCCCGTCGACTTATGAATCACAACAGCACAAGGTAAATCGCAAGTTACATGAATGTGACTATCCCCTGATTTATCCACAGGCTGGGGAAATCGCGATTGTCGTAAAAAGCCCTGCTCAGAGTGGTTGGACGAGCCAGAATTTCAGGTCAATGGTATTTGGTGGCGGTAAATAGACCACCCAAGATAAATCCGAGGCCGAGAACCAAGTAATAGTTGCTGCGGCCGCCCGGAACGGCGCCCACGTAATACAGCAAAATGATGAGCGCACCCAAAATAAACAGGGTGAACATCAAGATCGGGACCCAGCGCGGGCTGACTTTGACGTACTTAGGGACTGGCGGGGTATAGCGCGTTGAAGCCGCAACTCCGTGCTCGTTGTGAGTAGGGGTTTCGGGACGGGACTCGCCGGGACGAGTGCCCTTGGGAGTCGTGCGTCCGCCTGTTTTCCGTTTCGGAGGTGCCACGAGAGACGAGTGTATGCGCTCGAATGTCGTGCGCCCACACCGACAGGCAGGTTTTGCTGGCAGGCTATGGGGGTGACTCGGGTACTCGTTTTAGATAGTTACGACAGCTTCGTTTATAACTTGGTCCAATACTTGGGCGAACTTGGTGCTGAGCCGGTGGTCTATCGCAATGACGACTTGACCCTCGAACAGGCCCTTGCTCTTGATGTCGATGGTGTCTTGCTGTCTCCTGGACCAGGCCGACCCGAAGACGCCGGCATTATCTGTGAAGCGATTGTGCCGTTTGCTGAAAAAGGTGTTCCGGTTTTTGGCGTGTGCCTAGGTCATCAAGCAATCGGCCATGTCTTTGGCGGAGATGTCATTCGCGCACCAGAGTTGATGCATGGCAAAACAAGCGAAGTGACTCATCGCAACATTGGTGTCTTTGCCGGTGTGACGAACCCGGTAACTGCAACTCGTTACCACTCGTTGGTGATTGAACCTTCGTCAATGCCCGATTGTCTTGAAGTCACTGCATCAACCGCTGACGGGATTGTGATGGGCGTACGGCACAAAACACTTCCCGTCGAAGGTGTGCAGTTTCATCCCGAAAGTATTTTGACGGGTTCTGGTCACGACATGTTGCGCAACTTTTTGCAACGTTGCAAATAGCTCGCTCGTATTTCAACGCAATGAACTAAGGCGTGGTACTTGGTGCAGTTGTCGTTGTTGGAGCAGTTGTCGTTGTTGGAGCAACGGTTGTTGTTGCGGCAATCGCTTTACCAACCTTAAGGAGTACTTGGCTACCTGGCGTTGATTGAACATTCATGCTGGGGTCTTGAGCAATAACCCGACCGTCGTTGGCATTGCCAGTGGTGACTTCAATGTATTCAACTATCACCTTGAACCCTGAAGATGTGAGTTTTGCTCGTGCTTGAGCTTCGGTCAGACCCGATACCAGTGGAACTGCAACGGTGGCTTGACCAGTCGAGACATAAATGGTGACCGCGGCGCCTTTGGTGGTGTTGCCGCCAATGGTCGGACTCGTACGAGTGACGCGACCCGACTCGACCGTTGTGCTTGCTTCTTCAACAACAGTGATCAAGAATTTAAAAGGCTCGCCCTCAAGAACCGAACGCGCTGCTTGCGCCGTTTGACCTTGAACGTTGGGAATTTCGACAACACCGCTTCCTTGACTGACAAAAAGATCAATAGTTGCTCCACCCAAAACTTGTTCACCGGCTTTAGGAACAGACCCAATGATGGTGTCGGCCGGAGCAGTCGGATCATTTTGTGGAGTAATGATTCCAATGGTGAGACCAAGATTAAGCAAAGCAGTACGCGCTTGTTCAACGGTGAGACCAGCCAAATTGGGTACGGCCATTGGCGCATTGGAAGGGTTGTAGACAAGCGTGATTGTGTCGCCCTTCTGCACTTCTTCGCCAGGCAACGGAACTTGTTTCCACACAACATTGGTATCAACAGTCGTTGTTTCTTCGGCGACGGTGATGACTTCAAGACCTAGGTCTTTGATAGTTGCGATGGCGTCTTCAAGTACCTGACTAGTGACATCAGGAACGGGAATGGTTGGCGCTGTTGTTGATCCACCCGATAACGCGAGAAAGGCGACAACTGCACCGATGATTAAAAGTACGGTGGCGGAAATTGCACCAATAACGATTGCAGTTCGCTTGCGCTGCAGATCATCTGTTGAAACCACGGTGTTAATTGCCGTGTAACCAGGTGGCATATCGGGGTTGGCATTGATTGTGGTGCGAGGCAATGCCGTTGTTGCTTGAGTTGATGGAATCGCTGTGGTTGGAATGCTTTGGGTCGATGCGGCGGCAACATCATCGGGACCTCCGACCATGGGGCCCGTAGGAATAACAGTTGTCGGCGCAGATGTACCAGCGGGGGTGGGATCGCCGTTACGACGATTAATCGCATCAGCTAATGCCTGTACCGGAATACCATCACGGAATCGACGGAGATCGTCGCGAACAGCTTCGGCAGTTGCGTATCGAAGGTCGGGATCTTTCGCAAGAAGTCGAGCAACGATTGCTTCAAAGGCGCGCGGGACATCAGAGGCAAGTTGATTGAGCGGCTGTGGTGCTTCATGTACTTGCTTGTAGGCAATTGATACGGGGTTGTCGCCCGAGAACGGAACACGTCCACCGACCATTTCGTACAACACGATGCCGAGCGAATACAGATCGCTGCGAGGATCGGGCTGACCACCTTGTGCTTGTTCGGGAGACAAGTAGGCAGCAGTTCCCATGACTGCACCAACTTGTGTCAAGTTGCTGTCGGCTGCACTACCGAGTGCGCGAGCAATACCGAAGTCGGCAACCTTCAGTTGTCCGTTTGAACCAATGAGAATGTTGCCGGGCTTAATGTCACGGTGAACAACGTTGCCGCGATGAGCAAATGACAACGCTGCGGCAACTTCAATGCCCACTTCGGCAGCTTTCATCGCCGTGATCTGACCAACATCGTGAAGGGCTTCTGCCAAGGTACGACCTGGCACATATTCCATGGCCATGAAGTAGGTGTTGTTGCTACGACCCCAGTCGTAGACGCTCACGATGTTGGGGTGATTGAGGTTGGCTGCCGACTGTGCTTCGCGACGGAAGCGTTCGACGAACGCAGGATCGGTTGCATATTCGGGGAACAGAACTTTGATCGCTACAAGGCGATCAAGCAATATGTCGCGAGCCAAATACACGTCGGCCATGCCACCGCGACCGATGCGCTGTTGCATTTCGTAACGATCGTTCAATATCACTGAGTTGTTGTCCGACATAACTCAAGTCAGGCTACCGAGGTTGATGACCCAGAGACTGTCGCCTTCGACCAAGAGGGTCGATCATTTCAGCTGTTGGGCTACTGATTGAGTGCGATGTCGAGCACTTTCTTGGCAACAGGGCCGGCCAGACTTCCGCCCGTGCCCTCACTGATTTCGGCAGTCGTGCCTTTGAGCATCACGACGATGGCGTATTTGGGAGCTTCGGCAGGAGCGAAAGCAATGATCCAGGCATGTGACCGTTCGGGTTCGCCCGCCGCGTTCAATTGAGCAGTTCCGGTCTTGGCGGCAGCTTGAATACCGTTTGCCAATTTCATACAGCATTGCGCGGTGCCCTCATTGACGACCCCGACCATCAATTCAGTTAAGAGAGATGATGTCGCGGGAGTCATGGGGGTTTTCCAGACAGTCGGCACCGTGCGTTGGAGCACACCACCATCGTGGTCGTACGTGGCACCAATGACATACGGCTTCATCATCACGCCTCCGTGAGCAATCGAAGCCGCAACCATCGCCATGTGCAACGGAACCATTTGTGTATTACCTTGACCGAATCCACCGATTCCGAGAAGAGGCAAGTTCTCGGTGAAGTACTCGACATCGCCAAACTGGCTGCTGGTGGAGCGAGGAAGATCAAAGGGGATGTTGTCACCGATCCCAAACCTCTTCGCTGCCGCGACCATTTTCTCTGGACCTAATTCAATTGCGATACGCGCAAAGGGCGTGTTGCATGAACGGCGGAAAACCTCGGGTAAATCGCCACCACAGACTTTGTTGCCGTAGTTCTGAATTGGATCGGTTGTTTGTGGCGGAAGGAACTCACTCTCTTCAACCCAGATTGATTCTTTGGTGATGAGTCCATCATCAAGTGCGGCGGCAGTCGTGATGACCTTAAAAGTTGAACCAGGCATGTAGCGCTCTTGGTAGGCATTTGCTAACAGCGGCTTGCCAGGAATTTCGTTGAGATACGTCAAAACGTCGCCAGCTAACTCATTATCTTGAACCGCAACGAAGTTGGCGTCGTATGTTGGTGAACTCCACATTGCTTTGACGGCCCCAGTGGCCGGCTCAATGACGACAACGCTTCCTTCTCGATTTCCTAATGCGTCCTTGGCAGCTTGTTGAATATCGGCATCAATAGTTGTTTCGACGGTTCCGGTGGTGTTCTCACCGTTAAAGAGTGAACGAAAGCCTTTGATTTGTTGTTCAATTGTGCGGCCTGCCAAAACATCGTTTTGTACTTTTTCAATTTGTGTAGCGCCGTAACCAAATGTGAAATAGCCCGTGATTGCAGAATAGAGATCACCCTCTGGATACGTGCGTTGCCAATCAAATTCACTGCCCGGCTCGTTGCGAACCGATGTTGCAATGACGACGCCGTCACTTGTTGTGATATCGCCGCGTGGGTCGTTGTAGTCGCGAACGGTTTGCCGGGTATTACGGGTGTCGGCATCAAGAGTTGGCTTTTGGCCGACCTGAATGAAATTCAGTTGCGCGAACAAAATGACATACAGAATTATTAGCACCACTGCGAGGCGACGAATTCGTTGATTCACGACATCGCCTCAAGTTCTTCTGGATTTTTTCTCACGCGCCGTTGAGCAAGTCGTGTGGCAAAACGTTCGCCGAATGTTGCTGAGTCGGGGATTTCTCCGAGGCGACGAGCCGAACTATCACTGACGCGAATGAGCAACGCCAACAAGACATAGTTAGCAACCAAACTTGAACCGCCATAACTCACAAACGGCAAGGTGATACCGGTGAGGGGAACGACACGAATGACTCCACCGATAATGATGAAGGCCTGCATTCCAAGAATGGTCGTGAGGCCGACTGCTAAGAGTTTTTCAAATGGGCGAGTGGTACGCATTGCAGTTCGCAGCCCAGCACCGATCAGCAAAAGGAAGGCGATCAGAATTGCGGTAGAACCGAAGAGTCCAAGTTCTTCACCGATGGCCGCAAAAATAAAGTCATTCTTAGCCTCGGGAATTCGTGTTGGATCTCCAAGACCCAATCCGGTTCCACCCACTCCGCCACTTCCAAGGGCATACATCGCTTGCGCTATTTGATAACCCTTACCGTCATAGCGACTCCATGGATCGAGCCAAATAGCGACTCGCGTTTGCACGTGATCAAACATGAAATATGCCGCCGTTGCACCAGTAGCAAAGAGTCCTAACCCAATCACCAAGAAACTGGTTTTCTCTGTAGCCACCCACACCATCACGATGAACAACGTGAAGAACAAGAGACTTGAACCCAAATCTTTTTGCCCGACCATGACCACGACTGAAAATCCCCAGGCTGCAAGAAGCGGTAAGAGATGTCGGGGCTCGGGCAAATAGAACCGACCGACTTTCCAGGTGCCCGCAGCGATCAGTTCACGGTTGTCGGCGAGGTAACCAGCAATGAAAAGTGCGAGTGCAATTTTGGCGAACTCACCTGGTTGAAAGTTGATGGGCCCGATACTGACCCAAATGCGTGCACCACCTGATGAAAACCCAAAACCTGGAACCATCGGCAAAAGTAAAAGTCCTGCACCAATGAAGAAAAACGTCCACTTGTATCGCGCTAAGTCATTCACTCGTTGAATGACAAGGAGAACTCCAATAAATGCGGCAACGCCAACGAAAGTCCAAGTTGTCTGTAAACCAGCGAGACGTTCTGACAGACGCGCGATCATCACGTAGCCGACGCCATTCAAAAGTGTCGCAACGGGCAGCAAAGTTGAATCAGCACCATGTGCCAACCACCGCACACCAATGTGAGCCGACATCAAAACCAAGAGCAATGCTGCCAAGAAGGGCAAGATTCGTGGAGGAATGACTGAGTTCTGACCAAGTGAGGCCAAGGTGTACGCGCCGGCAGTGATGATTCCCGCCATCAGCACAAGACGAAATTCGGTTGAACGCCGTCGGGCGGCGATGTCGCTGTGGGTGTTGGTCACTGGCTCGATGTGATGGCCGAAATTATCACCGTTGCGGTGATTGCCGCCGATGCCAACCACATCGCGTATGTCGCAATCGTCAACCAACGTGAAGGTGTGCTTGGAACAACATCAGGTTCTGGGATTGCGGTAATGACAGTGATCTCTTCTGTGATCTCTTCGGTCATTGGTTCGGTTGCTGCGGGTGAATCAGTTTCAGGAACGACCACTGGTTCTTCAAGTTCGGCAACAGTTACTTCTTCATCGCTCACCGTAAAATCCACGACGACGACAGTGATGTTGTCTCGACCACCATTGCGATTAGCAAGATCAACTAAACGTTCGGCCAAATCTTGCACCGAGGTTGATAAACGAATTTCTGTTTCGATTTCATCATCGTCGGCCTCATCAACCAAGCCATCGCTACACATAATGAAACGATCACCGTCTTCGACGGTCATGGGGAAGGTATCAATATCAACCCACGATTCGATGCCCATGGCGCGCAAAACAATGTTGCGTTGAAAGTGCACACGAGCTTCGGCACGGGTAATGGCTCCACGATCAACGAGGGTCTGAACATGCGAATGATCTTTGGTGACTTGTCGAAGCTCATCGTGGCGCCACAAGTAGGTACGGCTGTCGCCGACATTGGCAACAACGATTTGGTTGTCGGGGCCATTAGTGACGGCGAGACCAGTGAGTGTGGTTCCCATGCCAGTCTTCGAAGAATCGTGCATCGCCTCCATGAAGATCGCGGTATTAGCAGTTGAAATTGCATCGGCCAATAGACCAGGTGACGAAACTCGAACTTTGGGATCGGTATACACCTCTTGCAGAGTGCGTACAGCAATTTCGCTGGCTACTTCGCCGGCACTGTGACCGCCCATTCCGTCGGCAACAAAGTACAAACCTTCAATGGTGACATAATTGTCTTCGTTGCCTTCGCGTACTTGGCCCACGTGCGTTGAGGCACCACTGGTCGCGCGAATCATTTGACGGCCTCAACAATGACCGAACCGATTTGCACGCGATCACCAATTTTCAGTTCTGCACTTTGCTCAATACGGTTGTTATTCACGAACGTGCCGTTAGTTGATGTGAGATCTTCGACCCAGGTACGACCATCACGAGAGAAGAATCGTGCATGATGACTGCTCGCAAACTCATCATCGTCAAGACACATGTCATTGTCGGTGGCGCGACCAACGGTGAACGGTTGGTCGGTCGTAAAAGTGAATCCTCGAAGTGGTGCCGGAGTAATCACTTTCATACGGGCAACACGATACGGGCGTGGAACCTTGACTACGCCAGCAGGGGAGTCGGATGTGACAGTTTTTGGTGTTCCCGTACCCTGAGCCGACCGATTCACCGCGGGAACGCGCACTTCATTCCAGACCGCCCATAAGACGCGGGCAAAGAAAAGATAGAGCGCCAACAGGAGAACTATCTTGAGGACTCCGAGCAGTTGATCAGTCATGTGAAATAACCGCGTTGCGGTTTACTGAGCCTCGTAACGAATGGAATGACTTCCGACCGAAATGATGTCGCCGTCGCGAAGAGCCCGTTCGAAGGTGATGGTGACGCCGTTGACCTTGGTGCCATTGGTAGAACCCAAATCGTTAACGGCGTAACCACCCACCAAGGCCTTGATCTCAGCATGACGACGACTGACGTTTGAGTCATCAAATGCAATATCGCATTCGGCAAGACGGCCAATGATCAGTGTGTCTTTACCGAGTGTGATTTTGCGATCGTCGGGCAAAGTTACTTTGGCCACGATTTCGCTTGCACCGGCTTTACGCACTGACGAATCAACTTCGATTCGGCCTGTACTAACCGACTGGTCAATCTCGATCGCGACCACGACTGGACCACGAAGGTGGTAATTCTCGTCGGCGCAATATTCCTTGACGGCTTCGGAAAGTTCGGTAATGAGAGCCGACTCGATATTGGCCAAGGCGGCCTGATCGTCGGGCGCAAGTCGGACCATGAACTGATTGGGCACGACGCGGCGACCCTTCATGTCAACGGTTCGGTTGCTGTCTATTTCTTTGATGAGTCGACGGCCGATCTCGATCGGTCGGACATTGCTTTTAAATGCACGGCTGAACACACCCTCGACCATACGCCCTAAACCATCCTCAAAAGATTGCAGACCCACAAATTCTCCTACAGAGAAACGTCTTGTTGATTGGCTCAGGGTATCGGGGGGTTGGGGGGATGGCGAGAGCGTCGGTACCCTACAAGGTGTTACTCGGGCGAGTGGCGAAATGGCAGACGCGCTAGCTTCAGGTGCTAGTGATCGTAAGATCGTGGGGGTTCAAGTCCCCCCTCGCCCACCACTTGGTGTCAGGCTCAAACGTCCGTAGTGGGCAACGAAGTCGTGCGCTACCGTGAAGATCATGGCGAGCGATATCTATATTTTGGGCGGCTATCAAACGGACTTTGCTCGGAACTATGTCAAGCAAGGTCTTGAGGTCAGCGACATCGTCTCGGAAGTGCTCACGAACACGTGGGTTAACTCACAGGTTGACCCAACCGATATTGAGACTATTCACGTGGCTAACGCCTTCGGTCAGTTATTCAATGGTCAGGGGCAACTGGGTGGAATGCCCGCAACTGTTGAGCCCAAACTGTGGGGGATTCCGTCATCTCGCCACGAAGCTGCTTGCGCGTCGGGCGGAATCGCGATTCTGGCGGCGATGGCCGATATTGAAGCAGGTCGTTATGAGTGTGCATTAGTCGTTGGCGTTGAACAAGAGCGCAATGTTGCTGGCGATCAAGCGGGAATCAATTTGGGTGCTGCGGCATGGATTGGTCACGAGGGCCAAGGGGTCGTTCATATGTGGCCGCACATGTTTAGTTTGTTGGCCGATGAATACGACACTCGCTACGGGATCGATAGTCAACATCTTTCGGCCATCGCTGAGTTGAATTTTCGAAACGCGAAAACTAACCCGAATGCTCAGACTCGAGCGTGGTCGCATACTCCTGAATCTTTTGCTGACGATGATGTGGCGAACCCGACGGTTGTCGGTCGCATTAGGCGATCTGATTGCAGTCAATTAACCGACGGCGGAGTTGGATTGGTGCTGGCTAGTCGTGCCAAAGCCGAAGAATGGGCGTCGCGTCGCGGACTCTCCATTGAATCAGTCCCACGCATCGTCGGTTGGGGACACCGCACCGTTGGACTTCCGTTAGCGGAGAAATTACACAGATCCGCTGGCGATGAATATGTGATGCCGCATGTGCGCCGTGCAATCACCGATGCGTTTTCTCGTGCTGAAATTGCTGATGTTGCAGCAATTGATGGCATTGAAACACATGATTGCTTCACTCCGTCTGAATACATGGCGATTGATCACTTTGGAATTACTGCACCAGGTGAAAGTTGGAAAGCCATTGAAGAGGGCAGACTTGAACGTGGTGGCAGCATCCCGATGAATCCTTCGGGTGGTCTCATTGGTGGAGGGCACCCAGTTGGAGCAACTGGAGTGCGAATGGTTCTTGATGCTTCACGCCAAGTGACGGGACGCGCCGGGGATTATCAAGTCGACGGTGCACGTACATTTGCAACACTCAATATTGGCGGATCAACAACAACGACCGTCAGTTTTGTTGTAGCGGTCTGACAAAAGTTCAACGCGGGGGATCACGATGTCATCATCAATAGTCAACACCATTCATTCAACTTTGCCTGTTGATGATGATCATCCATATCGCACCGGAGCATGGCGACCGAATCACCGTGAATGGAATGCCGATGATCTTGTGGTTGAGGGAGAAATTCCTTCCGACTTAAACGGTGTCTATTTGCGCAACACCGAAAACCCCATTCATCCGTCAATTGGTATGTATCACCCATTTGATGGTGACGGAATGTTGCATCAGATTTCATTCGCGAATGGCAAAGCTAGTTATCGCAATCGTTTCGTTCGTACCGACGGCATGCAAATGGAGCAGGAAGCCGGTGAACCTTTATGGACCGGCTTTTATGATCTTGCACAAAACTCAAAGCGCGAAGATGGTTGGGGCGCACGTGGTCGAATGAAAGATAGTTCGAGCACCGATGTCATTGTTCATAACGGAATTGCGTTAACGAGCTTTTGGCAATGTGGTGATGTCTATCAAATGGATCCGATGACACTTGCCGACATGGGTAAGGCCGATTGGGTTAATCAATTTCCGAGTCCCACTGGAGTTTCAGCACACACCAAACTTGATGAAGCCACTGGGGAGTTGCTCATTTTTGGTTACAGCACATCTGAACCATTTATGCATTACGGCGTTGTTGATGCGCAAGGGAAATTGGTTCACGCGATTGATGTTCCGCTACCTGGACCGCGTTTGCCACACGACATGGCATTCAGCGAGAACTATGCGATCTTGAATGACCTTCCGTTGTTTTGGGATCCGGCCATGATTGAACTTGGTGCGCACGTGCCGCGCTTTTACCGCGACATCCCGACGCGCTTCGCTGTTGTGCCACGTCGGGGCAAGACCGAAGACATCAAGTGGTTTGAAGCTGATCCCACATATGTGTTGCACTGGATTAATGCCTACGAAGAAGGTGATTGGCTGATCTTGGATGGCTTCTTCCAACATGATCCGATGCCTGCCAAGCGTGAAGGTACTCCTAAACCACTGTCGCTCTATCGATCAATTGATCTTGAGCGTTTACAAACGCGGCCTCATCGTTGGCGCTTCAACTTGGTAACTGGCGAGACTAAAGAAGAGTCACTGTCTGATCGAGTCATGGAATTTGGAATGATCAACCCACAGATCGCTGGCAAGAACTATCGCTACACCTACAACATGACTGGAAAGCCAGGATGGTTCTTGTTCGATGGTCTAGTGAAACAAGATGTTCTAACCGGAACTGAAGAGCGTTACTTCTTTGGTGAAGGAGTATTTGGTAGCGAGACTCCGTTTGCGCCACGTACTGGAGCGATTGCAGAGGACGACGGCTACTTGTTGACCTTTACGACTGACATGAATCGTGATTGCAGTGAGTGCCTCATCTTTGATGCGACTCGTCTCACTGATGGACCGATTGCTCGAGTGCGACTTCCTGAGCGCATTTCGTCGGGAACTCACTCGTGCTGGACGCCCGCTGAGGCACTCGCGTCGCGCCAATAGAGTTTCCCCTACTGACAATGAAGTGATTCTGACGTAAGTTGGTTTTGTCTTAGTTTTAGATGGGGGTCTACATATGGAAACAGTTGTTCAGGTTGCGCAGGGGCAGTTGCGGGGTTCAGTCGACAACGGACTTCACATATTTAAGGGCGTTCCGTACGCGGCCCCTATCGATGGGCCGAATCGATTTCGTGCGCCACAGTCCCGTGAATCTTGGTCGGGTATTCGTGATGCCACCACGATTGGTTTGATTTCGCGACAAGCACCGCTTCCTCCACCATTTGGAACCCCGTTGCCCGAGGCAGGTGCAGATTGTCTGAACCTCAATGTTTGGAGTCCCGATGTCACTGGCTCATTGCCGGTGTACGTGTGGATTCACGGTGGTGCGTTCTACGGCGGCAGTGGTGTCGAGGCGGTGTACGACGGTGCGTCGTTTGCTCGCAACGGAGTTGTGTGTGTGACGATCAACTATCGCTTGGGTGCGCAAGGTTTCTTGCACCTTGCTGATCACTTTCCAGAATTAGCCGAATCAGGTAATGCCGGACTCCTTGATCAGATCGCCGCCCTGAAGTGGGTGCAGCAAAATATCGCAGCATTCGGCGGTGACCCAGCTCGCGTCACGATTGCTGGTGAATCTGCCGGTGGAATGAGTGTGTCGTCGTTGTTGGCAACTTCGCTTGCACAGGGATTGTTTACACAAGCAATTCCACAAAGTGGTGCCGGACATAATGGCATCAGTGCCAAGACTGCAACAGTTATTGCGGGTGAAGTCTTGCGTCGTCTTGAAGTGAAGCCTGGCGACAGTGCGGCACTTGCCAAAGTTTCTGATGAGCGTTTGTTTGAAGTGCAACTTGAAGTCATGGCCTTGGCGCAAACGCGTGACCCCGAAATTTTCGGCGAGGCCGCCGCGTCAACGATGCCGTTTCAACCCACATACGACACTCCAATCTTGCCGAAGCAACCGATTGAGTTAATTGAGGCAGGATCGGCAGCAGGTATCAAAGTTCTCACCGGCACCACCATGCAAGAGTCATTGGTTTTTGTGGTGGCGATGGCCGACATGTTTGGTGAAGAGATGCTTGAAGCATTGGTGACCGCAACGTTTGGCTCGGCCGAAAAAGGTCAGGCTGCTCTAGAGAAGTATCGCGCGAATCGGCCAGGTGCATTGCCATTTCAAATCACTGCAGCAGTAGAAACTGACCGCATGTTCATTGTGCCGTGTCGTCGACTTGCTGATGCGCAACTCAAGCATTCGCCCGATGTGTGGACATACCGTTTTGATTGGGCGACCCCGGTGTATGACGGTGCACTTGGCGCGTGTCACGCACTTGAGTTGGTGTTTGTGTTTAACAATCTTGGTGATCCGTCAGCGGCGTACATGTGTGGCGACAATGCGCCCCAAAATGTTGCCGATGCCATGCATCAAGCGTGGGTCGCATTTGTAAAAAATGGTAATCCGCAACATGCCGGACTTCCAGAGTGGCCCCGACACAACACAACTGATCGACCAATGATGCAGTTCAATACAACTTCAACTCTTGGTCGCAATTTGTGTGCTGATGAATTGGCTCTATGGGATGGCGTTCTTTAAGAAATATCGGTGATGCGTTGACGGAGTTGTACAAAAACCTCTTCGCCCACGATCGCGGTCAATTCTTCGGCCAAACTTTCAATGACTGGTTGATCACCCATGTATGCCTCGGGTTCTTCAGTGCATACCCATGCCATTGTCTCGCTGTGATCACCCCAGTCTGATTTCTTCCAACCGCGAACGGTGGCGATCTCGACATCGTCGTCGCGCATCACCCAATCAACTTTGATTGGTAGTTGCCAACACACCGAGGGTTTCCAGTCGATGGGCGACTCGTCATAGGCGAGCGCTCCGATGTGCAAAGCACAACCTGCGCCACCTGAGAATCCGTTGCGATTGTGAAAAATGCAGGCGCCATCAACGACTCGCGTTGCGTTGTTTTGTTCATCGCGGAAGATTCCGCCTATTTGGGCTTCGGCGTGAAATTGGAAGATTTCAGGTGTCAACGTCGCGGCCATAGCGGCGAGGTTCATTGCTTCGTCGACACCGTCAAGTTCGGCACCTAATGAGCAGCAGCCATGACCCGTCACCGAATCGCGAGTGTCTCCGATGCCTAGGCAACCGCGACCCCAAATACATGTCCAGTTCGACGTGATGAATGAGCGTTCAAAGCGCCAGATCGTGTCACCGGCATCAACCTCGTCAAAGAGTTGCTCATCAGACATTTGTTCAGGTTAGGGCGTACGAGCGCATCAAGTCCTAATGTTTCGGTATGGCTGATCTATCGGGCAAAGTCTTCGTTATCACTGGTGGCAATTCTGGTATTGGTCTTGGCATGGCCGAAGGAATCGCTGCGGCTGGCGGGTCGGTGGCAATTTGGGGCCGACGTTCAGAAAAGAACGCTGAGGCAGTCGCCATTCTTGAAGCTCACGGAGTGACTGCTCGCGGGTACGTCTGTGATGTGGGCGACGAACAACAAATCGTCGACACGATGGCGCAAACTATTGCCGATTTTGGTCGGCTTGATGGGTGCATTGCTAATGCTGGTCGATCGGGCACGGGAACTCCATTCATTGAGATGACGATGAAAGAGTGGCGCGCCATTATGTCGGTCAATCTTGATTCGGTATTTGTGACGATGCGCGAAGCTGCCAAAGTTTTAGTGGCTCAAGGAACTGGTGGAAGTTTGGCTGCGGTGTCATCAACTTCGGCGATACACGGCGCCGCCGGCAATGAAGCGTATGGAACTTCAAAGACGGCAATTAATGGATTAGTTCGGGCACTCGCAGTTGGCTTGGCGCGTCATCAGATTCGAGTGAACTCATTAGTTCCAGGTTGGACGAAAACGGAACTCGCTGGACCCGCTTTTGCCAATGAGAAATTTCGCCAAGTCACAACTCAAAGAACTCCCGTGCGACGTTGGGCAGAACCAAGCGAATTCCGAGACATCGGCGTGTTCTTGGCCGACCCGTCATTGACGTATCACACTGGTCAAGAAGTTGTCGTTGATGGTGGTTACACAGTTTTCTAGGAATCATCTCCGAATGGCACACCCGTGCGCCACACTGTTGATGTGAGTACAACTGCATCAACCAATCGCGAGTTCGCCGAAGAACATATGAACATCGTGCTGGGTCGGCTCGCTGGTCCCGATGCACGTCCTCGTGGTGATCAAGTTGATGCCGTACACGCGGTTCTGCAATCTGCATCTCGTGTCTTAGTTGTGCAAGCGACGGGCTGGGGTAAGTCAGCGGTCTATTGGGCTGCAACTCATGCGTTGCGCCATTCAGGTTCGGGGCCAACCTTGGTGGTGTCACCGCTCTTAGCTCTCATGCGTGATCAGGTTGCTGCCGCTGAACGGGCGGGGTTGGTCGCGGCCACTGTGAACTCAACCAACTTTGACGAATGGGATGATGTCTTTCGTCAACTCGACAACGACACGCTTGATGTGTTGTTGGTGTCACCCGAAAGACTCGGCAACCCACGATTTGCGGCACGACTTGGTGACCTGTTGGCGCGCGTCGGATTAATCGTGATTGATGAAGCTCACTGCATTAGCGACTGGGGTTTTGATTTCCGTCCTGATTATCAACGTTTGGCGCGAGCACTGTTGTCAACGCCAACGGCTTCGGTGTTAGCGACTACGGCTACAGCGAATGAACGCGTCACCAAAGATGTGAGTGATCAACTTGGTGCAAATACCGTGACCTATCGCGGCACGTTGGCCCGTACTTCTCTCACGTTGTCTGTTGTTCCAGGGCTCAGCCCGCTTGAACGTTATGCCTGGATTGCTGATGCACTTGAACAACTGCCTGGCTCAGGAATCATCTATGTACTCACAGTGGCCGAGGCCGACAAACTTGCCGCCTTCTTAGCGTCATGTGGCTACAACGTTGATGCTTACACCGGACAACTTGATGGCGATTCACGAGTTGCAATTGAAGACCGACTGCGTCATAACGAAATCAAAGCGGTCGTTGCGACATCGGCTCTCGGTATGGGATACGACAAACCCGACCTGGGGTTCTGTGTGCATGTTGGTTCACCATCAACGCCTGTTGCGTATTACCAACAAGTTGGACGTGCTGGTCGTGCGGTTGCTCACGCCGACGGAGTGTTGTTGCCATCAGATGCTGACGAACGAATCTGGGACTACTTTGCAACCGCTTCAATTCCTGAAGCTCCAATCGCCAACAAAGTTTTGGCAACTCTTGCTGATCAGCCGCGAACCTTGCTCGAGATTGAATCTGAAACTGGCGTGCGACGCGGACGACTCGAAGCCTTGCTCAAAATATTGGCGGTCGAAGGTGTCGTTGAAAAAGTTGGTACGGCATGGGCGACGACGGGCCAACCATATGTTCATGACATCCAAAAGTGGGACGGTCTGAAACAAGTGCGTTCACACGAAGCCGACATCATGCGCAAGTACGCCCATGGTGAGGGATGTTTGATGGCCTATTTACAAATGTCGCTTGATGATCCCGAACCGGCGGCATGTGGTCGTTGCTCGGTGTGCACATCAAAGTTGCCTCACCCAGGTGACGCTCCGTCACATGAGAAGTTGATGTTGGCCCGAGCGTTTATGCGTGGCAACGATGCGGAGATTGAACCTCGCAAGAAATGGCCAAGTGGAGTCAGTCGAAAGGGCAACATCGTTGCGCTCAATGCGGGACGAGCCGTTGCATTTGCTGATGATCCAGGTTGGTCAGTTGAACTCGGCGAATTATCGCGGTCACGGCCCGGCGAGATACCTCAATCAATGCTTGATGGGTCTGTGGCAACTCTCAAACGTTGGTCCAAGGTATGGGAAACGCGACCCACATCAGTCGTGGCCTTGCCCGCACCAGATATGCGATCAAATATTCAATTGGCTCAGCACATTGCGCAAATTGGCAAGTTGCCGTTTGTGGACGTATTTAGTTGGACTGGTTCGGCACCCCCTGATGACGCAGCCTCAACTCCAGTTGTCGCTCATCTTGAAAAGGCGATCCAGATGAAGCCCGATTTTGAATTGCCCCGAGGTCCGGTTCTTTTAGTGTCAACCGACATTCGTACTCGCTGGACAGCCACAGTTGCTGGTGCGCTTCTGCGAGAAGCGGGAGCCTCCGGGGTCTTACTACTGGCTCTTCACCAACGCCCGTAGTTCGTTACAAGGTCAACTAAACGATGTCTACTAGGGTCAGAACTACTTAATAACTGTTTATTCTTTGGAGCCATTATGAAAATCGCTGATCTCTTCTCAATTCAAGGCAAAGTCGCTCTCGTCACCGGCGGATCACGCGGAATCGGTGAAATGATCGCGGCCGGATTCTTGATTAACGGTGCCAAGGTGTACATCAGCTCGCGCAAAAAAGACCAGTGTGATGCCACTGCCAAGCGTCTCTCTGAAACCTACGGCGCGGAATGCATTTCTATTCCGGCCAACTTGTCAGAGTTGAGCGGCATCGAATCGTTGGTTGCTGAGCTAACCAAGCGCGAAGATCACATTGACATCTTGGTCAATAATGCTGGCGTGTCGTGGGGCGCACCACTTGATGATTTCCCTGAAGCAGGTTGGGACAAAGTATTTGACACCAACGTCAAGGGTGTTTTCTTCTTAACGCAGAAAATGTTGCCGTTGCTCGAAGCGAAAGCCACCAATGAAGACCCGTCACGAGTCATCAATATCGGTTCCATTGACGGAATTCGCACACCAATGTTTGATACCCACTCATACGGGCCCTCTAAAGCAGCGCTGCACTCACTCACGAGTCAGATGGCAGCCAAATTGGTGAAGCGCAAGATTTTGGTGAATGCAATTGCACCAGGACCTTTCCCAACTTGGATGCTCAGCACCGGTGTCGGTGGTGGTGGCGATGTTGAAGGAACGGATTGGGATGCAGTTGGTCGCACCAATCCGCGTAAGCGAGTTGGCACTCCTGAAGACATTGCAGGACTCGCAATTTTCTTAAGCTCACGCGCCGGAGCATTCACGGTTGGTGAAGTCATTAAGTGCGACGGCGGAATTGTTATTTCGTAAGTTTCTTTCAGATTCGGTCGAGTGCCGCTCCATCAAATAGTGGCGCAACACCAAATTCGGCAATATCTCGATTCATCTCTTCATCTAGCGGGCGAGTGAGATCACCTTGTGCTGCTTCAAGAATGAATGGCAACAATGTGGCGTCACTGGTGGTGTTGAGAAATAGATCGGGTTGTGACAACACGTACCGCACGGCGCGTTGAATGGCGTCGGCGTCGGTGAGCGGCTCATACCAACTGCGATGACCTTGAGTTCCATCATCCCAACGGCGCCGGGCTACCGCTTTGATGGTTTGAGTTGCAATGTTTCGCGCTCGGCATAAGTCCCGTAAAGCACTGACATCATCCCGATATTGATTAATTGACAGCAGCGAATGGTTGAACGGAAACAGAACAGCGTCAAATTCAAATTCAGCAAGACTGCGTAGATGCATCGATGGAATGCGTAACCCATGTCCGGTCACGCCAATAAAGCTCACGAGTCCTTCATCCCGGGCTTGGTTCAATGCTTCAACCGCACCGCCTTTGTTAAAAGCTGTCGCCCATTCGTCTGGTTCAACCAAATTGTGCAGCTGAATGAGACCAATGTGATCGACCCCCATTCGTTCAAGTGACCGTTCCAATTCGGCTCGAGCCGCCGACCCAACGCGCTCTTGGGTTTTGGTGGCCAGGAAAACTTCTGCCCGATGATCGGCGAGCCACGGCTTGAGATGATCTTCGGATGACCCATACATCGCAGCAGTGTCAATGTGATTGACACCGTACGAAGCGACGAGGTCGAGTGTTGTGATTGCCCGTGATTCGCTCATGCCACCAAGTGCTGCCGCGCCAAAGATGACGCGACTTGAACGATGACCAGTATGACCAAATTCAGCGAAAGGCAACATGCCCACGACCGTAGTTCTTGACCGCCTCCCGTTGAGAACATCGCATGATGTGGCGAACTAGTCTGTCGTTGAGTCATGAAGGGGTTAATCACCATGTCGCAGTCCACATATGTAGATGTTTTGATCGTCGGAGCCGGAATCTCAGGTATCGGCATGGCCTATCACTTGCAGCAGCAGTGTCCAGACCGTAGCTACACAATCTTGGAAGGTCGACCCAGCATGGGTGGCACATGGGATCTCTTCCGTTATCCAGGAGTTCGATCCGACAGCGACATGCACACGCTTGGTTACAGCTTCAAACCTTGGAAGGAAGCCAAGTCAATCGCTGACGGTCCATCAATCTTGAATTACCTGCGCGAGACCGCGAGCGAAAACGGAATTGACAAAAAGATTCAGTTCAATCATTTGGTCACCAACGCTTCGTGGTCATCCGAGACCGCAACCTGGACAGTCACCGCAACTCATAAAGAAACGAACGAGACGCTCACCTACACATGTGGTTTCTTGTCAATGTGTTCGGGTTACTACAGCTACAAAGAGGGCTACACACCAGAGTTCCCCGGAATTGAAAACTTCACCGGAAAAGTGGTTCATCCGCAGAAGTGGCCTGACGATCTTGATTACGCAGGCAAGCGTGTTGTCGTCATCGGATCTGGCGCAACAGCAGTGACAGTCGTGCCGGCAATGGCAAGAAAAGCTGCACACGTCACGATGTTGCAGCGTTCGCCAACATATGTGGTCTCACGACCCGACCATGATGCGATCGCCGACAGACTTCGCAAGATCTTGCCAGAGAAAACCGCTTACGCGATTACCCGCGCCAAGAACATTGCCTTGACCAAATTCTTCTACAACCGTACGCGTACTCAGCCAGAAAAAATCAAGACACAAATCTTGGGCGGAGTTCGTAAGGCTCTCGGACCCGATTACGACGTTGATACTCACTTCACCCCGACCTATAACCCGTGGGATCAACGGATGTGCCTCATCCCTAATGGTGATCTCTTCACGTCAATTAACCTTGGCAAGGCCTCGGTTGTCACCGATCACATTGAGCGCATCACCGAGACCGGCATTGTGCTGAAGTCGGGTGCAACGCTCGAAGCAGACATCATCGTCACTGCCACTGGACTCAATCTCGTCACATTGGGTGAAATTGAATTCATGGTTGACGGCAACGAAGTCGACTTCGCACAAACCTGGACCTACAAAGGCTTGGCCTATTCGGATGTCCCGAACTTGGTGTCAACCTTCGGGTACATCAACGCATCGTGGACATTGCGGGCCGACGTGGTGAGCAATTACACCTGTCGACTACTAAACCACATGAAGAAAACCGGCACCCAGCAAGCGACACCACGGTTGCGTGCACAAGATCAAGGTATGACAGCTCGACCATGGATTGATGATTTCTCAGCGGGCTACATGCAACGCATGATGCATCTGATGCCAAGGCAGGGTGATCACGCTCCGTGGATTAATCCGCAACTCATTGCAGTTGATAAGCAAATGATCGTGAAGTCACCAATTGATGACGGGGCTATGCAATTTACGAAAGCCAAAACTCTCGTTTGATCATTTACGCAGCAACATCAGGCGTCCAGCCTGGAGCGGCAAAAACATAACGTAGGCGCTCGTTGAAGTTGTCGGCTTGAGCAACGTCTTTGGCGATCTGGGCAAGTTCGCCGTAGGCCATCTTGACGGGATTGTTGGTGCGGATGTTCTTGGTGAGACCGTATTGCAACTGACGAATCTCGGGTTCAAATGTCTTGAACATGCGGTCCCAAATAATCAAGATGCCGGCGTAGTTCTTATCAATGTACTGCTTGTTGGCACCGTGGTGTACTCGATGATGCGACGGCGTATTGAAGATCTTTTCAACCCAATCAGGTAAACGATCAATCGCCTCGGTATGAATCCAGTACTGATACAACAAGTTCAATTGCCGAGCTTTGACGAATGACGAATATTGGAATCCAAGAAGCGGCATTGGCCAGTACACCCAAGTAGTGAGGTAGCCGTTCCACGATTGCCGAAGCGCCGTTGACAAGTTGTATCGACGTCCGGAGTGATGCGCGGCATGGTCGGCCCAGAACAAGCGCACCCTGTGCATCCAGCGGTGGTTCCAGTAATACAAGAAATCCCAGGCGATCATCGCGGTAATGATTGAACCGCGGCGCGAACCAAAGTTGGAGAGACGGTGACGAAACAAGAATCCATGAATCTTGCGGTACGTACCGTCAAGAGCAAAAGCCATCAAGATTGAGCCAACCAATAAGCCAAGACTTCCGGCTGTGTCGTTTTTTTCGTAACCAAGCGGAACGAGTGGATCTGGAACTGGGCTGCCATCATCGACTGGTGCAACGGCGTCAACATCAACAAGTTCGCGTAGTTTTCGTTTCTTTAAGACCCGATGTTCCAAGACCATGGTGGCCGCAAACACTGGCAAGGTGATCTTGTCGATGAAATCAATCTTGCGGGACGGTCCGGCCATAACTGCAGACTACGCCTAACTGAGTTTCTTGGCTAGGCGAACGGTGGCAAGTTTGGTGGGTTCGGCTAGACCAGTCATGGCAATCTCGTAATCGGGTAACGCATAGACGTCTCCGTCATCGTTGATCATGATGAAGCGATCAAATTTAGCTAAGAAGGTTCGATCGTGGCTTACCGCGATAACGGTTCCTTCGAAACCATCAAGAGCTCGTTCAAGTGCTTCTGAAGATTCAATGTCGAGGTTGTCGGTTGGTTCATCGAGTAACAACACGTTGTGTCCTTCAATTTCAAGACACAGAATTTCGAGACGAGCCTTTTGTCCGCCCGACAATGTCTGAAACTCTTGGCGTGAATTATTGACAAGCCCATAGCGCGCCAACGCCTTCATTGACTTTTCATCTTCAACCAAGCGATCGCGAATGATGTCAAGACATTGACGACCTGTGAAGTCGGGTCGATCATTGATCTGCGTGAACACACCAACCGAAGTGCGCGGACCAAAGGTCACGGAACCGACGTCAGGCGTGACGCCGTTAAGTACTGCAAGTAGGTGACTCTTTCCAGTTCCGTTCGGACCGATGAGTCCGACACGTTCACCGTGATGAATTTCATCAGAGAATGGAAAGAACAAATCGCCCACAGAAACGTCTTCAAGTTTGGCAACGCGGCGTGCCGCATCTGCTCCGCGCAAACGAACATGAATCTGTTGGTCGGCAACTGGCGGGGGAGGCGGGCCGGCTGCCACGAATTTTTCCCAACGGGTTTCTGCGCCATTGGCTTTTGTCGCATTTTTGAAGTTCTGTGCGGCGCGTTGTTTCATGATCTTCATGTGATGAAAAAGTCGTCGCTCTTCGTCGTTCCAACGTTTGAGATCGTCGCCCATCAACTCTTGGCGTTTGGCGCGAGCATCGGGGAAAGTGAGATAGGAACCTCCGTGAACCCATGCACCCGAGCCTTCAATGACCACAATCTTCGTTGCCACTCGTTCAAGAAGTGTGCGATCGTGACTGACCATCAAGATGGTTGACTTGCACGCCTTGATTTGTTCCTCAAGCCAACCACGAGTGGGAATGTCGAGATAGTTGTCGGGTTCGTCGAGTAACAGCACATCAGCACCCGAAGTCAACAACAGATCAAGCACGAGTCGTTTGCGTTCGCCACCCGAGAGTTCACTGACGAGACGCCGAGAGAAATCATCAACTGGTGTCTTGACGCTGCGTTGTGCTGCAGCCTGCCACTTTGTTTCAAGCTCGTAACCGCCAAGGTCGCCCCAGTCGCCGAGTGCGTTTGCGTAACCCATGCCGTCGTCGCTGCCATCGGCAAGTGCCTTTTCGGCGGCGACGAGCGCGCGACCTGCGGCGCGTAACGCGGTGGGTGCGACTTCAATGAGCATTTCGCGCAAGGTGTCAGTTGGTCGCGACATGCCGACGTCTTGGGTCATTGAGAGCATGGTGCCATTGACAGTGAAGTCGCCGCCATCGCATTCGTATTCACCCGTCAAGATTTTAAGAATGGTGCTCTTGCCAACGCCGTTAGCGCCAACTAGGGCAGCGTGTTCGCCCGGGGCAACACCAAAACTGACATCAAAGAAAAGCTGGTCAGCTCCGGGGGGTGCGTATTCAAGTTCGGAGATGACGATGCTGCTCACAACGAGCATTCTCGCTGGAAAAGTGCGGGACTACACCTTGAGAAGTAATTTGCCGTAATGGCCACCTGTCATCAACAGGTTCATGACGGCCGGGAAGTTCTCGACACCTTGTTCGATCTGTTCACGAACTACTAATTCTCCGCTACGTAGCCAATCGGCAAGATTCTTCTCGGCACGGGCATAGTGTTCGGCAAAATGAAAGACCGCGAAGCCTTCCATGGTGGCGTGCCGTTCAGCCAACTTGAGGTAATTCTTAGGACCGCGAACATCGTCCATGTTTTCGTACTGTGAGATTCCACCGCAAATGACAATGCGTGATCCCTCAACAATGCGCATCAACACGTCATCAAGAATGTCGCCGCCGACATTGTCAAAGAACACGTTGATGCCATCGGGTGCTAACTCATCAAGACGTGCTGCGACATTTTCGTTCTTGTAATCAATGGCCGCATCAAACTTGAGATCATCAACTAAGAACTTTGATTTGTGTGCGCCACCGGCAATGCCGATGACTTTGCTCGCACCACTCAGGCGGGCAATCTGGCCCGCAACTGATCCAACAGCTCCAGCTGCTCCAGAGACAACAACAGTGTCACCAGGCTTCACTTGACCGACATCAACAATTCCGAAGTAAGCGGTGAGGCCAGTGGTTAAACCAAGTGCTCCGAGATAAGCCGATGCTGGCGCAACAGTCGTATCAATCTTCTTCATGGTGAACGCCGGCATCACTGCATGAGTCTGCGAACACAGCGGTCCGAAAACATGATCGCCCGCAGCAAAGCCTTCGGCTTTACTTTCAAGAACAACGCCAACTCCGAGAGCGGGAATCACGCCACCGATTTCGGCACCGCGGTGGAAACTTCCTTCATTCAAAGTCGTGCGAATAAACGCATCGATTCCGAGCAAATCAACCTTAATGAGCAACATACCATCAGTAAGTTCAGTGGTCTGCTCTTCGCGATATTCAAAGTTTGAATCATCTGGGCGATTAGCGGGACGACTCTTCAAAACGATTTTCTTGTTTAACTCAGTCATCACAAACCTCCGTCGATGCCAATGACTTGACCCGTGACCCAACTTGATGCTGGTGACACGAAATACAAAACTGCTTGACCCAAATCTTCTGGTGTGCCTAAGCGGCGCATGGGCAAGCGCAACATCTTTTCGAGCTTGGGCAGATCGTCATCTTCAAGACGAAGTGCCTTCATCATGATTTCGGTTGGTACTGCGCCAGGCATGATGCAGTTCACGCGAATACGTGGACCAAGCTCTTTTGCGTATGTGACAGTGAGTGAGTTGACGGCAGCTTTTGCGGCCGCATAGTGACCGCTTCCCATCACAGTGTTGACAGCAGCCTTTGAAGAAATATTGACAATACGTCCACCATCGCGCATGAGTTTTGCTGCAATGTTGGTGCACACCCATACAGAAGTGATGTTGAGTCGCATCGTTGCATCCCATTCGTTGGGATCGAGTTGTGTCAGCGGAGCCTGAATGGGAGAACCACCGGCGTTGTTCACCCAGATATCAAGATGGCCAAATTCGCTGATGGCTTTTTGTGCGAGTGCTTCAACCGCGGCGTTATCGGTGACGTCAGTTGGCATGGCAATTGCTCGACCACCAGCGGCGCGAATTTCGGCTGCGACGCGTTCAACTTCATCGACTCGCCGTGCCGCGCACACCACTGCTGCTCCGGCCTCGGCCAAAGTCTTGGCGATTCCTTCACCAATGCCACGACCAGCACCGGTGACGACCGCGACATCGTCGGAAAGATCAAATAGTCCACTCATCAGAATTCCCCCTATCGGACGAATCGGATCGCCCACCTGAAAGTTACCAGCAGTAAGAAACTCGGCGATAGAGGTAATTTCACCAATTTTTTGGCGGGGCACATTTTTGGGGCAGACTGTCGCCATGTCCTCTGCTGTGCCTCGCCGACCAGGTCGACCCATTGGGGGTCAATTGGTCGTTGATCGAGATCATGTTCTTGACGCTGCGGAACGGGTCATTAAGCGAGACGGCCCAGGTGCATCACTTGAATCTGTCGCGGTTGAGGCTGGGGTAACCAAGCCGATTGTGTACGACCGGGTCGGTGGTCGAGCCGAATTGGCTGATGCCCTGGCCGAACGCCTCTCCGATCGGATGCTCGAAGCAACCGAAGACGCAATTGCTGGCGAAACGCTGAATCAGGCCAGCCTGAGCCGGTTGGTGCGGGCCAACCTGCTGGCGGTGGCCGAACATCGCGAACTGTTCCTCTATGTCACCGGCGGAACCACCGAACAGACAGCCATCGGACGCCTGTCTTTGGCCGAACGTTCGACGACGCCCTTGGCCAAAACCCTGGCGGTTTGGCGCAAAAGCCAAGGTCAGGACCCCAAAGTGGCCGAGGCTTGGTCTTTTGGCATCGTCGGAATGTTGCAAATGATCTCGGTGTGGTGGATCACCCAGCCCGAGCGGGCCGTTGACGAAGTAGCCACCCAGATCAGCGACTTGATGTGGAACGGACTACAAGGCCCCCGCAAATAACTTACGAGGGGTAGATATGGCTTGACAGGCGTGTTACTGTCGTCACATATTGATCAACTAGTTAGTTAAGGGAACGCAATGTCCAACCACGACAGTTACGAAGATCTCACTGAATGTGCTCTCACACCAGAGCTTGAACACAAGTTGGTGAACGCGCTTGGTGAATGTGTCTTTATGTGGGTCAACAACAAGGGCGAGCCCTTTGGTGTGGTGATGTCGTATCTTCCCAAAGACGGCAAGTTGTGGTTAACCGCTGCCGAAACACGCAAGCGCATTCCGGCGTTACGTCGTAATCCGCGTTCATCAATCTGCATCAACAGCACCGGCTCAAGCCTTGGTGGCGGAAAGACCATTACCTATAAGGGCGACTGTTTGATTCGCGACGATCGAGCCACCAAAGATTGGTTCTATCCCGAGTTCGCTAATCGTTTGCGTCCCGACAATCAGCAGGCCGCCGACGAATTCCGCAAGTTCCTTGATTCACCTCATCGCGTGATCATGGAATTTATTCCCGATTATTCACTCAGTTTCGATGCCACATTGATGTGGGCTCGATCACCAGACGCAGTCAAGAAGTAACCAACTCACTATTCAGAATCAACTTTCACAACCAGGAGAATCAATATGTCAATGCTTGAAGAAATCCCGGCTCACCTTCAAGGTAACGGTCGTCCAACACAAGAAGAACTCACACTGACCGATCTCAAAGTTGTGGGAAGCATTCCTACCGAACTTGATGGTCGCTACCTTCGCAATGGTGCAAATCCGTTAACTGGCATGAGCGATCACCCGTTCTTTGGCGACGGAATGATCCACGGTCTTCGTCTACAAGACGGTGCAGCAAAGTGGTATCGCAATCGCTATGTGCAAACACCGTTCATCAAGGATCCATCAATCAACATTCTCGATCCCTCTGTCACGATGGACATGACGTGTTCGAAAGCCAACACTCATGTGGTTGGACACGCCGGCCAAATTCTTGCTCTCGAAGAAGGACACTTCCCGTACGTCCTCGACGGCAACCTCAACACCATCGGTTCAACCGATTACAACGGCGTATTGAAGGGTGCATTTACCGCACACCCAAAGATCTGCCCAACGACTGGCGAGATGTTGGCATTTGGTTACGCACCACTGCCGCCATACCTCACCTACTTCCGCGTATCGGCCGATGGCAAGATGGTGCAACGCGAAGAAATCACCGTCACTGGTTCAACCATGATGCACGACTTCAACATCACCGAAAACTATGTGGTGTTCATGGACCTACCCGCGGTGTTCGATCTCAACTTGGCCATTGAAGGCAAAATGCCGATCACATGGAGCGACACATACCCAGCACGTCTTGGTGTGATGCCACGTAACGGAAACGATTCACAAGTGAAGTGGTACGACATCAATCCGTGCTACGTCTTCCACCCAATGAACAGTTACGAAGAAGGCGACAAGATCATTCTTGATGTTGCTCGCTTTGCGCACATCTGGAAAGCCGATGCCATGGACTTCCCGCCGCCCAACTTGTGGCGTTGGACGATCAACACCACAACTGGCAAAGTCACCGAAGAGCAGATCGACGATCGTGGAGCAGAATTCCCTCGAGTGAACGATGCAGTCATTGGCAAGAAGCACCGTTATGGCTACGAAATGTCAATGGGTAACGCGGGCTTTGGTCAAGTCGACGAAGGTGCGATTTTGAAGTACGACCGTCAGGCCGGAACTTGTGCCGAAATCAAACTTGGCAAAGGTCGTACCTGCGGCGAAGTCGTGTTCGCTCCAGCCGAAAATGCAAAGACCGAAGACGATGGTTACTTGATGACATACATCTATGACCAACATAAGGACGCAAGTGAGTTCGTCATCGTGGATGCCAAGTCCATGAGCAGCGATTTCATTGCAACTGTTCAATTGCCACGAATCCCCTTTGGGTTCCACGGCAGTTGGGTACCGGCCACAGTGGCCAACTAAGTAAGCGCCGCAATCCGCGGCACACAACTGAGGGGGAAATATGACACGATCCATGAGTTTGGGGACTCCAGGATCACGGCGGCGCTCACGCGCACTTGCCGCGATCGTTGCTGGTGGCCTGTTCTTTGTTGCCTGTGGTGGAGGCGACGACGGTGGTGGCTCGACTGAGACCGCTGCGCCAGAAGTGACTGAGGCTCCAGCAACATCAGATGCACCAGGTACTTCAGATGCACCAGTTACTGAAGACGGCCCACCGACGGGTCCAGAAATGCTGATCGGAATGGTCAACACCGAAGGTAATCCCAACGGTCTCGACTTTCCGGACCTTCGTCGTTTTGCCGAAGCCGCATTTGAATACATGAACGCCCATGGTGGCTTTGGTGGTCGCCCGGTCAAACTTGAGACCTGTGTTGCTGGTGGAACTCCCGAGACCTCACAGAAGTGTGCTCAAGAGTTAGTCGGCAAGGGTGTCGAGTTGGTTCTTCTTGGGCTTGACCTATTCCCCGACTACGCCACCTATTCAGCCGCCAACGTTCCGGTGATCGGCGTCTTGCCGATCTTGCCACCTGACAACACCGCGAATGCTTTGTTCTTGACTGGTGGAAATGTGACGACGACTGCGGTCATGGCAGTGATTGCTCAGGATCGTTACCAGGCCAAGACTGTCGGCATTATTCATGCTGACAATGCAGGCGCCAACTCAACTGCCGCTGGCGTTGAAGCGGCTCTTGACAAGGCAGGAATCAAGTGGAAAGCCGTTAAGGGCGGAGACAACGAAACCGATGCGGGCTATCTCGGATTGATGCAGGCAGCCAATGCTGATGATCCTGATCTTTTGATCTCGCTCTACGCAGACGCTGGTTGTATCGGAACCATCCGCGCCTATGCCACTGCTGGTATCGACAAGCCCGTGTTGACAACCAACATCTGCTCAGACAGCGACGTCATTGATCAAGTTGGCGATGATGCAACTAATTGGGTATTCGTTGGTGGTCAAGTTGAACGCGACACCCCAGAAAAGGCGTTGCTCCAAAAGATCCTGGCTCCTTATATTCAAAATGAGGAAACTGGTGAAATGGGAATCGAGCCCGAAAAGGTCAATACACAGGCGCTCGGTCTTGGTGGCTTGGGTACCGTTTTGACAATGACGCTTCGTGACATTGCCGCCCAAATGGTTGGCGAAGGAACCGAAATGTCGGGTCAGAATCTGTACGACTACCTGAAGGGAACTAAGGGACTGTTCCTGTACGGCGGAATTACTCCACTCGACTGCGGCGCAGCTGCTCCGAGCTACTCGTCGTTCTGCTCGTTCGTCTTTGAGGCGACCGAATACAAAGACGGTGCAGTTGTTTCCGTGGACGACGCCAAATTGTGGGACAGCATCCCGCTGCTTCCCTGATCAGTTACGTGTTGCCGAGCAACAAGGAAAATCGAGAACCACATCATGAATGATTATCTTTTTTACTTGTTGCTCGGTAGCGCAGCTGGGGCCATCATCGCTGGTTTTGCGATGGGTCTCATCATTAGTTATCAAGGTTCTGGCATTGTCAATTTCGCTCATGGCGCGATTGCAATGTGGAGTGCATTCGTCTATGCAGAGCTCCGGAATGGGGCGTATCTGTTCCCCATTCCGGGTCTGCCAGACCGATATCACTTTGGTTCTGATGTGGGTTTCACTTGGGCATTTATTTTGGCTTTGTTGACTGCGGCCCTCACCGGACTGGTGATTTACGCGTTGATTTTCCGTCCTTTAAGAAACGCGCCTGCCTTGGCTCGAGTTGTGGCCAGTGTGGGCTTGATCATCGTCATGATTGGTCTGAAGGATCGACGTTTCCCTGATCAACTGGCAATGCGAGTTGATCCAATTTTGCCGCGCGAAGTCGTGACGATTACCGAAAAACTTCGCGTACCGCGAGACGGTCTGTGGCTATTGGGCATTGTGCTACTGATCACCCTCGTGGTGTGGGCGGCCAGTAAGTACCTTCGATTCGGGCTCGCAACTCGTGCAGCCGCGGAGAATGAAAAAGGAGCCGTACTCCTTGGTCACTCACCCGATTTCCTGGCGGCTTCGGGTTGGGTAATTTCATCAGTCGTTGGTGCAGTAGTTGCTATTTTGGCCTCACCGCTCGTGCAACTTAATGGCTCGATCTTTACCTTTGGTTTCTTGATTCCAGCTTTAGGTGCTGCACTCATTGGTAAGTTCCGCAACTTTTGGCCCACGGTGTTAACGGGTGTTGCCATCGGAATGGTGCAGAGCACATTCACCAAGATGCAAATGGATTTCAGTTGGTGGCCCGAGTATGGAATGCGCGAAGGTCTACCGTTTATGGTCATCATCGTCACCATGATTGTGTCGGGCGAGCGTCTGCCCGAACGCGGAGCGGTTGGAGGCTGGAAACTGCCGTACGTACCTCCGGCTCACGTGACGTGGTTTTCGGCAGGAGTACCCATTCTGATTGCGTCGGCGGGCATTCTTTTCCTGGGACCGTTGTGGCGAGCCGCGATTATGAGTTCATTGATCGCTGCGGTGTTGGCATTGTCTTTCGTCGTCTTGATCGGTTTTGGTGGTCAGACTTCTCTTGCTCAAATGGCGTTCGCCGGTGTTGGTGGATTTGCGTTGTCAAAATTGGCGACCAATTATGGAATCCCCTTTCCGTTTGCTCCGATCCTCGCGTCTCTTGGCGCGATGTTGTTCGGGGTTTTAGTCGGACTTCCAGCTTTACGAGTCAGGGGTACAAATTTGGCGATCGTTACTCTTGCGGGTGGAGTCACCATCGCAGAGTTTGTTTTTAAACATCCGTGGGTGATTGGTGGCATGGATACTGGCGGACCGAAAATCCCTAATCCATCGTTGGGTGATTGGAACTTGGGGTTGGTGTACGGCAACAAGACATCGCGACCCGTATTTGCCTTTTTCTTGTTGGCAGTTCTGACGATTTTGTGTCTGATGGTTGCCAACATTCGTCGTAGTGGTTCTGGACGCGTGATGTTGGCTGTTCGCAGCAATGAAAGGGCGGCGGCGGCAGTTGGTATCAACAACGTTCGAGTCAAGATGATGATGTTCGGGTTGTCGGCTTTTATCGCCGGCATGGGTGGTTCATTGATCGCTTATCGATTTGGTGCCGTGTCGGATCTGTCGTACGGAACCATTGCGTCACTGACAGCGTTATCGTTCGCCTATCTCGGTGGCATCACGAGCGTGAGTGGTGCTGTCGCGGCTGGTGTCACGGCAGCATCAGGAGTTGCTTTTTATTCAATGAATCAAGTGTTCGGTTCATTTGGTCGATGGGAGGCACTCATCGGTGGAGTGTTGTTGATCTTTACTGCGATCACTAATCCTGAAGGAATCGCCGGTGGTATTCGCATGCAAGTTGCTCAAAAGCGGCAAGCGAAAGAACTGGCCAAACAAGAGAAGTCCGCTTTAGCTTCGGCCTAGATGGTTAGTGTTTTGGCAATCATTTGAACGTCAAGTGATGGTTTGCCAGGAGGCGGAAGTGAAAAAGTTTGTCGGATTAGCGGTATCAGCAATTGCAATCGTGGGCTTGTCCTCCTGCGGCGACGATAATCCCACTGGCTCCGAAGTCATTGCGCAAGGGATGATGGAGATTGGTGGCGAGCAAGGATTTGAAGTTGACGAGGATTGTCTCAACGAGATCTTGTCAGGTTTGATAGGAGACGACGTGAAGATCTTGACTGAGAACTTGGATGCAGTGTTGTACGGAACTGTTGAATTGTTAGAGATAGGTGTCTCGGGCGAAGGCATAGCACTTATCGACCGAACACGTGAGTGTGTCAAAGATTTTGACGAGAGGCCAACTAGTGAAGGCAGCGCCGACACAACAACGCCCTGATAGTTGACTGTTCCAAGCTACGTTGAGCGGTTACCCCAGAAGAGAACCTCAGACTTCAGTGACCGCGGACGAACCCGCAGTCACCTTGAAAGTTTTCCAAGTCGAAACTGTCGAACCCTCGACCAAAGCATTATCAACGATGCGGTAATCGGCAGTCCACGAATCAGCGGTGACAGTGTGCAAAATGTAGCCACGATGTTGTGCCTCGGCATCAATGATGTTGGTTAACGAAACAAAGAGGGCTTCGGTTGCCTCGTTGACGTTGCCACTTGATGAGATTGATGTCGCGACAAATTCAATACCTCGTGGAGTTTCTGGATCAGATGTGGTTGTCAGTTGACCAACGCCCGCCAGATGAATATCGCCGGTGAGCACGATGAGATTTTTCGCCTGAGCCGTGTCAACCGCCTCAAGTAGACGATCACGTGATGGGGCATAACCATCCCACTGGTCATAATTCAGAATCGCTGCACCGAGCTTGATATCGGTCATGACGGTCTGGTTGGCAAGGACGGTCCATGTGGAATCACTCACCACATTTTCAGCGACCCACGTTTCTTGTTGTGTGCCAAGCATGGTGCGGTCGGAGAGCGACGCTTCCTCACAAGCTGGCGTGAGTTGCAGAACGGCATCTCCGCAGGCTTGATCGTTGCGATATTGACGACCATCAAG
>Ga0315909_10001299_pt1 | contig 33695 bp, 10 predicted proteins | sample LakEriMetagenome_11_FD_203527 | JGI IMG/M metagenome (GOLD analysis project Ga0315909, IMG submission 203527) | Freshwater fungal communities from buoy surface, Lake Erie, Ohio, United States - Buoy 2 MA125 | ecosystem: Environmental > Aquatic > Freshwater > Lake | place: USA: Lake Erie, Ohio... | reverse complement strand
CTCCATTATTATTTCTCATCATTGCAGGGAACTCATAGCGATTAGATGTATAATCTTCCATACGAACTCCTAAAGGTGCAACCTGAGCGTTCATTAAATTTCGGTTTTCACCTTCATAAGAACGCATGTCTAAAGTAATAACATATTTACCTTCGCCAAGATCTTTGATAATATTGTCTGAAAAAGCAAAACCTTTTTTGTTAGTTCTGATATTATCTACACCAAATATCTTCTTTGCCATTACAGCATCCTGAATATATAGTGCATTAAGTGCAGGTATTTTTGTTGACTTACTTACTGAAGCAGCATCAATCATTTTTACATACAACTGATACATTACGTCTTTAACAGTGCGTTTACCGTCAAAGAACTTTTCAAAACCAGCTCTACTTGAAATAGATTCAATTAATTGTTCTGTATAAGTATTCAGATTTTTGTACAGGTCAGTATTAATATACTGTCCAAAGTTACTAGCTTTTCTACCCATACCATTACGAATAATTTCATGGAAGAAAAGTTTTACTGCTATTTTCCTTGCTCTTGGGTCAACACTCTTAAGTAATGCGTTATATCCATCAATGATATCTTCTTTTATTTCTGGTACAAGTTTAGCTTTTGTATTCATCTGTAAAATGTAGTAAGATCTACTCGTACCCGCATCTTCTTTAGAACGAATGCTAATTGTTCTGACAAATGGGTTTGTAGAATATTGATCATTCAAGTATTCCAAATCTTCTTCAAGAGTTGTAAACTTAGATGTATCTGATACACTGCCAAACCAAAACTCAGGTCTGAACATTTCCTTCATAGTGTCTTTCAAGAATTGCTCATCAGCTGTAGCTCCTGGATTTTCTGCTTCAACACGCATTTTATCCAAAATAAGAGTACCTATAATGACATCTGCCATTTCCTCTTGTTCTTGGAATATGTTGCCGAATAAGTTTCTTAAAGATGTCAGCGGATTGCTTCTTGACAACATGATTCTTGACAATTGTGCATTCATGTCGCTTACAGCTTGTGCTAAAGGGTTCCAAACAGTTTCACCTTTAAACAACTCAGAACTATTCTGGAAGATACCTGTATTGTTTTTTAATCTGCTAATAGACTTACTAAATCTATCAACCATTGCTGCACTTGGCTTAATGCGCTTAAACAAGTTAACAATTCTGCCAGCATCCATGATACCAAAAGACTGTGCTGCTTGTTTAGCATATAGATCCAAAAGAATGTATTTCTGAGCTTCTAAACTTAAAGGTTCACCAGACTTGGTAGTAATTGAGTATCCAAGTTCTGCAGGTGTAAGAAGCTTTGCGTCAAGTCTTTCACTACTAATAGATTCCGGTGTTGTATACTTAATGCTAATATTTCCAAAAGATATATTTCTAGCATTTGCAGACAAAATCTTAGCGGCAGTCAAATCTTTGACAACCTGATCCGTAAGTAACTTTCTCTTCTCGCTGTTAACCTCTTTATAGAACATCTTAGTATATGTGCCATTAATCTCTGAGTCTTTAACAGAATCAACTGCATTAATAACTTCGGGAAGCATATTTGTAAACACCGCCATTTCAAGTGGTAGACCTAAACCAATCATTGCAAGTGTAACATTCAAGTTAACATCATTAAGTTGCAATAAGGCAGGAATAGGATCTTTTGCACCGTCAGCAAACATACCCAAAGCGTTACCTACTAGTTGAATTGCTCTGTAAGATTCATTACCTCCAAAAGAATCGTAAAACTTAGAACTTCCAGATTCGTCTGTCAAGAACCAAATTCTTTCATCAGATTTTAATCTAAGTTTATTAGCACCTACAAGAGCTAAAAACTTGTTGAAGTTTGCAGTAATACCAATTCCATCCTTATTTACAGCATTAAGTCTGTTAACATTAATAACACCATCAATACTGAAGGCATTGTACTTTGCAGCAATTGTTTCTGGTGAAAGACCTAATATATTAACAGCCAAGTTTTTAAACATACTTGGATCAGATCTTTCTTCAGAATATAAACTTTCAAATACAATTTTATTACTAATGATACCCAGCTTAGCATCAAGATTTTGATTCTGATATGTTTCTACGGGAATCTGAGGATTTTCTCTAAACATATCAACTGTATAGGGTAATCCATTTGCTGCAAGAACTAGCTGAACTGCATTAATGTAATTGTAAAGTTTTACAAATGCTTTTTTATCTAAATCACTGAACTGTGATTCAAGTAATTCAGTTTGTCGTTTTGCTTGTCTAAGTCTTGATGAAAGTTCTCCTTGTAGTTTCCAGTCAGCAACTTCTTCGTTCGACTCATTTGTCGTTCTTACTGCAAGGTATTCTTCAAAAGCCTGTTTCTGAATGTTCTCGGCTTCCCATACTTTTGCAACATCTGTCATTGTAGGAAGACCCATCAATTCCATTACACGTTCAGTGTCCTCGTCATAAACAACTTCGTTATCCTTTCTTGCTTCAAATGTCTCCTGCATTAGCTCTCTGTGAGCTTTGGAAACTTCATTGCGGAATACTGAATTACTTCCAATAGAATTAATAAGTTCAAGGAACTGGGCTTCTGTTCTATTTACTTCAGTATATCCTGTATAATCTCCGTACACATGTTTTTTACCAGTTGCATCATTGTAAGAAGCATAACCATGTGCATATAGTGAGTCAATGTCAAGGTCAGAACCGGCAAGCAAGTGAACGAGCTGAGGTACTATGATAGTATTTTTATAAGATGCATCAATGAAGTCTACAATTTTAAATGCTATCATTGAACGCTTATCTTCTGTAGGAATACGTGTAGCAAATGCTTTTGTCATCTTTTCTTTGAAGAGATTGTATTCTTCAAAAGATTTAAACTCCGGCATTGGTACAATTACTTCTACAAAATATGTAGTATTACCATTTGCATCTACTTCAGTTGTAATTCCAGGGTACCTTGTTCCGTATCTAGACTCATCTAAATACTGCATGTACTGACCATTACTTTCAGCAATATCTTGCTCTAAGGAATCAATAACACGTCCTGTTTCTCTATCAAAGAGTAATTTATATCCAAAACTAGTTGCGTGGAAATACTTACCACCTTTCACTTTTTCGTCAAATACTTTATTACTGTAGTGACTAAAGAAGTAATATTGGAATGTTTTTCTTATAACTGGAAGGTTAACATTAAACTTAGGTTTACCATCCTGAGTCTCAAAGAATTTCAACATGTTACTGTCAGCTCCCTGATCTACAAGTGCTTCACGAATTGTATCTACTAACTCACCAACATTAATGTTACCATTTTCGTCACGCAGTGCTTTTAGCATAAACTGCAAACGTGAGTTTGTAGATCTAGCTAATGTAGTATTGTACTTAGAAAGTATTTCAGCTAGTTGTGTAGTTTCATTAGTAACCCTTTCTTTATCTTCTACTGAAGACTCCGCAAGCATTCTATCAATTGTGTGCTGTATGTCAGCTGGCAATAGAATTTTAGCTTGAACTGACGCTTTAGAATCTTCAGAAATACCACTTGTTTCTACCTGGTTAAACTTAAACCTTGCGTCAACACGGTAACTACTTCTGTTTAAAGAAATATAATTACCATCTCTTTCCTCCATGCTTACAGGAAGGCTAGTGACTTTTTTAGAAGCTGTGGTATCCATCAACATATCTATTTGATGGTACTCCATTGCATTTAACAAGTCATGAAGTTTCTGACGATGAGGTCTAGGAATCCAGAAACCATGTATTGTATTATACAGTTCTCTAATCTGATTTTGAATTAGTTCATATTCTGTATTACCAGGTTCAATCATTCTAGCTCTTTGACGCAAATCATAAATTGAACGATAAGCATTTTCTAAAGTAGCTCGTTCTTCTTCACTAGATACGTTAAGTACACTAACATCTGTCCTATTAATAATATGCTCTGACTGCTTGAAATAGTTTTCACGACCGGCGTGAACTGTTTTAAATGAGTTTAATACAATTCGGTTATCTTCTAAATAGTTTATTTCAGCAGGTGTGAGCTTTCTGTAATTTGCTTGAATAAGAAGATTGCGTGCTTTCTCAGGTAATCTGCCGGTCTCCTGATAAAAGTCAATTCTATGCATTAACAATGTCAAAGACTGACCATCAAATACTTTTTCTCTACCTTTTTCTTCCTGAATAATACCTTCTTCGTTAGTAAGGTTTTCAAACAACTGTCTTACAGATTCATCTTCTATTTCATCTATACTATCATATTGACCAGCAAGAATATTATTTCTGTCTAGCAACATAGTAATATCATCTACGTGAGCTACATTATACCACCCACGTTTCATTGTACTACCTGCAGCAAGAAGAGACTTATTACGTTTAAAGTAGTCAATAGTATTTTTAATACCCATTGCTCTATCACCGTCAATTAATTGATTTACAAATAAGCTGTTAATCAAGTAATTGAAATAATAGTCTTTTAAGAATTGCTCGTCACCATTAATACCCAAATCTTTATTTGTAAAGTATACGGATTGGAAAGCAGCACCTCTAGTTGATACCTTGGTTTGCTTAACATCACTGTTATTAATGGTTCCATTTTTAATTTCTCTAGGTCTTGAACCACCTTTAAGTATAATAGAACCTTTTTCGTCTTTCTTAATAATATCGTTTGTGAGAAGATTGTTTAAGTATTTGTTAAAAGACTCTTCAGCATATAAACCAAGTTGTTTATCTAATCTACTTTTTACTTCAGCGTCTAAATTCTTAAAGTCAATCTTATCCTCACCCTGACGTTTTGCTATTTCGATAAGTTCATTTCTTAATGAAGCTCTTTCATATTCATTAGATCCTTCTTCAAAGTTTGTAATAGCTTGACCTGTTAAAAAGAAATCATCAAGATTATTAAACTGAAATGCACGTAATTTTTTTGCCTCAGCTAAAGAAGTATCATCCGTGATTATTTCACCATTCTGACCTTTTTTAGCATTGAAATTATTTAAGTAAGTATTTTGTCCTTGCTCGTATAATGATTCTCTTAAAGATCTTGCTGACCATTCTCTTTGAATCCTGTTAAACTCTTGCTGTACAGCAATTCGTAAATACTGAACAGGAGTATTCTCATAAGACACTTTACCAGCAACAATCTTTGGAGCAAAGTTTATATACATCGCACTAACTAAAAAGTTAGTTTGAGAAGCTTCAAGCTGAGTCAAATTTCTGTTGAAAACAGTTACCTCGCCAGTTAACGATACTCTTTCATCATTATTAGTTGTCATCTGATGTTCAGATTTCAACTGTGTACGTTGAGAGAAATTCATCAACTCTTGCAAATACTGAGATCTTGCATTTAAACCTTTATAATTAGCTGATCTTACTTTCTGACCATTAACTATTTGTTCAACACCAGCATTAACACTAACAGAAAGGTTTTCAAAAAATGTTTTAAGAGCAAGTCTTCTTTCAACAGTTTTCTTTTCACCTTCCGCGCTATTCTTTAAAGCAGATGCAATAAAGAAGTTATCTTCAAACCATGGTTTCAAGTAATCATTGTAATAAATACTTGTTGATAAAGCTTCTTCCAAACCTTTATTTCTAATGTCCTGAAGAAGCAAGACAGCAGGTGTATATTTTACATATCTGTATACAGGCTTGCCTTCTGCATTAGTAACAACTGATGGAAGTTCTTTTGGGTCCATTTTCAGAACATACTTCATTGCTCTGCGCAAAGAAGCATAGAAACTATCATTTCCAGCTGTTCTAGAACTACTCAACAAGTCTAACTTCTGACCTTGAGTAGTATTAAATCTGACACCTTTAGACATGTTTTTAGACATGTCACTAAGATTCTTAAAGAAGTTCTTAGACAGGTATTCGTCACCGTGAGCAAAACTTTCAAAAGCATAGTAATGTCTAAACACTGTTTCTTCAGTTCTTGGAAGAACTCCATTCTCTTTAACATCAATTGAAAGTAGTGAGAAACGTAATAGTGATTTAGGAATATTAATTCCTAACACCTGCATATTTTTATAAATAGAATTTACTAGCTGCTCTAGTTTAACTTCTTGATTACTCACAATAAGATCTGTGACACGTCCTGTGTTCTGATAAATACTTAATGCAAGATTTGAAAGCGTTTCTGCAGCTTTCTTATACTCTTCGTCAGATGCCGACTTAGTATTTGTAGATTTAAGTTTTGCTTCAAGAGCATCCATCTTAGACTGCACATCAGCTCTTGTTAACTTTTCAATCTGATTAGATGAAGTAGAAGAAGATATCAATTGATTCTGGTCATCCCTTTCTTCTTTTGTAATCAATCTGGTAAGTAATGAATCCATTTCAGCATTGTGAAAAGTATCAATTACCTGACTATACAAGAGCAAATCTCCACCAATAGGTTCAAAGTTTTCATTGAAACGAATATTCTTTTGTAAGACGTTAAACACAGCGTCTAAAGAACGAGCTTCGTCAATGTTTTCATCATATCTATACTGCTCTCCAGCAAGTGCTATTCTTGGAATAATTTCTTCAGGCATAGCATTAGCTGTAATCTTCATCAATAGATTAAAGATGTTTGATCCATCTACCATTCTAGAATACTTCACACCATTCTCATCTTCAGTCTCATATTTAACTAAAGACAAGAATCTTCTCATTTCTCTAGGAAGACCTTCTAGTGGATTAATGTTAAAGAAAGATGCATCAAGATCAGCAGATGAACCAATTTCATCTTCTGTGATATCGAAATCATTTTCATTGAACTCTTCTTGAGTTGTTACATCCTCTTCTTCTCTATGTGCAGGAGTAGTACCATAGTTGATATGCTTAAGAATACCTTTTACTTGATTGAATAAAACATCAACAGCTTTATCATAAGTTTGAGCTACACCTGTATCATCAATATTATCATACGCCGGATTACCGGTCATGTTTTCAGCTTTAGCTTGAAAAGGTACTTGCTGACCATCAATGTTGAATTGTAAAACACCATGTGCTAAAACAGCACGCATATCATCAAGTCTTGTTTTCCAGTTTGCTAAAATCTGCGAATCTTTTCCAGGATTGTTTACCATCCATGTATCAAGATTAAAGTCAGACATTGCTAAAAGCTTTCTCTGCAAATCAAACTTATCCTTGAGCGTAAGTTTTATCTCTGGATTAATTTCCGAAAACTCACGAGGATCAAAGTTCATTATTTCATATGCTATTCTATAAGCAAGCTGCTTTTGATCTTCTACTGGAAGAAAACTAGTTACACGTTTTACAGAACCATCTTCTTTCTGTACAATTCTATGACGAGTTGGTGCAAGTTCAAATGCAACAGAACCTGTTTCATAATTACTAATTACGGCTGCATTCTTGTAATATCCTGTAGAAATTCTACCATAAACCTTGTCAATTGTATTAGCATTAGCTGTAAAGAACTTAATTAAGTCTTTCAACAAACTAAATAATTTAGCAAGGAGACCTACAGGTTTAGATGCTTTAGGTTTTGTCATATAAGATTTAAAACCTTCAGCTAAAATCTCTTCTGCAATTAAATTTTCTATACGCTCTTTGCTACCAACAACTTTACGACGTTCCGCAAATTTTTTTCTATATTCTTCGCTAAAGTACTTTGAATTTTTAGGGTCAGCTTTAACCTGCTTTAAAAGTTTTGATCTTTCTTCAGATGTCATTAATCTTCTGAAGACATGGTGAAAAGCTTCGTGATAAATTGTACCACCTGATTTAATTGTCTTATTAAGATAAATTACACTATCCTTATACATACCCAAGATAGTACCGTTTGCTTCCACCATTTCAAGAAGTTCTTGAACTTCTTTTTCTTCTAGAGAAACAGACTTCAAGTTTTCCTGTAACCAAGCTTTTTCAGATTGAAGTCTTTCTTCACTGAAAGGTTCGGTATAGTTATCTGAGAAATCTTCTTGTACAGAAAGGATGCTATCCTCAACAGGTATATCTAACCCATTGCTCTGTACCGAAGGAGTATTTGTAATGTTTTCTGATCCAGTGTTTGTGACTTCTTGAACCGGTGAAACAGAAGTCGTAGAATTCTGGTATGTCGCTTCAAATGCGACTCTACTTGGTTTAGGAGTAAGTACTTGATAGTACTTTGTGTTGAATTTACCAATTTTAACATCATTGACACGTAAAGAGTAGTTGAGACCTTCTCCAGGTAAGCCTGGGCTAGTTTGAGCAATAATTAGAAAAGGATTCTTTTTTAAACCGCTTTTCTCGTAAGCTGCTTTAAGTTCGTCACTTCCAGCATTGATTACACCCTCTAAAGTATTTACTAGCGAGTCTACAATGCTTTTGCTAATTCTTTGTACACTGCTAGAAACTCTTGAGTTATAATTTCTAAGATCAGAATCTTCAGGATGTCTTGCTTGCAGTTTAACTAAATCCGCATAAAAATCAATTATACCATCAGGAGTATTTACATCGTGAATACCTAGAGATGTATACTTGGATTTTAATTTTTCAGTGACACTATTAGATTTAAATCTATCTAAACTTTCTTTAATTGTATCAATAGGAAACTCAATGCTAATAGGTGCAATCAAATTACCATAGACTCTCTGCATTGGTTTTACACTGAATACTAATACAGGTTCGTTTTCTTGATTTTTACGAACATTAATATTAATAGCAATACCACCACGAGGATCTATCTGAATACTTTTGGTATTGAACTCAAAGTTTAAATCATTAATCTGTTCATCACTTAAACCCTCAGCAGTACTTAACGCTTGAGCAATACTATCAAAATGCTCAGATATACGTGCATAAAAACCAATAAACTTAGCGTTATTAAACATGGTAGAGGTAACAGAATTTGATGTTACCAATCCTGAAGAAGTCTTTGTTAATAGATATTTTTTGTTATAGGGTATTGATCTGGAATTCATTGAATTAATCCAGCGACCCAAATTTGACTTACCAAAATAATCAATTGCAAATTCTGATACAGAGCTATATGAATTACCATTGAATTGAATTATTTCATTAGCGTTCAACTGAGATTCAAAAGACCAGTTAGTTGCATCAATATCAAATTCTTCAGGATTAACCTGTATACTAGAACGATTAGTATTTGTATAAAGAATCAAAGGAATTTGTGCAGTCCTTCTTTCTAATTCCAAACCAGTTCTTTCATCAAGTTTTACAACTTCAACAGTAGGGGTAGTATCAGGATTGTTTGCTACATAGTCTTCTAAAGATTGACTTGTCACAGCTGAACCTGTACTGTAAGAGAATAGATTGTAACTATTCTGGAAAATATTTGTTACATCAGTAACAGGTCCGCCAGACTCTACAACAGGTAAAACTTGAGCTTCAAACTGTTTGTACAGTTCATACGCCTTAGCTAGTTCCTGAAGATCTGCTTGACTAAGCTTCGAATACTTACCATTTCTGTTTACCACTGAAGTGTTTTGAACCCTTTTAAGATGTTCAGGATTACTAAAATCTACTATAGTAGTATTGTTATTATTATCTACAAAACTGTAGTTATTAAGGGTAAATATTTCAAATGTTTCACCCGTACCTTCTACAACCCCAACTAAAATAAAACCTTGTTCTTGCTTAGGTCTTGCTACAGTTAATACTTCACTAAATCCTACTGATCGTTCAAGCTTCTGAATTTGTGCTTCACTTTCAAATGTCTCATGTGTACGATTTGCAAGTCCTGCAATTGAAGGATTAGATGATGCTTCAGAATACATTCTAGAAATACGATCATCTGCAATATTTCCAACCTTTACAGCAAATACTTTAAATGAAGAATTAATAGCTTCTTTAGATTTTGAAGCAAGAATTTCAGATGCCGGCTTTTGACCTTCTAGAATTACATCGCGCATTCTTAATCCTGAACGCATATTAACATCAAAGAAAATTGTTTCCCCGTTGTTAAATGACTCACTAGGAGCTGGGAGGGCTGGTCTTGCAAAAAGATAATCGGTTATTACAGTTCCATCTAATGAAACATATTGATCACCTTCTTTGTAAGCTTCAACAACTACAAATCCAGGTAGACTCACGATATATGTTTGAAGATCTTCTGACAAGTTCTTCAATCTTACGTAAGGTGATTTACCAATTAATTTTTTACGAGCTGCTGATGTACGATTAAGTAAAAAGGTCTGGTTCTCAAGACTTAAATTCTTCAAAGTAGAATCTAAAAAATCCATGAACTTATTTATATCCTGAAGTTTTTCGTCTTGATTTTTATACGAAAAAGCTGATATATAAGCATTTACGTCTTTAAGAATTATATCTAGTTGTACCTGAGTAATAGATTTCAATGACTCAAGGTTCTTAATGGAATCAAGAATACTTTCCGGTTTAATTGTAGATGTCTTAGACTTGACACCATACATTTCAGCAATCTTGTCTACAAATTGCTCAGGGTTTGATTCAATAAGATCTTTTAAACCAATAACACCAGATGCACTACCAAGCTCATAGAAAGACGAATCTAACCCATGCAGAGCTTGAAACAGTTCTGCAAAAGAATAAATAGCGGTTGCTTTATTAAATGGGATTAGGGAACCGTTAGAGATTACTGCTTTTGCTACATTATCAAAGTTAGTATATCGCTGTGGGTCCGCCTGCACCAGCTTCTTTAAAATGGGAAGAAAGTCCGCAGGTGTTACCTTACAGTTTGTCATAGTTTACCGGATTAGCTAATTTTACAAGAGACAAGTAAGCGCATCATTGATGTCCGAAGCCAAGTCTCTCTCTATATCAAAGTTAACACTTTTTTCCTTATTTTGTAGAGCTTTTTGTTTAAACTCTACAAGTTCAGAATGGATATTTTTTAAATCTTTCGAGTTTAAATTTTCTTCTTGAGTAAGCGAAGCAACATCAATATTTGGTGTAGATGTTTCTTTGTCGCTTATTACGGGTTCTGTAAAAGGTAGTTCTACTTGTCCTTCAGCTGATTTTGCTTTAAGGTCTTTCACAGCTTTTTTACCAGCTACCGTATTAACATAGTCCTTAATACTGGACAATTTGTTTTTAGCTCTCTTATTATATTTATTAAACTTATCTGTCAAATCTTTAATAAACTGTTCTTGCTTAACCCAAGATTCACCGGGTAAATTTTCAATAGCAAAGTCTACTAAAAATCTATCTTCTACTGCAGGTTCAACTTCTACTGGAGCAGTTTCTGTAGAAGTAGGTAAAGATTCTTCTTGAGTAACAGGATTGTTTGAAGCATTATCAAAAGCATCTAAAACGGATAAGTCATCCATTTCACTGCTAGTAACAGGTAAAGGTTGAGAAGAAGATTCAATTTCAGCATTATTATCTTCTAAATCTAAACCAGTTTCAATATTAGCTGCTGGTGCACTAGATGGTGGAAGTTCATCATCATCGTCATTTACAGGAGTCGTAGGTGCAGGTTGAGGAGCTGTGTCATTCTGATTATCTTGAACATCTGGGGCTTTAGTTTTGTCAATACTATATTTATCTTTTATAGCATCTACCAGTTTAGTTAACTCTTGTTGAACATACTCTTGTTCTTCTACACCTCTTGTAGGTGAAACATATACCGCAAAGATGTTTTTGTATGACTCTTGACTTTTAATAAACTCTTTTACTTCTTTAGAAATGCGATCATAGTTTTCGACCATGAACTGCATGAACTCCATAGAGTTTATTTGATCTTGATTACCAAAGCGTTCAGCAAGCTCTTTCCTAGTAATGCTCAATGCAAGCTCGTTTTCTAAATATGTTAAAGCATCAGAAATTCTTGCTTTAAATTCACCATCTGCAAAACGCAAATGTGCTTTTCTAAAATTCTTAGGGTCTAATAGAATATCTACTGCATTAATATAATCCTTTGCGTTTTTATCAAGTCTTATAAAGTCAACAAGTTTGTCAATACTTTGTCTAATTGTTTCATCTGATACTGTAGTATTTAATCCAGCTTGTTTGTTTTTTAGATTTACAATCTTTTTAAATAACTGTTGAACAGTATCATTTTTGATCATCGAGTTAAACTCTTCTTTTGTAAGAGTTCCATCTTGATATGCTTTTTTATTTGCAGTGCCAATAAATGTGTATTGAAGATCTTTAGGAAGTTTTTTATTCTTCTCTCTTTCATCACCACTCAGTTCTTCTTGACCGTCTAATTCTTCTTCTTCAACGGTGTTTTCAAACAACCAGAATTGTTTCCAGCTATTAAGTAACTCTAACTCTTCTACTTTATTGTCTATAGATTGCTTAACAGCAGGATCTTTTGTTTGCTCATACGATTCACGCAGATTTGCTAATTCACTTTGAACAATACCCAGTTCACTTTCAAGATTTCTAGGATTACTCAAAATACGCATTGCGTAGTCCGCACTGTTTGCAATTTCACTTATACCTCTCAATTCATTAGCAAGAGTTCTAGATCTTTCGCCAGCTAACTTACCCTTGATACTATTCACAGCTACAACATCAATTGCACCATATAGTGCATTTTGCAAATACATTGCTCTTCTAAAATCTTTACTGTCTTTAGGGAATATGTAAGGATCTACTAATGGACCATATTTGCGGACAAGACTTTTGTATGTATCAGTGTAAGTATTAATATCATCTGCTATTTTATTGGTAAACTCTTTTACAGAATTATAACCAGTTTCTTTGATATCAACACCATAAGCTTCTTTAAATTCTTCTTCTGAAAACTGCTCACCAGTTTGACGAAGTCCTGTTATAAATGCATCAGTAGAATTTGTCATCATAGCTGCACGAACTGCAGATACTAATGCATCCTCTTTAGCATTATTAAATTCATAAACATTTCCGGTAGTGGCTGCTTCAGTCATATTCTCAGAAGCTACAGCTTGTTCTCTAGCGTTGCGCATGTAGTGAGAAGTACCGTTTCGTTTATTGTCAAAAAATAAATTAAGCTGATTAACAGCATCTGTCACTTTTTGATCTTGATTTTTCATTGACTCTAGATTACCCTGCATAGCAGCATAACCGTACTCACTTGCTTTACCACCAACATATGTAACAGGTGCAACTAATCTACCTGTAAGTGCGCCAATTAAAAATGTCTTAAAACCTTCTTGACCAGCTTGAGAACGTGCACCTCTGGTAATAGATTCTTCTAAGGAAATAGGATTACCATTGTATATAGATTCGTAGTAATCTTTTACTCCAACAGCACTACCTTCTTGTAGCAATTCCTGCACACCTTCGGTAAGTTCAAACTTACCCATACCCCTACCCATAGACTTTGTAGCTTCCCAAGCAGCTCGTTTTTTTCCAAAGTCTTCAGCAATTTCACCTAGGTTACCAAAGGTTCCAAAAAATCCTTGTTTGTAGAACTTGGTTTTAACATCATTTGCAACAGCTCTTGTAAGAACTCTGTCTTCAGCATTATTGATAACCATTTCACGCATGAACTTATTAGTAGGTCCAAAACGACTAAACAGATTACCAAACTGAATTTTATTCATTGTCAGAAGAATACCCATGTTAATATCAAACACAGATCCTCCAACATTCATTGCTGTTTCTCTAATTGCTTTTTCTTCTTCAGTAGTAGGAACTCTATCGTACTGTTCTCTGAATTGATTATGTAAAGCTGTATAAGTATCACCGTATGCATTAGCACTTTCAAATGCAGACTCAGATGTAGCAAGTGTCATTTCATTAAGGCTTCTTCTGAAACCATTAAAACCCACACCAGCCAACTTTAGCATATCCGCACCATTAGCACCCGCTAAAGCTATTTCTTTACCTGTACGCATCAAGTTACCAGCAACAGGTATAAAGTTTTCACCAGCAGCCCATATTTTACCATAAAGACTTTCAGCTTTTGCAATATCAGCAAAGTTCATTCCTACAGCTCTAAAAGTTTCATTGACAACTCTGTTACCAAATTCACCCACTCGACCCATAGTACTAAGATTAGAAGCTGCCTCAGCGTGTGTCATACCTGCACGTGCAACATCATCTGCTGCACTTCTACCAGCTGCAGCAGCTGTTTCTAGTATTCTTGTAGAAGCACTCAAACCTTCAGCTGCAGATTCAGCGGTAATAGCTCCAGCACCTAAAGTCGCAGCTCTTGCTGTAAGACCTACGCCTTTTAATCCTGCAGATACCGCTGCACCAACACCAAAGGTCAACGCAGTTTCAGCTGCAATTTCTGTTAGAGTTCCTAAAGTGTAACCAGCATTACCAATAAAATCTTTGACAAATTTTTTATTAAAGAAACTGTCCTGCTCTTCAGGAGTCATGAATATTGTATTTCTCAACTCATTATCCTGATCTTGATAGTATTGTTTTAAAAGATCGTCTTCATCTTTATTAATACCATAGGCACCTAAAGTAAATATTGATCTCAGTAATCTTCCGGTACTGTAAGCTCCTTCTACAAAAGAGTTTCCAAATTTGTAACCAAAATCATCAAACGCCTTACCAAAAGTACTACCCCAAGTTTCTGCTGCTGCATAACCTGCATAGTTTTGAGAATAATCTGAAGGATTAAAACCCTGTTGCTGAAAAAAATCTTGTGCACGAAAAGGTGCTACTGAAGACTCAGGAAAGTATTGAGTACCATAACCACCAGTATTTACAGCATTAACAGCTGTCTGAAATGGATTATCTGGTACTTTATTTTGATCCTGATATACGTCAGTTGCAACAGATCCAAAAGCTGAATCAAAAGGGTTATTTTCAAACTCCGCCATTATTAATTACTTTGGTCTAAGTATTTTTGAAATTCTTGTTCGAGAATTGTTTCTACAGCATTTAAAGCATTAGCATCACCAGGCATAATGTTTTGGGTAACAGGATATTTAAAAGGAACATCTTTACCATTTACTCTCTTTGTACCCTGGATTATTAACGCATAACCACCATCTCCAGAAACTTGTCCACTGATAGTTCCTTTAAATCCTGCACTTTCCATATAAGATGGAAATTCTACAACACTAAATGGTTCTGTAGCAAACTTATCTAAGTTTACAAGAGACTGAGGACTAAAAGTGTTTGCTCCCAAATAGGGTTGTGTTCTTGGCATAATTCTACCAAGCTGTGAGTAAGGAACAGTAATTTTAACTTCATTACCTGCAAAACCATCTTTTTTATAATTAACTCCACTAGCAGCTTTAGATGAAGGAGATACTCTAAAAGTAATATCAGCTGTTTTTGAAACAGGGTTAAAAGCAATTTCAGCATTATTACCATAAAGCTCAGCAAGGTCGTTTATGTTAACACCTTTAATAGCTTCGTTAAAATCAGATTCTCCACGCTTATAATCACTTGTCACGTCTTTACCGTCAATAACAACTTTCTGTACATTGTTTTGATTAAACAATTGACCCACATCTGCACCGGTTACCCTGTTGAACTGAACCATGTCCCCACTAGTAGTAGTTATATTCTGATAACGCTGAGGAAGAGTTGCTGAGATTTTTCTTTCTACTGCTTCTTCAAAAGGTTTAATAACACTTATAATAGGTCTTCCATTTCTGTCAGTTCCTATCACAGACACTTTATCAGCGTACTCTGATTTTACTCTATTACCCGACATTACTTCTAAACGTAAAGCTGCCTGGTAATCATCTTGAGCTTTTGTAGTTTCTGTCCATGAATTATTTAATGCACGAACTAGTGCAGATGCATTTCTAATTGCATCTTTTGTATGACGAATTCCACCAGCTTCTTCATTAATTGCACCACTTGCAAGTGTAGCTCTCTGATATACACCAGTAGAAATATTTGCAATCATTAGTCCTGCTTTTTGCGGACTATCAGGAGCATAAAAGCTCACACCCATTGACTGTGTCAATTCACGTAAAGCTGATAACTCTTGTTGTGAGTATGTAATTTTACCCCCACTTTTTGCGTGAGACGCCATTTTACTTACAAGACTGCTATACACAGCGCCTTTTTCACTTCCTGCAACAAAGTTTAGTAGTCCTCCTTTAGGATCAACAAGGTAAGAAGCCATTTGCTGCACCCCTTGACTATTTAAAGTATTAGCAGCAGTAAGAGCACTAACAGACTGAATATCTGTATTTCTACCAAGTGGGACTTCTGTCGGCACAATATCTCCTTTTGCTACACCAATTTTATAATCATAAGTAAATTTTAGATAGTCTCTTTCTTTAGCTAACTCATGATCAAGAAGTTTCATACTTCTATCATGCGCCATCTGAGCAAACTTAAGTTTCACATCATCAGGTTTCATAGTCATTGACTGTGTAGCCATAGCTCTATTAGTACCCCATTGAATAGCAGCATTTTGTTTTTTAGATGAAAACAAATGATTTACAATAGCATTAGAAAGTCTAATGTCATCAGCATTTGCAATTTCAGAAGCAACGTTCAGATTGTTTTTAGTTTGCTCATCTAGTGCAGTCTTTGCAGCTTTAAGTTGCTCATAACGCTCCTTGAATTGAGGAGGAATGTCATTACCGTAAGTATCATTAAAAAATCTAAGCTTAGCATCTACCTCGGTCATTCTATCTGTACTATTAGACGCAGCTTCTACAAATGTATTTACAAGATCAGGTTGAACTTGTTTTGCATAAGCTTTCAAAGCGTCTTGATAACTCATACCTTGCTGCTGAAATGCTTTAACACCATTGTACTTATCTACTTCTGCAAGAACAGCAAATTGTCTATCAAAGCGATTTCCTAAATGACCTAAAGCCCAGCTGCTAAAAGGTAGTATTGCTTCTTTACCATTTTCAATATCTACAAGATAGTATCCTTTCTGTGCAGTATACTTGATTTGAAGTTTTTCTTTATTAGCTGCTTCATCCAAATATTTCACATAATCTTCAAATGGTACAAAGTCTCTAGACTGAACCGCTTGAATAGATCCATCACCACGTTTAGCATTTTGCAATTCCTCTACACCAATCTGGATATATTGCATTGCTGCAGGATTTGCCTGAGCACGAATATTGGGATCAGTACTTTGAGCGTATTGCTGATACTGTTGAAATGCTTGTTGTGCTCTCTGTGTTTTGACCAAGTCACTTTGCAAATCATTATCCTGTAGCAATGGGTTAAAAACAGTCATTGCTGAAGAGACATTTTGAGGTAGAGCTAAATCTAAATTAGCAATACCCGCAATCTCTTGATCCATCTTCTTTAGCATCAAATTTCTATACTCAATATTATCAGAGTTAGATAATGCTTTATTGAATTGAGAGTTATACAAACTTTTAACTCGCATAAAATTAGCGTCGTAACGCTGCTGCTGCGTAGTTAAAACTTTTGTCAAAAAAGAGAAATCCGGAGTAAAAGAAGGTCTTTCCGGAAATACTGCTTGTACATTAGGTAAGTATGTAGCCATTACTGTTCTCTTTTATCTTTTATTATTCTTGCATACCGTTAAGTGCATTCCACAACATTTGCTGCTGATTCATACCTGGTGACATTACTGCACCATTTGTACCGATACCAAGATTCTGATTATTTAAACGCATTTGTACAGCACGGGCTGCAGCTGCTCCTGCTTGTTTTGCAGCTTCTTCTCCTTTACTGATATTAGCTCTATAACCTTCATCATAAGCAGTAGCAACAGATGAAGCTATTTGACTAGGATCATATAAACCAGGATTAGTTCCGACAATGGCTCCTGTATACATATCGCGAGGATCATATCCTTGAGCAAAATTAATAGAACCATCAAGAGCATTTACTCTATAAGAAGGTGTAAGAAGTGGAAGCCATTCATTAGTCTTCTGAGCATTTGTAACACCTTCCATCCAGTTTGCTAAGTTACGATATTTAATTTGTCTTCTCTCATTCTCAGCAGCTTGACCTTTAATAGCAAGTGCATCATTGTAAGCTCCACGTAACTTAGTGTTCTCTAACATTCCTTGACGCAACGCTTGAGCATTTCTTGCATTTGTATTATTAACAATACCAACATTACCTTGCTCATATTGTGAAATAACATTTGCAATATCTTCAGCAGATTGACCAGAGTATCCCATAACATTAGCACGTGCAACTTGACCATCGCTGGTGTTTTCTACTAAGTCTACACCTTTGTTAAATTGTTCTTGTCTAGCAGCAATTTGCCTAGCAGGATCAAGTAATACATAGTCTTCTTCAACAATAGGTACTTGATAAAGAACAGGATCAAATTCAGTAACCTTATCTGTAAGACCTACCGCAAATTTTCCAATATCTTGCAACCACCAGTTTTTAGGAACATCTTTTTGAACTGTAGTTTTTGTTTTCTTTACACCAGTACAAGCAGCATCTCTTTCAGCAACGGTATTGTAAAATACAGCACCTGCAGGAGCTTCTTCTTTTTTACCTTGACCTGACTGTCCATTTTCTCCTTCTACAGAAGAAGGGACACACCAATACACTATTTCAGGAGTTGGTATTTTTTCCGGAGTACTAAAATCAGGAATAGCATCATAGTGTTCAAGACCCCATTTAGTGTCATTTTTCATGACTTCTCTAAACTTGTCCGTAGGTAATACTTTTTGGAAAGCTGGATAATATGTTTTTTCCATGAACTCTTTATTGTTATAAAGAGCTTTAGGATCTTTTAATTGGTCATCTGTTACACCAGTAATACCAAGTAATTCAAAATATTTTTTACGAGTAGCAAGCTCATCTAATTTACCAGCTTCTTCAGCACCAATAAACTTTCTTACAAACTTTGATTCAAAGTCTTGTGGTTTTAAACCCGCGTAAAAATAGTTATAATCTTTTGCAGAACCACTTACCCTAGCTGCACCACTCTGAACAACATCTTTAAAACCATAAGATGTAAGAACACTAGCAACTTGATCTCTTACTTCAGGTGAAGTACCATCAGGTAGCTGTACTCTCCATCGCTTTCTATTAGTATCCCAAGTAACGTATTGTTTTACACTTTCCAATTCTTTTGGTAAAGTCGGCTTAGTATTAGAATTATTATTTGGAGTACTATTAGGGTTACCTGCTGGTGCAGAAGCTTTTGTTCTTGCTGCTTTAGCTTCTTCTAATGTATTATAGTAGGTACCTTTATATTCATAAACTGTTTTACCAGCTGAATTTTTAGCTTCATATATTTTGTCATCTCCGCTACCACCAGCTTGAAATACAGGAATTAATCCACCTTTTTCAAATGTTCTACCAGTTCTAGTATACTGAGGTTGAGCATTCATATTACCTTCTAGACCACCTTGAACATTTGCTGAAGAACCAACAGCTCCAGAACCGACAAATACAGGTTTACCACCAACATCTACAAATTTATTTCCTTTTCTGGCAGCTAGAATATCCTCATCAGTTAAATAAGTCAATGGTGCTTTATCATTTCTTTGATATACAACATTACCTTGTTTATCATATGTAACATTTAAAGGTCTAACTACAACAGCAGGACCAGATTTTTCATGTACTACATAAGCCCCCATACCTGGACCGGCATATGTAGATTCACCCCAACCTTGAGTATATGCGTAAGGATCTACAATTTCATAATAACTTTTACCATCAAGAGAAAACTGTTGACCTTGTTCATATTCTCTTTTTTCTACATTGCTCAGAATTCGTTTAGTTCCCGGACCTACAGGTTGAGGAACCGCATCTTCAGGTCTAGTACCGTAATTCAAATATTCAACGCCTCTAATTCGATTAGGTAAACCTTTACCATAAACATTATCATATGTAGGTAACCATTCTTTTTTAGATAAAGTTTCATATCTGTCTTTATCCATCTTAAGCTCTTTTCCGTTTTGAGGATTTACTAGAATTACAGTATCTCCAGTACCCCAACCCGGCTTATCTTCAGTAGCTTTCCAATAGTACTTTACACCATTGATATAAATAGGTGTTGTTTTATTGTAAATAGGATCACCAGCTGTTTCAAATTTTGTAAGACCACCATGCTTTGCTTGATTAAGCTCAGCACTCATAAGTGGAGCAGCAATAGAAGGAACACCATTAGGAAATCCTTTCATTGATTCTTGTACTAATGCAAGTTCAGCAAGTTTTTGTGAATTCTTTTTAACCATGTCACCTGCTGTTCTTTTTGTAATTGCGTCGGCGTCATCGCTCTTCATTAATTGCATGTACTTATTAATGTCATATTGCTTAGCAATTTCCGCAGGTGTGTAACCACCTTTCTTAAACGATTTTCCAAATCTTGCTAAAACTTCTTCATCTTTAATTGCAAGTTTTCGAGTATCAGAAAATATAAAAGATCCACCCGGAACATTGAGAGGTACACCACCTTTAGAGTGACGCTTACCAGTAATTTTAAAATGCTCTAAGAACCCATCATTATTAAGATCTCCCACAATAGTTTCCCCACCTTCAGCTTCAATATTAGCTTCAGATCTAGGTACTGCACCCATTGTATCGGAAATAGGGGTGTTACCCTTATTCTCATAAGGATCAAACGCACTGCCTCTAACCAATCCGTAGTTTCGTTGGTCTCCTGTGCTTCCAGGTTTTTTAGTGATTCTTACTTTCATAAACTTTTAAAGTTTAAAAATGTAAACGGATTTAAATCCCCTACATTTAGAATTTACAATATTTTACGCAGATTACCATAGGATTAATCAAGAAACTCAATCTCTCCACCAGCTGCCATGATTGCAGCAATCTGCTGAGGTGTTAAATCATACTCACCACCTTCTTCAAATCCAGGACCAAATCCATAATTAAATTGGTTTCCTTGATCTTGCGCATAAGTAGTTTTATTTGCGATAAAATTCTGTCCTTGTGCACGGTTTGTAGTATACTGACCAAACATGTCTCTATTTACGTAGTTGTTATCAAATCTAAAATCTGTGTTACCATATTTCTGAAGATTTGCTTCATATTCTTTTAGAGTATCTTTTCTATTCTTACGATTTGCAATTGTACTAATTGCTGAGATAGTTCCGTATGCTAGTGCTTGTCCTTCAGGATCAAGTTCCATAGATCGTGTTTTAACAGTAGGAGCAGCTGCACTATTAGTCTGCCCTGTTGTACCTGTCTGTTGTTGTGCAGGAGCTGCTTGTTGTTGAGAGTTTGCAAGTTTCCATGATTCAACATATGCTTGATAGTCTTTTTCATCTTGAAGTTCTTGACCCATCAAACCTCTACCATTTTGCGCCATCCACTCATCTTTAGTGAGCATTGGTTCTCCACCAACATCAAACTTCTGCATATAGTAACCACCGTATTTTGCCATGTTAGAAAAGTCTGTAGAACCTGCAGGAATATAGTCTACACCCATTGGGGGTACACTAAGTTGCATTTGCTGCTTTCTACGCAGTTCCTCTTGAATAGGTTCTTGATACATACCTGGTTGCTTCCACTGATTCATTAATTCTTTCTGATCTTTTCTCTGCTGAACAACATCGGTAGTTCTGGTTTCACCAGTCTTGGTATTAGTTTCTGTAACATTTTTTGAAGCAGGACCAAACAATTTTCTGTACCCTAATGCAACGTTGTTAATTGCACCTGCACCTAACGCAATAGCTGCAAGATCACCAAAGAAACCTTTATCATCCATTCCTTCAATAGCATACAAAGAAGGGTTTAATGTAGTGTTTGCACCAAAATTTACCATTGTTCTTGTAGGTTTATCTTGGTAAGCTGCAATATTCCTGTTTGTAACTGTTTTTGTTTTAGTCCAGTCACCTTCTTCACCACCACCAATCATTCTTTTCAAAATTTTATCTTGTACTTCTTCAGGAAGAGATTGGAATCCTTCATTCTGTGGTTCACCACCTTCTGCCCAAGTACCAAAACGTTTGTGCCAGTACAGAGGTGAAAATGGATCTTTTGCTTTAGCAGAATCCTTACCACCCATACGGTCCCAAAAACGATCTCTACGTTTTTCTGATCCATGCTGTGTATAATCTTTCATACCATCATATCCACCATGAACTACTTTATAATCATCACCTTTCTTTGCAAGTACCATCCATTTTTTACCAGGACGTGTGCTATTTTTTTTGACACCAACCTTTGAAAAACCCATATTTTTGTAACGCTCCGGGATACCACCTTCTCTCATTTCTTCAGGCTCTTCTTGTTCTCCATATTGCATGTAATCATTGATTGCAGTAGCAGAATGATTCATTACAGATATTTTATCACTAACCCATGGATCTAAATCCGATTCTGGAGTAATGAAATTCTTAAGATTATTTAATCTGTCAATCATAGCATTTACTTGTGTAAGTGCCATTCCTCCATCAGCTTCACCACCATCTTCAGCAAACATCATAGCTAATTTTGCTAACTGAAGTTTATCTTTCATATCCATATTTTGAATTTGCTTTAAAGGATTTGACATACCACCAAACTGATAAAAATTTGTTGGAACAAACACGGGTTGGTTTAACATGTCGTTATAATTTACACCACCCATTTCTTTTACATAGAATCCTCCTTCTGGTGCTGGTGCCCATGATTGACCACTAGCAATAAATTCCTGATAGTTTTGTGGATTATCAGATGCTATTGGTTTTCTTACTTGTGCTGCAACTTCTTGTTTTTTTCTTGCTAACATTCCTTGATCAAATGCTTGTCTTTGCTCATTTGTTGCATCATCATAACTTACGTATTTTCTAAGATTTTCACGTGAAGCAAAGTTTTTATTTGCTGATGCAAAATCAGAACCATAATCAGTTCTTACGCCATTAATATCAGTACTGACTTTAGGAACCATTTGATTAAGAGTCTTTAGTCCTATAAATCCATCTACTCTTGATATTCCGTTTTTAAAACTATTTGCTGTTCTTACACCTAATTGTCCTGAGTCTGTATTACCAGCAGCCATGTTTAAGAAATAAGATTGATAATCTTTAACTCTGTTTTTATCAATTGAAGAATTAGGATTTTCTTGGTTGTACTTCTTAATTAGTTCATATCCTAATTTTTTATCATGGTTATATCTTTCATCTGAAGCAGCACCAGATCTTTTTGCATACTTAACAAACTCATTCCAATTGTTAAGATCTTGAGGTGATAGTGAATTTACTTCAGGTTGTCCACCGTCTTCCAATTGTCCTCCGCATTCAAAGCATCCACCTTCAGCAGCCTTTTTCCAGCTACCTCCGCGCTGTTTATACCATTTAGCAGCAAAACCATTTGCGTATGCAGAAGGATACACATCATATTTAGCTTTAGCAGCAGCTTTTGCTCTACTCCATAGTGAAGGATTTGTCGGTACATTACCACCTGATTTCATATCAGATAGTTCACCACCGTTCTCATATCCAAGCTTTTTCATATATGCTTTTAATTTAGGGTCAGATTGTAATAATTTCATGTCTTGATTAACCATTGAAGAATAATTAGGATCTCCAGGGTTATAGTTCTGAATACCTTTTTTCTTAATTCTTTGTGCGGCAAGATGAAAGCTATCTAATGAACCAAGATCAGGTGTGGATTCTATTTTCTTATAATAATTAGCTATAAGTTGTGGATTTTTATTTAAATAATTATCTATAGCTTTTACATCTACCACTTCATAGTTCCATCCATGATTATCTTTATGTACTTTAACACCTGGAACTTGTTTATCAGCTAAAAATCTAGTAAAATCATAAGGCATATATTCTTCTGCTACATCCCATCCTGAAACTAAATTTTGTTTACTGCCAGATCTTAATTTATTTTGCCATGCACCAGAACCAAAAGTAGATTCTCTACCCACAAGAGATAACATAACCCATGGGTCTACATTATTGTCCTTTGCTGCTTTCACAATATCATTTATCATTTCAGGATCAACATTAGCTCCTGCAAAACGACCTGATGATAAACTTATTGATTCAGGACTATCATATTTTTTATGATCATTATCTTTTAACTTATCATAAACTTCTTGCGATCTATCATAGTACTGTTGATAAGTATCTTTATATCCATAAGTACGTACTGGTGCACTAACTGGTACCTTAACTGGTGCAGAATTTGAAGTAGTTTTACTAGGTTCATCGCTGAACAAATAGTTATACAATTTTGATGCTCCAAGCATAAGATTAAATCCAGCAGGTGGCATCATATATCCATATTGAGCTAATTCAAGCTCACCACCTTCTTCTTTCTTGTGGTTATATGAAATTCTTTTACTAGATGTTTTCTCTCTTTTAAATCTTGCTTTTTCAGCAGAAGATAATTCTGAAGCTGTTTTCGGAGTATCAGCAGATACTCTTTTAGAAGGACGACATGCAGGATAACCTTTACGTTTTTCACCTTCTTGTCTACCACATTCTTTACCTGTCTTAACATCTACCCACTTTTCAGCAAACCATCTGTCGAGACCGCCATGCTGACCACCATTACCCATTACAGGTATTTCTAAAACACTACTACCCCCAAACTGATACTCTTCTCCGGGATACATTATTTGACTATTACCCATATTGTCTATTCCTAAAACAGGGAAATCAACATTCTTCATAGAAATTCTACCACTGGGAATAACATTGAAAGGTCTATTACGATCAACACTATTGCGTTCGTAACCGTACAAAGAAATATATTTATCTAAGTCTTTCATTATCTAAAACTCAATAGTTGTTTTGTCGTAAATAATTTCAATAGCATTTTAATCTCACCGCTTACATTACGTCTCAGCAATAAACGATTACCATAATGACGGAATTTCTTACGCTCAAGAGGTGGTTTTGCATAATCAACATAAGTGGGGTTAATCCTCTTCTTGTATCCATTTGCTTCAGTAATCCACATTGGTGTTGCACCTGCAGCAAACTCAAATCTATTTCTAGTTACATCCCAGAATTGATTAAACCTATACTTATTTTCTTCTTTTGAAAAATGAATATCAATTGAGTTTGTACCGACAATCGGATATTGTAACAATGCAACAGGATTATTTTTGGGTTTTATTTGCATGTTCAAATTACCAGAAATCTGTTCATTGTTAAATATTACAGCTCGATCAAAATTGTGATCTAGAGGAGAGAAGCTATCTTGACAATCATTATAATACTTGTAGTTTTCAAGTAAGTACTCTACACTTCTAGTTGTAGTAACATTGTTTCCACTAGTAACTGGAAATTCAACTTCCCATGGATAATCTATACCATAGTAATTAGAGTATAAATCACATCTGTCGTTGTGCTTCCAAAACTCAGCACCCTTAATTGTTAAGAAATGCTCATATGCAGGTAATGTCAAACTAGGATGCCAGTCGTGAAAACTTACCCAAACTTTTGACTTAGGGTCATAACTGATAGTCCAGCTACAATCTTCAAAATATTTAGGATTTGTAAGTTCAACATAGCATCTGCTACCAACCGGTGTTAAAGGTTGGTTTTCTATTAGATTGTAATTACAAGGAACATAAAACTTCTTAGCTTCTATGTCATATTTAATTTCTGGTAGTAATGGTTTAAAATCTCTTTTTGTAAAATAGATCAAATCATACTGACCATCATATATTGTCTGGCAACCAATTCCTTCAACAGGATTATCATAGAGATCATAATCAGGAAATGCTTGCAATAACTTAGATGGTAAGTACTCAGCAAACCAGAGACGCATACCGTTACGAGATATTTCTTCTAAACCTCCGCCACCATATTGGACCACTTTACCAATTTTCTGAGAAATGTAAAACAATCCATAAGGAGTATTAACAGCAGATCTATGACTTTGACAGCTTCCATATTCAAGAATATCGTCAGCATTTACAAGTGACTGCATATTTTGTTGGAAAAGTCCACCATCACCAATAGTTATCTTAGTACCACCTTGAGTCTGTAGTGTATCTACACCAACAAATCTTGTAGGTTCAGAATCTTCATATAGAATAACAGCTCCGTTTTCATTAAGCGATTTGATGTTATTCACCTTACCGCCAAAATCCTTGTAGTTATTTGCTAGATAAGCTTTCCAGTTATCACGCTTAAGCTCATCTTGTTGTTGTAGAGAGTATATAACCCTGTTGGGGTAGTACTCAAAACAATCTACTGCAACCTGGGGATCATAACTTCTTGGAAGAACTTTACCCCAAGTAGTGAAATTATTATACAGTTTAGAAACACTGAGTGAAAAATCATACTTGTAGTAATTACCCATAGTAATGATATCCGATCTAAACATTTCATTATAATCAGAGTACCCTTCCGGTTCAAAGTGTTTCTCATGTAAAAGTTCACCGTAATCTCTAAATGCAAGGTTGATTTCAGATTCTACAAAGAAGTCTCTTACACCATTATTAAATAAATAAAAGAATGCTCTTTTAAGTACAAACACACCAGTCTTGCTACTAGCTCTATCTAAATGATGAAAATCACTAGGTGTAGTAAGCTGTAAACCGTTCCTAAGATTTAGTTTAATCGTAAAGTCGTTAAGATCAAATCTTTCTAAGTTTGCCCAATAACGAGGAAAAGGTCCGTTAATATAATTTTTGTAATTATAATCTGTACCGTTGTTTTCACCTAGCAACCACTGGTTAAAAAAGAAATAAGGGTTCTTCTCAGTATAACGGTTAATATAAATATCACCACCAAAGATTACACCTGTTCTATACCGGTTACCGTCAGGTTGTGTTTTAAAAACGCAGCTTTCAATTGGAATCTGTACTATTGAATCTAATTGACCATATTGGTTCTCATAGCTTAGTTTAATTGCGCCATAATAAGCAGATGTAGTTCTTGTATATACATCGTTAGTAGGATCATCATGCTTATTTAAATCATGTAATCGAACGCGTGAATTATCTTTTATTGACGTATTACCTACGTTTATATGCGGTTCTACAATGTTAGATTGTAGTTTTACAGCAACAAACTTATTTCTGAAAAGATTATTAATCTTTAAATCATCAACATATGCTTGTACAAATGGATCAATGTATCTACCAGCATTATCAGAAATTGCTCTTCTTCTATTACCCTTACTTGTAATTGGTAATGAGTTGTTATAAAAACCATGAGAGTTTACCTGTAAAGCATAATCTCTATATGGACTAAAGGCATAAATAGCTTCAAGAGATGATTGAATACCAAGAGCGCCATAATATATTAATGCTGGTGCTGCTAATATAATACCAGCAAGTGTACCTACAGGTCTTGCTGTAATCATACTTGCTACATCAGGAATAGCTGTAGCAGTTCCTGATTCAGCTTGTGATATTTTTATTGCACCTGCACCAAGAAATGTAGCACTAATATCAGTCCTGTTTGTCGCTTTACCTAAAGCTGCAAGAACTGCTATACCAGCACCGACAATGGATGCAAATATAAAAGCACCATCTGTAATTAATTTACTTTTAGGATGCTTATATGGAAATTCAAATTTACCTTCTACACTACCATGTTCTACAGTGTATAATTCAATTGCGCCTTGTGAAAAGAAGGGTTTATTAAATGTAGTATCTGGTGAATGAAACGAGTAAATATCTTTTCTGTAAGACGTAGGTGCTAAAGAAGAATGGTCAGGTTTATTACCGTTATCTTTTTTTAACTCAGTTCTTAAAAATACATTAGGATTTAAGTCATTATATGGGAAGTTTTGGTACAAACCCTTTTTTCCAGGTTGTCCACTTATATCATATTCCCACATGTTGTTAAAAAGTCCCTTAGCAACAATACTTCTATTACCTTCACGAGAACCTCTTAAAATTTCATAACCTACAATGTCTAAAATAGGATTACCATCTATATCTAAAGGATGCTGGATATTTAAAAATTCAACACCTAATACAGATATTTTAGAACCGTTATCAGAATGAATATGACTAGTAATATTATCTGGGAATTTATGGTGTCTTATAGCTTTTCCACACAAGTCACCCCAGATATCTGGTTTATCATCTGGATACTTCTCAGTTGATTCCCAGTAACCCATTTGACCTGTAGATGTTAAAACACCACCATCAGGTAATGTTCCCGATGTAGATGTCTTAGTAGCTGTATTATAAACCTGCCAGTTTTTAGTTTCACCAGGAAGTACGTCTGTACCTGAAGCAAGTTGTGTATCAGTTGCTAAAGGTGCACGACCAGGAATATGATATGAAGCTGACCGATGACCTGTTTTATAAATCCATCTAATAAAAAAACTATAAACCTCATCTCTCATATAAGAAGTTTTATTTCCACCTCTTATATAGTAATTTGAAGGATAATCAACAGATAGCCATCTAGATTGAATTTGGTTTGCTAAAGGTTGATAGTTAAAGTCAGGTCGTGTTGTTACACCAGATCTTAATAAATATCCGTTTACTTCAAATATCTTATCACTCTTATAGTAAAGAGCATTTTGTAAGGGAATGTATGATAATGGAATTGTAACCCAAGCTTGGTCAATAAGATCCAAAACAACCTTTTTCTGACGAGTATTGTAATATCCAACACGCCTTGCAACAGTCTGCAAGTTTACTGTAGTGACCATTACAAGTTCAAATTCATCAAAACTTATATCGATCTCATCTATATCTATTTCAATAGATCCGCCAACTCCACTGTGACTCCATAAAGATTGAACATTACTTGGTTTAAAGTAATCTGATACTCTTACACCATTTACAGAGTAAGCTATTACAGCTTGATAGGAACCATTTAAAAGTTGACCGGCACCTTTCCCCTTATTGATACGAATACAGGGTGTATCTACAATAGATTGCAAGAGGGTCTTTTCACAGTCTAACTCATCTGAATATTCAGGAACATAGCATGAAGGATCTGGGGAAAGGTTTACTCCGGTCTTTTTATAGGGTACGTTATCCAGATTTAAATGTCTGTCAGGGTTTAACCCGTCTTGCCAATAAACAGAATGGGTGCAATCATAATTTTCTTTTGCAGCACCTGTAATAAGATTTGTAGTTTTAAAACCTAAGCACTTATCATTTACTACTTTGGTATACTTACACAAACCTTCATTGAATATTCCAATCTCGCTATCAATGTTATTAGTAGAAAAAACAATCCACTCACTACCGGATTTATGAACCAAACCTATTACGGTATATGGTGCAGACGTACAGTACTTGTTAGCTTGTTCATTACCTAATACACCAACTTCACCTAGATGTGAGTTGTTTACTGCGTTACGGGCATGAGTCCACAGTCCCTCACCGACAAATAAGTCGTTGAAGTCTTTAACCATACCTTTTGTGAAGGTATTGTTTTTTTGTAGACTACTCTTATTATCCAGCCCTTCACTCATAGCTTTATGTTAATTTTCTTTTTGTCTAAAAACTTATAAAGATTCTCTGTCAAATGTCCTGTTAACCAGGCTTTAGTTTCTTCATCCTCAATATATCTATCCTCGCATATACGAGTTGATAAATGAAATACCTCATGTGCTATGAGGTTATGCGATATCTGTTCTTGTAAAAGCACAAGATGATATAAGCTATTTGTATAAAAGACGCAACCATCAGCGTCTTCAATAGACCATAGCTCTTTAGTTTTACGATACGTTTTTATAGCAACCTCTTCCATTGAATCAGTTATCATAAAAACTACACTTGCATCATAAACACCTACTTTAATTTTTTTCTGTACAATGCTCATCTTATATTGCTCTTAAACATGTTATAGTAGTTATGATATTGAGCTTTGCGATTCATCTCCCATACACGTTTCAATTCATTAAAGTCAGGAGTGTTCACATAGCTAAATGCATTATTTCTCGCCATTCTTAATTTTTGCGAAATGAATTGCAGTTTATTTTGAACTGCAGATTCACCACTTAAAAACATATTTTCAAATATTCTTTCTTTCAATGCATACTCATAATATTCATTGACAATAGGATGATCAAATACTAAAAGGTTACCAGCATCATCTTCCATTACAGAACTATAATTCAAGTAAATAGTACCCTCGTCAAAATTTACATGAAAGAATCCATTTTCAAGATATCCGATATAATGACTTTTAACAGTTAAATTCCAGCAGTCATTCATTATCTTTCTGCTAGGTTTAATTTCAATAGGCACTAAACGCTTGTATGTATTTACAACATTGTTGTGTATATAAGTTACCGTAGGATTATTATCATCATCGTTTTGCAAGTGAGTTTGCTGACTACCAAAGTTTGTAATTGACTTTTTACCAATAATGATAATTTTAACTCCTGTAATAATTTGTGCTGTATCATTATCAAGAATAATTTCTCCAACGCTTGGTGTTGAAAAATCAAAAGATGCTAATGTTCCATCAGGTAACTGAGCTTGAACAATTACATCCATTGTATTAAGAGTGTGACTTATCAAATTACCATTAGGTTGAAGATCCATTGTAATTGTAAACTGATCTACACTTGTTCTTGATAAAATATTTTGCGCCATCAATACACCTTCAAGTAAACCTTGATTGTAAGTTTTTTCTTTTCTTACAATTGGATGTTCGTTACGTGACTCACAAACCAAAGCAAAATTCAATACATGAAAATCTTCAGGAAGTCTGGCTTTACCTTTATGAATCTCAATACACTTTTGTCTTGTAGGATTCACCTTAAGTCCAAGTTCACGGTTCACCTTAATTGCTACTTTAAGCAATTCTTGAGGTTCTACATAACCTTGACTATCGACACCCTTCATGTCAATCTCGACACTTTGCAAAAGCTCGTCAAATGTTCTATATTGAATTTCGGTTAGCATCGTCTTAAAATTTATTGTCTAGCAAGGTGTCGATTATCCTGCATGATATCAGATGGTATTTGAATCATACCTGCTAAATCTCTTACAACATTTTGTTCAATTTCAGCAAATAAAAATTCAGGTACATGGAAACCTCTTTCTTGCATGTACAAACAATCATCTTTGTCGTCACAGTTATATTTACTAATGTCTTCTTCAAAAACACCTTCAATTCGAATAGCATCCCATTCTAGATTTGGGAAATATAGATAACCATCAAGATACCAGTAATACTTTTTCTTATTGTATTTAAATGTCTTCTGGTTTGCAATTTTTTCAAATGTATTTGGAAAAGTAGGAACAAGTTCCTCACTCATGTCAATGCTTGTTACAGATCTCATTAAAGGACCCCAGTATCCTTGCATCAGCGATGGAACTTTATGTTTAGTTCTTTTGAATGTACACCCGCTTTCAACACAATGACATTGTGCTTCTATTTTGTCAATTTCAATTAGCTCAACAAATGAGAGTGCTTGAAAAACAGAATTAAACTTCATAATACGATTCAGGTTATCCTGACGTCGCATCATGACAGCAGCGTATTTACGAATAAGGGAATAAAGGAAACGGTCGGTTAAAAAAGCATCTTGCTTTACCGACTTAACTTGATTACGCACCCTAGATATTACTTCACCAATTGTTACCATACTTTTGTATGTTTAGGTAGGGTGCTTAGTCAAGTGCTAGTTCATCATAACTATCGAGGTTTTTGATGTTCTCTGCTTCTTTCATAATCCTATAGTTATTTTTTCTAAATAACTTGGATACTTGAAGCGTGTGATCTACTTGCACATATAGTTTCCAGTTTTCAGGATACACTTTACCAAGTGTTCTTTTAAACCTTCTTGAACCTTGAAAACCCCAAATCTCATAATTCTTGAATCTATACCTGGTTTCGTGATTTGTGTAAAATATCTTTGCTAGATAATTATCACTCTCCCAGTTACGATGCTGAATTACTTTGAGATAATCCTGCGATTTTCTAAAGTCTACATTCTTGCGAATTTTAGGTAGACAGGTTCCTATAAACAAATTTCCTACATGCTCCGGAAGCTCAACACCATCCCTGCTTTCCAACACCGTATTCCAGGTAAGCTCATTAAATGTTAAGATTATGTTCTTAATCTCAGCATCAGAAAGCTTATCCAAACCATGTATTTTGCTTCTTAGAAGACTGATAACAGACTTATTAAGAGTACCCAATACAGAGGGTCTAAATCGCGGTGCATTTAAGTCTGGTTTCTTAGCGTCTTTCATGCACGTCCTACAATAAGAATTTAATAAATTTTTGCCACATTTTCATGGTTTCGAACCATTAAAGTGTATAAACAAACTCTGAAACTTTACCTTTCTTCTCACAATGCAGTTCTAAGATTCCTGCACGCTTATTACCAGTCCATTTATTGTGATAATGATAGTAGTCTGAAGAAGATAAACTAGGAAGCTGTCGTGTTGTAAATCCGTTCTCTTCGTTTTCGGTAAGGTACTCTTTGGACCTTTTTGTATGGTAATGACCTACATACAGAGTTCTGTAAAGTGCAGAACCCCACTGAGTTGGAAACTCGGTAGCATAAACTAGCGGATTATTTTTACTGCTTACATCACCGTGCTCAAAACAAAACATGTTTGATCCATAAACATGCACCTTTCTTTCAGCGTAATTACTGTCAAATTCAATATTTGACCAATCTTTAAATCCTTGCTGAAGTGCATGAACTAAGTGAAATGATGATAATCTGTCATGATTACCCGGAAGAAATACAATCTTTAACTTATTGCAGAACTGAGATATTGTTCCTATTGTCTGCATTAGTGAGTCAAATGCTTTTATGTATGTTTCAACAGGTCCTTCACCATTTTCTACTATTGTACCCTTAGTTGTTGTACCATTAAATGTATCCATGTTTAGAGCATCACCACCTACTACAAAAATTATTTCATCTAAATAGTAAGTGTTGTAAGCCTTTGTCAATAAAGACTTTACACAGCTTTCGAGGATTTCTCCGAGGTTTTCGTTTCCAGGTTTTCCAAAGTGAAGATCTTGGAGAGAAAAGACTCCACAGACTTTTTCTTCTGACGATTTATTGAGCAAAATATTACTCTTGTCGAGGGGTTGAATTTCCGGTAATTCATAATTCTGAAGAATTTCTAAAAACGTACTTTGTATAACATGTTCTTCAGGTAGTTTACTAACTAACGCAGAAACATACCATCTACCACTTTTCTCCTTGTTCCAGTATTGCGAGAGTTTCCACTTCTTTGTATCAATGTTTAAAAGTGAAATAATTTCTTCAGCACTTCTAGGTTCTGTAGCAAATAGACCGGTAATCTTGGTAGTACCTGTTTCTAAGTCAACATGTTGCTCTACTATTGTAGCTGATTCAGATTTAGAACTATCAATAATAATCTTACCTAAATTTTCATCGAGTTCTGAAAGAAGTGTAATGGATTCTTCACCATCTACTAGTTTTCGTTGCAAGTAGTTGACAACATGTGTATCAACAACGGGAGAAATATCACTGATTGCATTAACAACTAATTCTTTTAATGCTAGATATTTTTTGAGTGGTATACCTATTTTTTCTGCTTTTTCAAGATCAGAACGCTTGCGTTTCAAGCTTTGGTATACAGATGAAATTAGACTCATGGGCATGGGTTTTCATAAGTAAGTTCTACAAATATATATCTTTTTGTAGAACTTTATGTTAATTTAAGGAAAAATAGTAAGAACCCCCAGTATTGCTACCGGGGGTCTTACAGACCACTGCCAGGAGAAACCAACAAACCTGATCAATGATTTTTTATCTTAACACTGAATATCGTCTGGTCCAATCACCACACCTTCGGTAGTAATAAGCCAGTTCATGTTATTAGCAAATAAATGCGTAAAACCTTGCAGACGTCCACTCATAGAGCCATCAATATACAATTGACATCCAGAACCAAACTCGTCGGGTCTACACGTTGTATAGAATACATTACCACCAATAATAGCCATACTGCATGCAGCACCTGTATCACCACCCCATCCAACGTTAAAGTATTCTACAGGGTCAGTACTGCCACCACCTCCGCCACCGGGTGTAGTTATACTTACTACAGTGCTATTAGTTGGACCACCATTATTGCAGATATTATCA
>Ga0315909_10001295_pt1 | contig 33753 bp, 24 predicted proteins | sample LakEriMetagenome_11_FD_203527 | JGI IMG/M metagenome (GOLD analysis project Ga0315909, IMG submission 203527) | Freshwater fungal communities from buoy surface, Lake Erie, Ohio, United States - Buoy 2 MA125 | ecosystem: Environmental > Aquatic > Freshwater > Lake | place: USA: Lake Erie, Ohio... | reverse complement strand
ATACCTTTTTTCTCTGCCTTCATGACCAAGTATTGGAAATCGATGGCATCAAGATAGTGAAAGTCCATCGGGCTAGGAAGCAGCTTGGCGTTGATCACTGTGTCATCGCGAAGTTTGGATTGCTCAAGTCCTTCTTTGACATCACGTGGCTTGAAACTGATCTGGAAAGATTTGTCGGCAACAAATGTTGCAGCAGGAATATCAGTGAGAAGCTTCGATTTGATTGCTTCTTGATCGATGCTCACTTTATCGGAGTATTCCCAATTGGATTTATTTGGGTTTTGTTTCTCAGCTACTTTCCAAGCATCACGAAGCGCTTGTGTGCGTATTTTCTGATTGTGATTACGGGCCTTGATTTGCGCTTTCTCGAATTTATCTAGAAGCTCAACGGTGAGATCAGCGTCTTTTGCAAAATAGATGGTATCTGCATCGGAGAAACCTTCTGCACCTTTGACCTCAGCAGCGAGCTTGAGCGTCGCACCAGCGGCTTTGGCTTCCGCTAAAATTTCTTCAACCCATGCATCGTGAACACGTAGGTTATTGTAAATGATAGTTGAACCTGGATTGAGCTCAAGATTGATACGGTTTTTCTCGATCTTTGTTCCATCAATATAGGCAAGGTGACCTTCGAGAACCGTGTAGTCTTTCAAGCGGACCGCTTGGTGGTGGAACTTGACATTATATTCGACTCCTTTGAGCACCATGAAAATCAATGCACAGATCACAGTGATCCACATGTAGATTTGGAATTGTCTCCAGTTGCGAAGCTTAAGAGCCGCCCAAGCAAACACCACTGTGACGGAGGAACCGATGAGTACGAAGGTGTTGATCAAACCTGGAAGCACAGGAAGTGTTCGCTCTGGCCATGGATAATCCGCGCCGAGACGCATGAAAACATAGGCTGAGAAGAAGCCACCGAAAAGCATGACCTCGGAAGCGAGGAACAGCCATATGGCAATCTTGGCGTTAAACAGGCCCGTATCTTTGCGGGCATTGACGATGTATGGGATTTCCATTTCTTGAAGTTTGCTTGAGTTCAGTTTTCAGTTCTCGGGAAGACTGAAGGTTAGTGAGTTTCTTTTTCGTTAGATTCTTCCCCGGTCTTATTGGGAGCTTGCCATTGTGGAAAATAATCTTCATCGCAATCAGGACGAGAGTATTCGTAAGGTCCGCGATAGACAGCGACGTCGAAGGTGAAGTTACCGTGACCCGGAGGTGTTGGAGTTGCCCACTCAAGCGTGGTCGCATCCCATGGATTGTCATTTTCAACTTTACGTCCCTTTTTCCATGCAAACAGCACGTTAATGATGAAGGGAATCTGTGCGACTGCCAAAATCCATGCACCGTAGGACATAACTATATTGAGATCGATATAATCACGAACAATGACTCCGAAAACGTTCGCGCTGTCGGCAGCTTTTGCGAGGTAAGCATCGCCACCATTATACCAACGGCGATGGAAGCCAGCCATCCCCTGCACCAACATTGGGAAGAACAATACGTTCATGCAGATCAAGCTTGGCCAGAAATGCAGGTGATTTAAAAAGCGACTGGTGTAGCGCCCCGTGATTTTTGGATACCAATGATGCACACCGGCAAACAAGCCGAAGAGAATACCGGGAGCCACAACGTAATGGAAGTGACCGATCACGTAGTAGGTATCATGGAGATGGAGACCCACCAAATTGAAGGCGAGCGGTAATCCGGTTAGACCACCGATACCGAACATTGGAATGAACGCACATGCCCACATCATGGGTGGAGTGAAACGGATCGAACCGCCCCAGAGTGAGATCAAGAGTGCGGTGATAATAACGACCGACGGAACAGAAATCAAAACGGTTGTGGTTTGGAAGAAAGTAGAAACTGCATCACCCATTCCGGTCATATACATGTGGTGAGCCCAAACGATAAAGGAGAGGAAGCCGAGGATAAGCACGGAGTAAACCATGGACTTGTAACCCCAAAGAGGCTTACGGGTATTGACAGGAATAATTTCTGCTACGCAAGCGATTGCTGGTAGCAAAAGAACGTAAACTTCTGGGTGACCAAGGAACCAGAAAAGGTGCTGGAAAAGAAGTGGTGAACCACCACCGGAAAGATCAGCAAGGCCTTCGCTCTTGGTGAACAAACCGGTAGGCATGAAGAAGGATGAATGTGCGACTCGGTCCATCAACTGCATGATGCCCGCGGCTTCAAGCGGAGGGAAAGCGAGAAGAAGAAGGAAACCTGTCACCAACATCGCCCATACAAAGAATGGCAGACGCATCCATGTCATACCACGAGCGCGGAAGTTAATGATCGTAGTAATAAAGTTGACCGCACCTAACAGCGAGGAGGTAATCAAAAGAACTAAGCCGATCAACCACTGGGTCTGCCCTGCCAACCATTGGTTGACGATTTGTCCGTCAGCAAAACCTGCGAGCGGCGAGTAGTTCGTCCAACCCGATTTAGCTGCGCCTGACTCCATAAAGAAAGAGGCACACATCAATAATCCACCAGCTAGGTAAATCCAGTAGCTCATCATATTGAGTTTAGGAAACGCCATATCGACGGCACCGATTTGAAGCGGTGTCACGTAGTTACCAAACGCACCGAAACCAAGCGGCACGATTCCAAGGAAGACCATGATCGTACCGTGCATCGCACCAAACATGTTGTAAGTTTCCCCTGAGACTTTTCCGTCAACCAACCAGCGAGCCTTCCAATTATCCGTAAGGAAGCAGCCCATCCAATCTGGGAGTGGCTGATGTGGATAAGCGATACTCCACCGCATCACCATCATTAAGTAGAAGCCGAAGGCAAGAAACAACAACGCGGTGATACCATACTGAAGACCGATGGTTTTGTGATCCGTTGAGAAAAAGTATTTTTTCAAAAATCCCGGATTGTGATGATGATCGTCATGATCATGAGAATGATCGTGACTGTTAGAAGATGCAGCGTGGGCGCTCATAAGTTAGTTCAGGCGTGTGGGTAAGTGTTAGGAAGTCGAATTAGGTTAAACCGATATTGGAAAATTATTTAACAGGAGTCAGTTTTGAAGGATCCACCGGAGTCTTCGGATCGAGAACAGCACCAGGAAGCATGATATTGTGCTTAGCGGTGAGTTCTTCAGCAGTAACAGAAGTGCCAGGAGTCTCACGTGCTTTGGAGGCATCGATAGCAGCTTGAGCCATTTCGATCGTTACGATGTCACCCGTTGAATTACCAAAGCTATTACGAGCAAATGTCATAAGGGCTGCAAGTTCCTCAGCCTTCAAGCCGGCTCCAATCGCAGCCATCACGCCGTAATCCTTACCTGTACTGGTCGGTCCTTTCAGACCATTAAGAACGACCATGGAAAATTTCTGAGTATTTCCAGTCACCCATCCTGAGCCGGCAAGCGATGGGAAGGTTGGACCACCGCGACCATCGGCACCGTGGCAGCCGTTACAGTTTGCCGAGTAAATCTTTTGGCCTTTTGCAATATAAGCAGGGAGAGCTTCTTTTGACGCAGGACCTTCTGGCGGAGCTCCTGGTGGAGTTCCGCGGACGTATTTCGGTTTAACCAAAGCATCATAATCAAACCAAGGCCCAGCATTTCCTAACACAGCACCGGCAATCAGCAGGACTAATCCGCAGGAGATGATAACCCACAGCGAAATGGGCTCATGACCGTTATCGGCGATACGATGTTCACGTGCGGTAGCTGCAGTTTCTGAAGCGACGCGGCCGTGGGCTTGCGTGACGTTAATCGTTTCGTCGAGGTCAGGTTTCTGATTCGATTGCGGACTGTTCGATGACATGGTAGAAAATTAAGTTAGATCAATACGATGATGCGGGCATCATGGAGCTGGAGTTGCGGCGCTGGTGGAAGACTCTTCGGTTGATTTGAAATCAAAAACTGGTGGCACAGGATTATCTTTTTTCAAGGACAAGAGATAAGAAACTAGGGCACGGCCCTCTGAATTCGGGACAATTTCCTCGCCTTTATCACCCTTGAAAGGAAGAGCTTCATTCGATGGATTACCTGTGACTTTCTTTTCAACGAAAAGGAAGCGGAACGAAGGGCAATTGGAGTGGCTGCGTGCAGGTTCCAAACGTGGATTATAAAGATAGCGATACAGCCATTGTTCAGCAGAAATTCCCTTGGCGTAGGTTGCCTCGACACGCACCGCTAAGTTAGAAAGATCAGGTCCCATGCGGTTGATACCGATGTGGGCGAATTTCTCACCTGCGAAATCGAATACATTCGATTCACGACGTGTATCTATCCCCTCTTCTTTGTTAACGAGACCAGCGAAGTCCGAGCGAAACACATCGTTACCCGCGTAGTCGGGACGGATAAGCTGGGTGTGACAGAGATAGCAACCATTAGCTGCGTAAACTTGTGAACCGTCGGCAACCCTGCCGGCACGTTTCGGGATGTAAATTGCGTTGGTGCCTGTCGCCTCCTCACCCATCGCAACAGGTTCGATAGAACGCATTTCGAAGTAAGGAACGATGACAATTGCCAACCATGCAACTCCGAAACTGGCGGAGAGGCTGAGGAAGAAAGTGCGGAAGCTCATGTGAGGATTGATGTAAGGAATGAAAATTTAGTGTGCGGAAATAGAGCCAGCGTTATCGATATCGCCTTCATCGCCGTGTGGACTGTGTCCGTGGGCAGAAATCAATAAGGTTGGATGGTTGCTGCGACGACCCAGTCCCAGCCACATGAATGTTAAGTGAAGGAAAAAGAACAAGTTGGACATCAAGATAAAGCACCATGAAATGGTTGTTGCCCAAACATAGGGATAAGCTCTGAGAGCAGCGGATTCCCAAGGCTGATCAAATTGTTCCTGACCCAGTCCCTGCATCCATCCACCAAAGATCGCAACGATAGCCACCGTGATGATGCCGTAGATAGAAAGATAGAAATGCATTTTGATAAGACGACGGGAAATCCACTCGCGACGTGTGATGCGAGGCACGATGAAATAGATCGCACCAAACATCACAAAGCTAAAGAAGGCATAGATGGCAAGAATTTCAAAACCGTAACCCGAGAGTGAAAACTGCGTCAGTTTGAGAGTGGAGCCAGGAAGGTTTAAGAAAACAGCGGCAACAGCCATGACCAATAAACCAAACACCCCCACCATCGTGAAACGCAATGATGGGCTGTGGTTGACGATCTCCATATCAGCCGAGGCGGTCCGGAGAATATTGAAAACCGCCGTAAATGCAGGAATGAAGAACAAGATGGTTGCGGCGGCACCGAGGTAAGGAATAAAAAACGGGACAGGCGCACCCGCTAGTTTTTGCATACCTGCCCATGGCATGATAATCGCGAGCGACCAGAACCCAAGACGCGCAAGCGAATAGCTGTAGATCGGGCGTCCCGTCACTTTTGGTGTGAGATAAAACGCGGCTGAGAGAGCGACCGGAGTAAAGAACAAGAAGACCAAACTGGATTTAAACCAAGCGTTGATGCCGTTTGCCATGATTGGATGACCTGGGAAAACGTGCAGAAGAAGATTGGCAGTTAAATAAACCCATGGAAACCATATCATCGCAGCTAACAAATACCATTGGGAGATGTAGACGTGTCCTTCTGGACGGACTTTGAATTGCACCATCGACCAAATCATGATCGCCAAATAGCTGATGAGCAGGACTGGCCATGCAAAGGAAGGAAACTCCATCCATGGCATGCCCGTGCCGTATCCGGCAAGGATGCCCAGAACACCTAAGCTAACGCCGAGGTTCCAAAGGTGACCGGCGGTAAGAATGATACCTGCAGCCTTGCACTCTTGGCGGGAAAGGCGGGACATGATCCAAATGATCACACCAAAAGCGGCTTGGAATCCCCAACCATAAATCAAGGTGTTGAGATGTGCCGCTTGAGTGCGACCGTATGTGAGCCATGAGCAACCATCCATAAAGCCTGGGGCATGCATTTTGGCAGAGGAAATGATTCCGAGGATCATCGAGATAGCGAGCCATGCAGCACCGCTGGTCAGGAAAAACATCACAGGATGACGAAGCGAGCGGTCGATTCCGGCTCTCAACTGAGCATCTTGCACGTTGGTATTTGCTGTTTCTGTGGACATCTGGACTGGATAAATCGGTTAGCGAAAAGCTTAGGGTTTGATGAGATCTTGAACGGTGAGTTGCGGTTTGCCTACCTCGTCACGTAATGCTTTAACCTCTTCAGGTTTCACCGCAGATGCTTTGTTTCCAAAACTATTGCGAACGTAGGTAAGCGCGCCAGCGATCTGCTCATCGGTTTGATAAGCCATTGGCAACATGCCTGCTGGAAATTGATCATAAACTTTACCCTTTACCTCTATAGGACCTGTTAGACCCCGAAGTTGGATTTTAATCAGATTGGAAATAGGACCCGTCACCCACTCGGAACCTGCAAGCGGAGGACCCGCAGGACCACCTTCACCATTCTGACCATGACAAGCACCACAAATCAAATACTGAGCTTTACCGATTTCCATTTGAGCAGGATCGATGGGGACTTCAGCAGCGAGTTTTTTCTCGGTTTCGGAACCAGGAACCAATTGTGCAGGAACTTCGACAGCGATGGGATTGGATTTGGATAACAATTGTGCGACGTTAGGCGTCACAGCATCGACAGCATCTTCAGTTAAAAACTTTGCTTGTTCAGCAGAAACCTCAGACTTGATACCCGAACGAATTTTACCTGCAGCATCCTCAGGCTCCTCGCCTTTCGGGAACCAGCCGAAAATTGATGCACCACCAAGGATGATGAGCAAGATGACAGCAAAAATCGTGAAGATTCCGAGGCCATCAATGAAAGCTTTGAATCGGATTTGTAAGTTATCGCGAGTGGGGTCCATGCGGTTAGATAAAGATATCAGTTAGAAAGGTTGGCGGATTCGAGGATGCGTGGGTCACGGTTCGGGTATAGCGAGTGTTGACCAAGCGCACGAAGAAGAACGAAAAGGAAGGCGGCACCGATGGTGACGAAGGCAAGGATGTCGCCCCAGAACGCACCGGGAATGGCAGGTGCAATATCACCGAAGACTTCATGATTGATTCTACCGAGTGAAACACCGCGCTCAGGTATAGTGATCAGATAATGATCTAGCGCGTGCATGCAGAGGGTGTAGATCGCAACAATGGAGAGGTATTTTGGATTCTTTTTTAGCCATGCTTGAAGCAACACGATGAATGGAACCACGAAGTGCAAGAACACGAGGCAGATCATTCCGATGTTCCAGTTGCCTGTGTTACGGATCAAGAAGTAGGAAGTTTCCTCGGTGATGTTGGCATACCAGATCAGGAAATATTGGGAGAACGCGATGTATGCCCAGAAGGTAGTGAAAGCAAACATGAGTTTGCCCATGATGTGGAAGTGCTCAGAACCTGTGACGTGTTGGAGGTGACCTTTGCTTTTCAACCATGTGCAAACCAAAACAATCACAGCCATGGAGTTGAGCGCGGAACCTGCGAAGAGATAGACACCCCACATCGTGGAGAACCATTTGTAATCCAGACCCATGAGGAAATCGAAACCAGTAAAGGTGATCGTCAGTGCAAAAACGATCAGGGTGTAGGTTGAATGGAAACGAGCACGGAACAGATTTTCAACGCCAGGAATCGGATCGGTGTCTTGATTGGTGGAAAGCTTACGAAGGAACCAAATGACGAGTGTGAGACCGATGCCATAGAAAGCAAAACGTCCAAACCAGAAAGGGATGTTCATGAACCAATGCTTGTTGTAAAGCAGGTGATCTTCGTGATGAAGATGATCAATTACCGAATGATGTCCGGCATCGCGATGGATGTTCATCCACTCGAAGAGATACTGATTCACCTGAGGGAAAAGCAGAGGGATACCGAAGAGGAAAACCCAAGGGAAAGTGGAGCCAAGGTTTTCGAAGGTGCGGCGAACGGAAGTCCCCCACCCTGAGTTGGAAACGTTATGGAGGAGTGTCCAGAACACGCCACCGATGGAGAGTGTTAGGAAAAAGTAGTAAGCAAATACCCATGAGTAGGCGAACGTGCCTTGGAACCACACACCGAACACACCGAACAACCCAAGCAGGCTGATCACGGTGCCGACTCCGGCGATGATGAGTAAAATGGTTTTGATCGTGGAGACCTTCGAGTTGTCGAGATGGTCACCTTGGATGGCTATGTCAGAGGATGTTACGTGGTGGGACATCGGGAAAATTATTTGGCTGCGGTTGCTGCTTCTTTGGCGGCTTGGAGAGTGCGGACGTAGGAAATGATTGCCCAGCGATCGCGGACAGGAATGTTGGCTTTGTAGCCACTCATCATGCCTTTGCCGACGCTGATAACTTCGAACATACGGCCATCGGGATAAGCCGGGGATTTGAAACGGTCTTCATGGAGATTAGCGATACCGGGAACACCATAGCGCGAGGTAATGCCGGCACCGTTTCCTGATTCACCGTGGCAAACACCGCAGTAGATTGCAAAACGCTCTTTGCCACGTTTGATGAGCTCGCTGGCAGTTTCAGTTGTATTCACTCCAAGTTCATCTGGCATACCAGTGCCGTAGTAATCACCAACGTGACCCGTGTAGTAATATCCAGTTTGACCACCGAATTCGTATTCAGGAATACCACCAAGTTCTTTTTTTCCAGATTCGTTAAAACCCAATGGCTGAGTGCCAGTAACTGGCTGACGTGCACCCTGACGATCGGCAAAGAAACTGCTCGGTGCTTGAGCTTTGAGTTTATCTTGGTTGTCCATGTCAGGAAAAACCTGAATCGGAGGCTTCGAGAAATGCTGACCACGGAAGCCCAGTATCCCGACAACGAGAACCGCGACAATGGCGTATGCTAAGAAAAAGTAGCGCATGGCTGATGATTGTGTTTGCAGGTAAAAAGGTTAGTCTTGTTCTTCTTCAACGAGTTCGATGTTCTCGCCGCCAATATCTGCGAGCAGGTCGCGAGTGGCTTGTGGGCTAAATTTTTCGTCACGTGCTTCGATAGCGATGAAGAAACCATCATCAGTCGCGCGGTGGAATTGTTTGCTAGCAAACAAAGGATGATTGAGGCGCGGCAATTGCATCAAGCCGAGCAATCCGAACAGCACAGTGAAACCTGAGAACAAAATCGTGAGCTCGAACATCACAGGGAAGAAGGCTGGGATCGTGAAGATGTTCGTTGGTTTGGCTTGAACGACAGTCGGGTAGAGAATGACCTGAGTGACATAAGCCAATGTGAAGGCGGTTGCGGTTCCGGTGATGCCACCGAAGAATACAAACCATGGCAGAATGGAACGTTTTAAACCCATCGCAGCATCGAGGCCGTGGACAGGATATGGGGTATAGCAATCCCATTTACGAAAGCCCGCATCGCGTACTTTTTCCGCAGCCTTGTAAAGCGCTGAGGCGCTTTTGAACTCGGCGAGATAGCCATAAACTCGTTTTCGGGTAGTGCTCACGTTATAGAAGTTATCAGTTTGAAGTTATCAGTTATCAGGAATTTCAGTTTTTACCTGTAGTAAGTTCGTGTTGGTAGGCGGGAATGACTTCAGTGCCTTCGTCAGGATGGGCTTCGTTGTCTTCAAAGTGAGGGTCGCTCTCAAGCTTGGCCCATTTCACCTCGGCGATGTTGATGCATGGCAGGAAGCGGAGGAATAGAAGGAATAAAGTAAGGAACATCCCGATCGTGCCGACGAAGAGCATCTGATCTTGTGGCGATGGTGAGAAGGTTTTCCAGTCACCTGGCAGCCACATACGAGCCAGTGTGGTGACGATGATGACGAAGCGCTCGAACCACATACCCACGTTGACGCACATAGCGACAGCCATAACCACCCAGAGGTTTTCACGCATCGACTTAAACCAGAAGATCTGCGGAGAAAGCACGTTTAGCGACATCATCGCTGCGTAGGCCCACCAATAGGGCCCGGCGATACGAAATTTGAAGGCATCCATTTCGTAGATCGCACCGGAGTAGAATGCGACGAAGAGCTCCATCAAATAGGCGTAACCGACGATGGTTCCAGTAAGGAGAATGATCTTCGCCATGTTATCGATGTGCTTCATGGTAATCAAATCCTGCAAGCCGTAGATGAAACGAGCAGGAATCATGATCGTAAGCACCATCGCGAATCCACCGAAGATCGCGCCGGCGACGAAGTAAGGAGGAAAGATCGTGGTGTGCCATCCAGGAACGACTGAGGTCGCGAAGTCAAACGAAACGACTGAGTGAACCGAAAGCACGAGCGGAGTGGAGAGCGCAGCGAGAAGAAGGTAAGCCATTTCGTAGTGGCTCCACTGACGGTTACCACCTCTCCAACCAAGAGCAAAAATACCGTATAAGATTTTACGAATGCCTGGCTTGCAGCGATCACGAATCGTTGCGAGGTCAGGAACCATGCCGAGGAACCAGAAGATCAAGGACACAGTGAAATAGGTCGAAACCGCGAACACGTCCCAAAGGAGTGGCGACTTGAAGTTTTGCCAAATCGCATTCGCGTTAGGAATTGGAGCAAGGAACCATGCGAACCAAACGCGACCGACGTGGAAGGCTGGGAAAATACCCGCGCACATCACCGCGAAGATCGTCATCGCTTCCGCTGCACGGTTAATCGATGTCCGCCAGTTTTGTCTTGTTAGGAAAAGAATCGCGGAAATCAGAGTTCCGGCGTGACCGATACCGATCCAGAAAACGAAGTTCACAATCGGCCAACCCCACATGATGCGGTTGGTATTTCCCCAAACACCGACACCCGTAGAAACCAGATGGAAGAGACCACCACCCACACCGATCAACGCGATCAGGGATGACGGAAGAAACAGCAGCCACCAAAGCAATGGCTGACGGTTTTCAATGATGCCGCAAATACGGTCAGTGATCCAATGGTAGGATCGGTCATTGAGAATCAACTTTTCACGCTTGAGAACAGGAAGTTTGATTCCTGAGTCATTATGCGGTGCGGTTTGTGAAGTAGAGGCCATGTGTTAGAAAAATCTTATATCTGAATTTAGACCATGTGGATGGTGGACTGACCGATGAATTTCGCATCGGGCATTTTATCATTCGGATTCTTCACGCGAGCCAAGTAACTGGTGCGAGGAAGGGTTCCGATGTAATTGAGTAGATCGTAGTTACGCTCCGAATCTTTAGCGCGCATCATTTTGGAAGCGACACCATCAAGTTTGTTTCCAAACGTGATAGCCTCAGCAGGGCAAGCATCTTGGCAGGCGGTTTTGACGGAATCGACTGGGATACGCAGTGCTTCGGTAGAAACTTGATTCTCTGTGGAAAGTTTTCCGGACTCGAGTACCTCTTGTTTCTGACCACGCTTCTGGCGGATCACAGCAGCCTTGATGCGTTGCACACAGTAAGTGCATTTCTCCATCACGCCGCGCATACGCACGGTAACGTTCGGATTTTTCTGAAGGTGATTTGCTTCGCCATCATGACGCTCACCTGCAGGGCCTTTGTTGAGGTTATTTTTGATGAGCGGGTTGCGCTTGTTGTAATCGAAGAAGTTGAAACGACGCGCTTTGTAAGGGCAGTTATTCGCGCAATAGCGAGTGCCAATGCAACGGTTGTATGCCATCGCGTTCAAGCCGTCTTCGGTATGGACTGTGGCGTTAACTGGGCAGACGGTCTCACATGGAGCCGACTCACATTGCATACATCCGACAGGTTGTGGAACGAGGGAGACGTTATCAGGATCAAAGTCGTTGTCTTTATGTGTCGCGAAATAACGATCCATACGGATCCAGTGCATTTCACGGCCTTTGGCGACTTGTTCTTTACCGACGATCGGGATGTTGTTTTCCGATTGGCAAGCAACCAAGCAAGCGTTGCATCCCATGCAGGAAGAAAGGTCGATGGTCATCGCCCACTGATGAAGTGGATCGCTGAGGAATGTCTTACCATTGCGATCTTCTTGCTTATAGAGCGAAATATTAATTGGCGCGTGAGAATCGTTTCCTTGTTTTTTGACACCTGCAAGTTGATGCGCGAAGTCGCCTTTGTGTTCGACGTCGTTGGTCGAAACCTCACGAGCTAGAGCGCGACCGTACATCGCGTTGTGCTCTTGAGTGAGAGCAACCGAGTAACGCTCTTCGGTTTTAGCGATCGTTGCGCCGGTGGCGAAATAGGAAGTTGCGGAAGTGCGTAGCGGATAAGCATCAAATCCGCGGTTTACACCAACGAGGCCGACAAACTTGCTAGCTTTCAGATCGCCACGACCTAGTTCATCTTCATCGTTGAACCCTTGGCCGTAACCGAGAGGAATGATGAGAGTATTTTCGGCCTGGCCGAAGGAAACGAGAACAGGAAGTTTCAGCGTCTTGCCGTTCACCGTCACATTGATGAGCGGCGATTTGCGGTTTTGACCTTCGCCATCTGGAGAAACTTTGGCATACTTGTCCATCAGAACTCCGTTGATTCCAATCATGGAGCTTAAAGGTTCAAGTGCGATGATCTGATCGTAGATGCCGAGTTCTTTCGCGGTTTTCGGTGCGATGAGGACGGCATTGTCCCATGTGAGTTTGGAAATCGGATCAGGAGCTTCTTGAAGCCAGCCGTTGTCGATCCAGCGACCGTCATAGACTGAGGCATCGGTAGCGAAGATCACATCAAGTTTATCTTTCGAAGGAGTTGATACAGCAGCTTGTTTGATCGCATCAGCAGCATTCGATGCGAGAGAAACTTTAGGCACTTCATAACTCGAAACTGCCGAACTATAACCGTTTTTGAGAGCCTCTTTCCATTCGGCTTCTGAACGATTGAAAGTCTTTTTAACGGCTGCCATGGCAGGTGCAGCAGAACCTTTATCCCCTTCCCCGATGATGAGTTTTCCGTCGCCTGCGAAAGCGAGCAAAAGCTCAAGTTCGGAAACGCAATTTGGATAGAGTGGAAGGATCATCGGCTGTACCACGGAGTAAACTCCACGGACAGATCTCGAATCGCTCCAGGACTCTAAATAATGAGCCGCTGGAACATGCCATGTGCTTGCATAAGCGGTTGCGTTACTGCGATCGCTGGCATGAATGCTGGTTTTCGCTTTTGCGATAGCTTCAGAAAATTTTAAATCCGCTGGTGCATCATAAACAGGATTCGAAGGGGTGAGGAAAACGACCGTGTCGATGGCAGCGCTGTTAAGATCGCTCGTGAGTGAAGCGATGTCGCCATAACCCACGTTTTCAGATTTATAAGCCATCAAGCCATTTTCATGACCGATATTTTGAAGCTTCAAGTTAATCGCAAGAGCGATGTGCTTGAGTGCTTTGGACTGACGTGAGCCAACAAGAACAGCTGATTTGCTTCCACTCTTTACGAGATCTTTCGCCAGTTCCTGAATCCACTTGAGTTCGTTTGCATCTGTAATCGATGCATCTACACTGATTTCAGCACCAACTTCACGAGCGATTTGAGCAGCGATCGCAACGATGCGACTTGGTGCAACGCGCAAACGATGATCTGCCATACCACCTGTTAGGCTGTAAGCTGATTCAACCGCATAGAGGCGGTTCATTTTGCTGGCGTCTGGCTTGTTGCTGTAGGTTTCACCTTCGGGCTTACGACGATTGAAAAATGCAATGTTAGAACCTTGTGGATCGGTTCCGACAAAATCGCAATCGAGTGAGAGGATACGATCGGCGTTATCGAAGTTAGGAACAAGCTTCACGCCTTCACCAAGAACATCTTTGTCATTAACGGTGAGTGCCTCGTATTGATAAAATTTTGCGTTTGAGAACTTTGCAGCGATCTCTTTAGCTAAACGCAGGCGGGTCGGGCTGTCATCGTTTCCGAACACGAAACCGATTTTCGCACTCTTATCATTTGCTATAGCGCTGATCGCAGCTTGAAATTCTGCAAGCGTGGATTTTTTGCCACCATAGAGGAAATCGCGCGAACGTGAGGTTGAGTAGAGATCCAGCACGGATGCTTGAGCAAATGCATCTGTCCCCTCGTAATCGGGATGCAAACGGTTGGGACCCACTTTCGTTGGGCGACCTTCATAAGTCGTGACCACCAATGGCACCGCACCTGCTGCGCGTGGCAGAGAGGATGCGTAGTAAGTCGCTTTTCCTGGGATCACCCATTCTGGGGCATTGGTATAGGGAACGATGTAAGCTTCTGGGCGGCGGCAAGCGACCATGCCGAAACCGGCAAGTGCGGTCGAAGAACCCATGAGTTTAAGGAACGAACGGCGACTTGTCTCAAGCGCTTCTTGGTTTTCCATTTCTGCCGCGCCTTGTGGAAATTCGCGATCCATCCAGTTACGGAATTCTGGGGTGTCCTCAAGTTGGCCAGTGCTGCGCCATGAGATGGTGGTCTCATCTGCTGGAACTGCGGGGTGTTGCAAAATGCGTTTGCTCATATCAGGGCTGCTGAAAAAATGTTTTTAGGAAAGTGGTGGATCAGTGATGGCAGGTTGCGCAACTGGTCTTGGGTTTAACCGAGAATTGTTCTTTAAGCTTCTCACCAAGATCGAGGGTGGTTTTTACACCGTCTTCAGGTTTGGCGTATTTGGCGACATCAGCATCGCCGTAATGGAAATTGAAAACTTCTTCCAAAGGACGGAGGTGTTTCTCTGGAGCGCGGTGACATTCTAAGCACCAGCCCATCGAGTGAGGCTCGGCTTGATAGATCACTTCCATTTTGTTCACGTCGCCGTGGCAACTCTGGCAGGAAATACCGCGGTTCACGTGTGCGGAGTGATCAAAATACACATAGTCAGGCGCTTTGTGAACGCGCACCCACTCGATCGGTTTGCCATCGTATTTTTCGTAATTCACATTCATCGAACGATGAAGTGGCTCGAGCTTCGGACTCTCTTTCTGAACATGCTGATGGCAGTTCCAACAGGTGTTACCGCTCGGTACGTTAGAGTGACCAGATACATCCACGAACGAATGACAATAACGACAATCCAATCCTAACTGCTCAACGTGGATCTTGTGAGAAAACGGAATGGGTTGTGAAGGTTGATAACCCACAACTTGTGCTTTAGGAGTTACATAATATCCAAACGCAAGAACAACGCCTGTGCCAATAGCACCAAGGCAAAATGCGATCTGAAAAGGTAGTAGGTTTGACCAGCGTGGAAAAATATTCGCCATGAGAGCTAGATGAGTAAGGTGGTAAGCCGCGCGAAGACTGGGAGATTGTGAAAAATTTCACAAGCGATTTTCTTTCATATAATCAAAATAAATTTAATGTCTTATTGAGATTCGATATCAATAAAAATCGCGTGTGAAAGATACGCGAAAAAACGGGGATTTTCCCCCAATAAAGGAACCGCGATTTTCAATCGCGACATAGATGGGATGAGGAGCAGCCGTGTCCTCACGGCATGAGGCTGAACGGTGTCTCACCGTTTGATTCGTAAAGGATGGTGATGACACCCCCGCTCCTGTTTCGCATGCGAGGTCGCGATTGAAATCGCGGTTCCTTACACCTAATTTGCCTGTCTTTATCCCACACCTGTCAGTATTTCATCATTGAATTTGGATTTTTTAAACAGAAGGTAACAAATCCTATCGGCAAATAGAAAAACTGGAGCGCCACTGAAAGAACAAGGGACATGAATGTCCCTTCTCCTTAATTCTCCATCCTCTTGATGCCAAGTGGATTGCCGTCTTGTAATTCAATAGGCAATGAAGCATCTGGGAAGCTTTGCCATGCGATGGCGCGGCAGAAGCGGAAGATCGCCATGGTGCCGACGGAGGTGCTGCGGCCATCGGAGGTTGATGGGAAAGGTCCGCCGTGAACCATGCTGGAGCAGACTTCGACGCCGGTTGGGAAACCATTGTAGATCAAACGACCTGCGCGTTGTTGGAGGGCGTTGACGATTCCAGCGTATTGGGAGAGCTCCTCGGGAGTGCCGTGGACGGTGGCGGTGAGTTGGCCTTCGAGTTTCGCGATCGCAGCTTCGATTTGTGCGGTATTACCACGAACGATGAGTGAGCCAGGTCCGAACATCTCAGCTTGGAGCTGTTCGTTTTTCAGGAAGTCTTCGATCCCCACAACAAAAACCGCAGGCGCGCATTGACCGTGTTTTTTCTCAGCCGAGCTGCGGGCGAGGACTTTCACTCCGGAAATGTTAGAGAGCGATTCGGTCGCATCGGCAAACGCCTTGCAGATGGCGGCGTTGAGCATGGTGGCTGGTGAACCGACCTCGATCAGGCTTTTCAGTTTCGCGAGAAATTCGTCCCCTTGTCCTGTTGGTAAAAACACCAAGCCTGGATTGGTGCAGAACTGACCTGCACCGAGAGTGAGTGAGCCAAAGTATGCTTCGGCAAGTGCGGCTTCGCCTTTGGCGAGTGCGCCGGGAAGAAACACGATGGGATTGATCGAGCTCATCTCGGCGTAGACGGGAATTGGCTGAGGGCGTTTTGCCGCGGTGTCCATCAGTGCGGTTCCAGCAGCGCGTGAGCCGGTGAAACCAACCGCTTGAATAACGGGATGTTTGACCACTGCCTGACCCACCGTGCGTCCGCCTCCGTAGAGAACAGAGAAAACCCCTTCTGGCATTCCGGATTCTTGAGCGGCTGTGATCACGGCGTTGGCAACGATTTCCGCACAACCCGGATGCGAGGAATGCGCGATCACCACCACAGGGCAACCTGCGGCGAGAGCCGATGCGGTATCACCACCTGCGACGGAGAAAGCGAGTGGGAAATTGCTCGCGCAGAAAACCGCAACCGGACCGAGCGGACGAAGCATGGAACGTAGGTCAACTTTCGGAATCGGTTGGCGATCAGGTTGAGCGCGTTCGATGCGGGCATCGACCCATGAACCTTCTTCTAACAACGCGGCGAACAAACGAAGTTGTCCCACCGTGCGACCCGTTTCACCGCGCATCCTTGGTTCAGGAAGGGCGGTTTCTTGTGGACCACGAATCACGATATCCTCCACCACGGCTTCGATTTTCTCAGCGATTTTACGTAGGAAAGCCGCGCGGGTTTTTCCGGGTAAATTCGAGTAAACCGGAAATGCCGCAGCAGCCAAAGCCATCGCTTTTTCAACCTCTTCCGGCGTGGCGGAGAGGTAAACTGGAGCAAGAGCTTCGCCCGTTGCAGGATTCACTGCTTGTCCGCATGGCTGAGTGCCAGTGGAGCGTGAATAACCAATGAAGGAATTACCGGTGAGCGTGGTGATCATGAGATATTAGAAATAAATGTTAGACTTTAGGAGCGGTCGCAAGCGCGTGCTTGATTACAGCGGTCGCCTCAGCGAGTTCTGCTCCGACGAGCTCCAAACGTGGTGGGCGAACGCGGTTGTTGCCGAACTTACCATCGGATGCGAGGTTTTGCTGAAGTTTAATAAGCTGAACAAATTTCACCACGGTATCCATGCGGAGAAGCGGAAGCATCCATGTGTAAATTTTCATCGCTTCTTCGATTTTACCAGAAGTTGCGAGATCCCATAGTTTCACGTTATGACGTGGAAACGCATCGCCCACACCCGTGATCCAGAATTTCGCGCCCATCGCCGCACCTTCGAGAGCGCAGTCATCAACACCGACACCGAGCACCAAACGATCTCCGCAAACTTCACGGATACCCGCCATGCGACGCGCATCGGTGGAGCTTTCTTTAACCGATTCCACGTTCGCATGCTCTTCGGCGAGTTCTTTGATTTGGAGCGGTGTGAAGTCGGTTTTGTAAGCGACTGGGTTGTTGTAAATGATACACGGCAGATCAGTCGCGCTGATCACAGCAGACATGTGAGTTTTCATTTCACGCCAATCGGAAGCGTAGAGATAAGGAGGAAGCACCATCAAACCACGGCAACCGTTGTCTTTGGCAGCTTTTGCGAGATCGACCGCTTCTTTCGTGGAAAGCGCGGCGATGCCCGGAATGATAGGAGTATTAGGAACTGCAGAGACGTAGGTTTTCTGAAGAGAAACTTTTTCTTCGAACGAAAGCGTCGCGCCCTCACCAAGTGAACCGTGAACCACGATGGCGGTGCAGCCGTTTTCAATCAGCCATTTTCCGTGATCTGCCATGATGCCATGGTCGATAGTGAGGTCGGCGTTAAACTGGGTTAGCGTAGCGGGCATCACGCCCTTCCATTGGATACTCATAATGATATTCGGTTTAGTTACTTATTTGAAAAGGTGTTTGTGGAAGATAGGGAAAGGTTTGGTAACACCACCCGCATGCCGGAGACAAACCATGCGAATATGGGCTTTGGGTCAAGACTTGAGCGGCGAAGGCACTGATTTTACGAAGAAATCAGCTCAGTAGGCTCGTGATGTCATGAAATTCCAGCCGATGCGCCTCGGCGACCGGTTTTGTATGTGACTTTTCCTGCGTGGACATTGATTCCACTCAAAAGCTCGCGACTGCGCCCACATGCAGCAGCCACTCCGTATTCTGTAATCAATTGCGTCCATGCATGAGTCACGTTGTTGATTGCTTAAGTTGCGGTGCAAGAATATGCGCCCGGCACATCCGCCCTGATCAACTGCAATTTCCACAAACACGCTACCGGGATCATGCTCACGCGGTTTTGCTGCGCCTTTACCTCTTTCGGTAGGCCTATGTTCATGTCTTCACCTTATTTCAATCCATCCAAACTTTTCAAAATCGCCTTTTGGACTTTTTCATCTCCGATGTTTCCAAGGTGTCCACCTTCTGGGAAAATGGTTAGACGTGATGCTGGGAAAGTGGATCTCAACCAAGCCACGTCTGATGACCTCAGCAAGAAATCATTCTGATTGGTGATCACGCGGATTTTTGATTGCGCACGAAGTTTACTTTCTTGCGTTCTCAAATCCACATCCCTCTCAAGCTTACCCTCGCTGATTCCTTTTTGTTTGTAATAAGGAACGGCGAAACGCTCAAAGTAATCATTGAAGGAATAATCCAAGATCTCGTTATACACAGGCTCTCTGCGCCAGCTAGAGACAGGCGTTCTGAGAATCCCGAAGTTTTCTCTCGATTGGCTGTCGTATATAATGTCCCGAAGACCGATACGGAAAACCAATCCGATCAAGTATTTCGATTCTTCACTATCAAATAGAACCTGCTGCTGTGTTGGCTTCTTATTCAACAAAGCATAGCCCGCTTTATGCATGGTGTTGTTGATGCGTGCCTGACGCTCTGCTTCAGGCCATTTCAGTGGAGCATTCACATAGCCATCTAGCTTTTTGAATCCATGCGTGATTTCCACAGGCATATTGATCGCAACATATCTATCGAATTTCAGTAACTCAGATTTCGATTCTTTCTCATTAGCAGCAATACGCAGTGTCATGAATGCACCCATCGAAGTGCCCAACATGGCACGTTTGGTGAACCGATCTGGATATTTTTTAACCAATGCACGATCTATCTCGGTGATACCCATCCACAGGTCGTGACTATCAACTGTTGGGTAGACAGGCAGAGCAGAAGTCGATGCCGTGCTCATGAATTCCGGATGAAATACACTGGTTGTGGTCACTACAGAATAGCCATTATTGTATAGCTGTTCAGCTAAACCCAAAGACATTGAGGAAAGCCGATGCGATGTGAGTCCTGGATTGATATAAACCAAAGGTGCGGGCCCTGATTGCAACCAGTAGGTGCTTTTTATTTTGCGACCCGTGGCAGGGATTTTCACAGTCATATCGCGACTCTTCGTTATGAATCGATGATCCTTCGGTCCAAACTTCACTGCGCTAAATGTTTGCAAAGTTGGCAGATCAATAGACCCATGCATTTTTAAGTCCGGCACGCCTTCTTTCTTGGCGTAGGTCCATGCAACTTTCGAAGACGAATACGAGTCAGCATCTATTTGAAGCAGGCGCTTCGCTTCTTCGCTTAGATCTGTCAGTTGATTGTATGTGACCGTAGGGGAAACCAAGTTGTAGGGTTGGTAGTAATTGAGCGGTTCAGAAAGCTTATCTCCAACCAGCCCAACCGCGCTACGATCATCACTCGGTCCGAAAAATGGCAACACCACATAGCTGTTTTGCTTCCAACCCCATGTTCCAAAGGTTTGACCAAAATTTGCATCGGATTTTGGAATATTCCACTTGGTCGCAGGATCGAAAAACCCTGCAACGCCCACCGTGGTATTCGCCACAAATCGCTTCGTTTCATCACCCGCTCCGTCCCAGCGACCCTGTAACATGTGGTTAACCACCCGCCCCGGATAAGTGACGTTGCGCCCAAAATCACGAATCGATTCGCGCGCACGAGACGGCACCACGGTCCGATAGACTTTAGCAGTTGGATGAATCACGCCCACAAGAAGGCCCTCGTTAACCACCCATATCCCGCGATTCACAGGTTCTCCGGCATCATTCAATACATCTGGAAACGGTGTGACGGAACCCGCAGGCGGATTAGATAACACTTGGCTGTGAAAGCTCGACGAAGAACAAGCAACCAGTAAACAGGATACAACCCCCAAAACTACAGGCTTCATACTTTGCTGAAAGGAAAATTGAGTCGTTGAAATGCGCATTGGGAGAGAAAATCTTACGCGCAGACTAACGAACTTTCTACATCCGTAAAGCCTTGTGATGGCTTTTCTCATCGATTCAGTTGATTTAAAGCTTAACCAGCGATCATTTAAATCTATTTGAGACTATTGAGATAGGAGAATAGATCGCTCACTTGCTGATCCGTAAAACCATCGATCAAGCCTTCTGGCATCAGGGATCTTTTGGAAATGTCGTGCACCATGATATCTTTTTTCGGAATCACCAGCTCATCCGCTCCAATCCGGCGTATCGTGATCGAATCCGCTGTCTCCGCCGCAAGAAATCCACTCACCACAGTCTCATTCGTGAGACGCAGATCATGGCGGTAGTAGCCACTTTCCAGCTGGTCATTCGGAGTCAGGATGTTTCTCAGCAACGATTCCACGCCCATCGCCCCCGCACCACTGAGAACAGGACCAATCGCCAAGCCCTTTCCATTCACTTGGTGGCACATCAAACACGTTACTTCCATCAGAGCGCGTCCTTTCTCAGCATCACCTGGTTTTTTCGCAAGTCCCTCAAATCGACGAAACTTTTCCAAATTCTGATCGCGTTGTTGAGTGGTGAGTAAAATTGGGAAATCTGGACTCATCATGACGGTGGCTTTGCCAGCCAATTTGACGCCGGCAAGATCTTTGCCAGTCAGTCTCATGACTAAACCTTTAGACTTCTCACTTCCCGAATAATCCGTCCGATAATCGACCCGAATCTCCTCCGCCGTCCGAGCCACATTCCAGATCCGATACTCGTCATACATCGCTGCAGATCCTGCTGGGTCAGTCGTTTGACCTAAATTTAATCCTGAGAACTCATCCAAACAAACTTTCCCTTCGGTCGCGTCAGCCTCACCATTGAGATAAATTGTAAACTTACCAGAATCGTCCCTCGTGACCGCACAGTGAATCCACTCATTCGCCCTGATCGTTCTTTTTGAAGAAATCAAATCACCCAATTGAGGACCACCGAAAACCCTGAGTTTTCCGCCGAAGAAATTGAAATCCGCTCCACCCCTGCGTCCTAATAATCCATCAGCAGCACCAATCCCCTCATCCAAACAAATCCAAGTCTCCACAGTGAACGGACCTTTCAAGGTCACATTCGTCTCCAGCTTATCTTTACCATCACCATTAAGGCGTATCACTTTTTTCAATAAACCTTCTTGGGATTCTAACAAAGCCAAAATACTCGGATGATTCTGACCCAAGACAGCTGTGACTTTCTCTAACGATGAACCATCGACCTGTCCAAATCTTCCAGCGATCAATGCTTTGGTATACGCTTCTGCTTGAGTCTTATTCGAAGTCATCCCATCGCGCGCTATGGATTTCATTGCCCCTGGCAGCTTCGCCCAACGTTTTGAAAACACATCGATCACTTCAGGAACTTGCAAAGAAGCAAATCCCGTCACGGCTTCACGACTCACATCCGCATTCGCATGATCCATAAACTTCTCACAATCATCCACTTTCAAGACTCGCACCTCACGCAGAGTCGCCAATCCAACTGCCAACTCATCGGGCTTTCTCGATTCAGAAAACGTCCATGTGCGGATTTCATCGCCGAGTTTCGAAATCCGGAACTTGCGTGCCACGTCTACAACCAATCGCTCGTTGGCAGGATTTCTAACATCTACCAGCAAAGCGACGCATGCATCTCCCACAAGTGTTGCAAGATCGGAATTTGTAGTCACTGATGGATCCGACTGTTGCAATGAAATCAATATCATTTGACGATTGTCTTTTGATCCTAATAATTTTTTTAACGCCTCAAGAATTACTGGATTTTTGATATGCTTACAAAGAAGTCCCAACTCTTGGACGGTCAAAGGACGCTTCATTTTATCTAGGATCCGAACCAACATCACCGCACCCTCTTCACCTTCAAACGATCTCGCTGCCAACGCCATCGCTTCGTCGGTCAATTTGATTTCAGCTAACATTTTTTTGGTCGCCTCTGGATGCTTAGCCATCGCCCAGCGCACCAGATACCTTTCGAAATCCCTGTCATATCCATCGCGATCTTTTCCTGTCAGCGGCTCTTTCGCATAACCAGCAGCAATCGCAACCATGGCTGGCGTCGCCGCACGATGCAATCGCACCGCATTAATCACGGCAGCACGCACTCGGAAATGAGGATCGTCTTTGATAGCTTGCATCACCTTCAAGAAATCCGATTCTGGGAGTAACATCTCACCAGCAATCCTCGCAGCCTCATGACGAAAAGTCGCTTGAGAAGACTTCGATAATTGAACCAGAAGATCCGTATTCACCGCTTTCAATCCTTCCAACGCCCATAGCGCGGCCAAGCGTTTGGCATCGGTGGCTTTGGTATCGTTCAAAAGACTTTTTAAATCTGGAACCAGCTTCACTTCCTTACGGTCCACAATCTCATGCATCGCCATAGAAGCCGTGCGTGCATTCGCGCCCCCAAGCAGAGCTAATAACTTTTTGTCATCCAACTTCGCTAAATCCACGCGAGGCACATCTGTCTGATCTTTATGTCTGACTCTCCAAATCCGTCCGCTGCTTTTATCCCGATCCGGATGCGCTCTAGGCACCTCGTTGTGTGAAATGATTTTGTTATACCAATCCACGACATACAAACATCCGTCAGGACCAAAGTGCGCAGCAATAGGACGGAAGTTTCTATCATCGGTCACCATGAAATCTTCACCTTTTTCATAAATCGGATGTCCTTTCGTATCGCGAGTCATCGTCACGATCTGAATTTTCGAAGTGATCGGATTGGGAATATAAAACACCTGTTTCTCTCCATGACTCCTGGCAAATAGCGAGCCTTCATCTTCGGCCAAAGCAAGACCACTTAGCCCCGTTCCACCCATTGGCTGATTTACCAGTGACTTGGGTTGTATCGGTGCATCTTCTCTCATTTTCGGACCAAAAGGAGTTGGATAATGTGATCCTGAAACAAACTCCATCACAGGATAGCCTTGATCGTTCGCCTCTTGGATGTAGGTCTCACCCGTTCGTGATATCACCAAACCCCAAATATTGTTAGGTCCTCCCGTTTGCGCCTCAAAAAGCGAGCCATCTGGCTTAAACCGACCCAGCTTGCAATTATTAAAGACAACGCTCTCGACTCCATCGTCAAATTTCAAGCCACCGGGGCGGCTTACTGTCGAGGAATTGAAAGCTCCCTGAGCGAGATGAATCCAACCGCCTGGTGTGCGTTCAAATTGGTGAGCAAAGAGGTGCGAGTCCTGAACTCCAAATCCTTCTAATACGACTTCAAAACGATCCGATTTGCCGTCTTTGTTGTCATCTATATAACGACGAATTTGCGTGCCGTATTGAGCCAAGACGCCATCCATCATAGGAAGAATCCCAAGAGGAATAACTAGCCCTTCTGCGAAGACGCGCGGGGTCTGCACAGCTTTGGAGTTCGGTTCATCGAAAACGATTATGCGATCTTTACCGCCCGCTGCATAAAGAGCATTGGCCGCTTCTGCATTTTCATTCGCATCCAATGGATATTCCGTGGCTGTCATCGACCACATCTTGCCGTGCCTATCCCATACCAAAGTAATTGGCTTCTCTGTGCCTTGCCTCTCGGATGAAACCAATTCAACCGTAAATCCTTCGGGAACCTGAAAAGATTTCTGCTGATCTTCTGGCGTAAGCACAAGTGCTGAGGCTTTCACTTGAGCTGATGTCTTTTGATTAGCAGGCTTAGCGGGCTCAGGCTTAGCTTCTTTGTTAGAATCTTGCCATTTTGCTGAGCCTGCAGTCGGTGGCAGTTCTTTCATTAGCACATCTTTGATCTGCACCAAAAACTTTCCTCCACTGTGTGCCTGAAGCCCTAAAAATCCATCAGCAGGAATTTTAGCATCTTTTTCGGTAAAATCTGTCACTTGCACGCCGTTAATCCAAACTTGAATCCGCGTTCCTTCACATAGCACCCGATATTCATTCCAATCCCAATCTTTCACCACGGCTTTCAATGCCGCCGCATCCAGAGGCGCACAGAGTTTCGCTCTGCGGTGTTCATCATACAAATCTCCCCAATATCCAATCCCGCCATCCACCTGATAACCCTTCATCGAACGCTCTTTCTCACGAGCACTGCGGATCTGCATCCCAGAGTTTTGAAAACCCTCACCTTTCACCAATCGCAGCTTATAGGTCAGATCAAAGTTCTCATAAGACTTCACCGATACCAAAAACAAATTCCTCGGAACTTTTTCTTCAAGCGAACCACCTGTGATCGCCCCGTCTTTGACTTTCCAGAATTTCTCTTCGTCTTTGGGAAACTCCCAACCTGTTAGAGTTTTTCCATCGAACAGAGCAACTGGCTCAGCATGCAACACTCCCAAGCACAACAAACCAATTAGTAGATATTTCATGATAAATTAAAGTCAAAAACTACAACCTTTTCCAAGCATGGCACCACGATGTCTTTCACCGACTCATGGATAGGATGCGGCAAATAAGCATCGCGACTTTCAGGACTATCAAAGGTCATGATAAAACCATGAGTGAACCCTTCATTCAATCCCTCAGAACTGTCATAGGGTCCGTGTTCGAATCCAACAATCCCGGGAATTCTTCCCATCATACCCTGAAGCGCGACGAAACATTCATCAATCTTCTCTTGGGTAACTTCTGCCTTAAACTGAAACAATGCAATATGCCTAACCATGATGGATATTTGGTATGTGATGGGTAAATTTAATACACGACAGAACGGATTTATCAATCAACCAATCCATATCCCAAATCCACATGGAGAGAAGGACTGCATCAACATCAAAGATACTCAATAAAATCACCCATCAGATCTAAATGTGAACCACAATGGGAGCGTAGCGGACATGGACGGAGCGAAGCATAGTCAAATGGACACTGATAAACACAGATAAAATCACGTTTTATAAACTTAGAGAATTATTTATATGCCAAGTGTATCAAGCTATATCGGGACGCATAACCACGAATTCATCGGTGTGCATCTGCGTTTATTTACCTCCGGCTATGGCCGCTTCGCTCTCAAGCTGTCCGCTAAACAGATGATAGTCATCCCAACTGAATTCTTTCCCTGCCTTCGATAACACACCAACATCGCTGCTTCAGCTAATTCAAATGGCTCGTTAATAGCAGCTAATCTTTCTCAATACCCACAACGGATCAGTCGGCGCTTCTCCCTCTCCCTCATCCCCTCTTTTTCCTCCCTTCCCACGAAAAAAAATCACGCAATCGAATCTTCAGGGTTGGACGATGCTAAGAACTCGTTCATGATCCTCGCAACCGATATGCCACACACTGCCAAAAAAGATCCCCGACCCTTCAAACGAGCCGTCCTAAAACTCAGTGGTGAAGCCCTCCGCGAACCAGGCTCCACAGACAACATTTCTCCTGAAATCGTCCAACGCATCGCCGCCGAAATCAAAGAAGCGGTCGATTCCGGACTCGAACTCGGAATCGTTGTAGGTGGTGGAAATTTCTGGCGGGGGGCGAGCGCATCCGCCCGTGGCATGGATCGCGCCACAGCAGATTACGTCGGCATGCTCGCCACAGTCATGAACGCACTCGCTCTAGAAGGAGCCCTCTCACACATCGGTGTCGATTGCACCGTGATGTCAGCGATCGAAATGAAAAACGTTGCCGAGCCTTTCATTCGCCGCAAAGCCGAACACAAATTAACTCAAAAAACCGTCGTCATCTTCGCTGCAGGAACTGGCAGCCCCTTCTTCTCCACCGATACCACCGCCGCTCTCCGCGCAAGCGAAATGGCAGCCGATGTGATCCTTAAAGCCACTCAGGTCGATGGCGTTTACTGCTCGGATCCACGCAAGAACCCAGATGCCAAACGCTTTGAAACCGTTACCTTCCAACATTGTTTGGAAAACCGACTCAGCGTCATGGACGCCACCGCATTCAGTCTCTGTATGGACAATCAAATTCCCATCATCATCTTTGACCTCGGCCCAAATGGCAACCTCTCCCACGCCCTCCGCTCACAACCCATCGGCACCTTGGTACATGGCGAGTAAAAATTTCAAATCTCAAGTTTCAAGTTTCAATTTAAGAAATAGACAGTCAAAAGTCATACTTGAGATTTTAATCTCCAACTCTAAAGAATTAGCCAACAGAAAATTCCAATTGCAGCAACGTGGTTGAAATTTGAAACTTGAAATTTGAGATTTAAAAAACATTATGTTAGATCCATCCGTCACCATCAAAAAAGTTGAAGCCGATATGCAATCCGGTATTGATCACCTGATCCATGATTTCTCTGGCGTGCGCACCGGCAAAGCTTCGCCTTCACTGATTGATAACCTTGATGTTTACGTCCAAGCCTACGGCGGTGTTCAGAAACTCAAAACTCTCGCCGTGATCAACACTCCTGAGCCACGCATGCTCAACGTCCAACCCTTCGATCCCTCAACCACTCGCGACATCGAAAAAGCCATCCGTGAATCCAAACTCGGACTCAACCCCGCCGCCGCAGACCGCTCGATCCGTGTCCCAATCCCAGAACTCTCGGAAGAGCGCCGCCGCGACATGGTCAAACTCATCAAACAACTCGCCGAAGAAGCGAAAGTCCGACTCCGCTCCGCCCGCAAAGCTGGTCTGGACGAAGCAAAAAAAATGAAAGCCGACGTCATTCTCACCGAGGACTCCTTCAAAGATTACGAAAAACAGGTCCAAGACCTCACCAACAAATACACCAAGAAAATCGACGAACTGGCCATAGCCAAAGAAGAAGACCTGATGAAAATTTAAACTCTAAGTTTTAAACTCTAAACTTCAAGGAAGAGCCTGGGTCGATATGACTTGGGCTTTTTCTTTTGCCACATTTTTGAAATTTAGAGTTTAAAGTTTAAAGTTTCCTCGTTTTTCCGCTTGCGCGTGATCCGTATCTTCGCCTAAACCTTCGCCCCACCCGAAAGGGGCGTTAGCTCAGTTGGTAGAGCACTTGCATGGCATGCAAGGGGTCAGCGGTTCGAATCCGCTACGCTCCACTTTGGGTCTACACCATAGTTTTGGGGATGAGGTAATTTTTGGGGTAGCTTTAATAGGTCATATAAGTCCTGTAGGATTTATATAGATACATATGCCCATTTCCCCTGAATCTTTTTCATCCAAACGTTGTCCTAAGCATATCTTCAACTATGCTCACGCCATGAAACAACTTCTCTCCCTCGCCGCCTCTGTGTTTTTTGCCTGCATTTCTGTGCACGCTCAAGATCCCGATCCAAACCGCATCCTCGAAGGTGCACGCCTCAGTGCCGCGCTTACCAAGCTGGATACAGGATTAAAAGGTCACCTCTCAAATAACGGCAAAAAAATACCTATCGAGATTTTCCTCAAAGGCAAAGACATCCAATTCCAGTTTTACGAAAACAAAACATGGCGGATTTTTCACCTACGCCTCAACGATGACCACAACGACCTCTTCGAAATCATCAATGGTAAGACGATCGATTTCCCCCGTGCCAAACTCACAGAATCCATCGCCGGAACCGATCTCACCTACGAAGACCTCGCCTTACGCTTTTTTTACTGGCCCAATCCGAAGCTCGAAGGCACGGAAAAAGTCGGAACCGAAGATACCTACAAACTCCGCCTCAGCAAACCAGCCGACGCTGCTGGAAATTATTTCGCCGTCTATCTCTGGGTGCACACCAAATTCGGCGCTTTCATGAAAATCCACGGACACGCTAAAAACAATGAGCTACTCAAAGAATTCCTCGTCGAAGATGTCATGAAAGTCAGTGACGACGTCTGGACCCTCCGCAAAATGCAGGTCTCCAGCTATAAAGACGGCCGCCGCTCCTCCATCACCGACATGGTCTTGGAAAAACCCGCCCAAGAAGCCCTCAGAGGCCTGCGCTAGTGGCTGCCGTGTCCCGGCGGTTTTCATCATCCATCATACATTACCTCAGCAACCCTCGCTGGAACATTTTACTCCAGTAAGTTCATGGGACATTCTACCTCTGGAACTATTACCCACTCTCATCCGTGTTCTTCCGTGTCCATCAGTGGTTCCCTTATGTTACCACTTCACACTCATCACTCGACATTTTCCCCTATTTTCTAGAAAATGAGGGATTTCGCAAACAATTCCTGCTTGTCCCAAGCCGCTACCTGCTCTTAATTTCCCACTCGCTCGCATGACCAATCCTTTCTATCATTCCAGCACCCCTCTTGTTCCTGGCACGCTTCACAGCCTTTCCAAAGAACTTGATAGCAGTGGCATGGGCGCCATCGCTCATCTTCATGGAAAACTTATGTTCAGCGTATTGGATCACGCCCTGAATTCCGTCTCATGCATGATTCACCTTGGTGCGGTCGATACCGACATGAAAACTAGCGACGGTTCGAACATTCTCTCACAAATTCCTTTCCCGCTTTTCACAAAAACCGCAACCCGCAAACTCGTCCGCGTCATCGCCAAAGTACGCGCCAAACTACAAGCAGCTTCAACTCCGAAATAATCTAATACCCAATTATCCTAATAACTAATAACCAATAACCTTTAACTAAAACACCATGAGCGCACTACTCGAAAAATCATCCATCATTTCTAAAACCAAAGAACTCTGCGACCAAATCGCGAGCGATGCGGAATTCAAAAAACTTCAAGCCGATGTTGAGAAATTTCTCTCCAACGACGCCGCTAAGCTTCAATACAAAACCGTCCATGAAAAAGGCGAAGAGCTCCACCACAAGCAACACGCAGGCGTGGAACTCGGTGCTGCTGAAATCAAAGCGTTCGAAAACGCCCGCGATGCCCTGTTTGCAAATCCAATTGCTGTTAGCTTCATGGACGCACAACGCTCACTCGAAAGCATCCAAAAAGAAATCAGCCAATACGTCGGTATGACCCTCGAACTCGGCCGCACCCCGACCGATGAAGAAATCGCCGAAGCCCAACACAACAGCGGTGGCGGTTGCTGCGGCGGCAGTGGCGGCGGCGGCGGTTGCTGCGGTTGATAGAATTTAAGAGGAACCGCGGATTGACGCGGATGAACGCGGATGAACGCGGATTTTTATAGAAAATAAGCGATCACGTTCGAAATCTTATGAAGTAGGAATAAAATCACTCATCATGATTTAATATCCGTGTTCATCCGCGTCCATCCGTGGTTCAATATTATTTCTCCATAATGACTTCCAACGACGCATATCTAACCTTCTTGGGCACCGGCACATCTGTCGGTGTTCCTGTTATTGGCTGCATCTGCGAGGTCTGTAAGTCCTCCGACCCACACAATAACCGCACTCGCGCCTCGCTATTCATCAATACACCAGAGGTAAAAATCCTCATCGACTCCGGTCCCGATCTCCGCGAGCAAGCGCTCCGCGAAAATATCACCAGTATCGATGCCGTGCTCTACACTCACTCACATCTCGACCACGTGGTCGGCTTTGATGAACTCCGCGCCTTTTGTTGGGAAAAAAAAGATCCGCTACCCCTCTACGCCAGCGAGTTATGCCTGAACGTGCTAATCAACATGTTTAGCTGGGCTTTTCAAACCGATAACACCAACAGCGGCTACATCAAACCCGATCCCCGACCGATCACGAAAGCATTCACCCTCGGTGATCTCACCATCAATCCCATCCCCGTGATCCATGGCACGGTCGATACTCACGGTTACCGTTTCGACACCCAAGATGGATTCAGCTTCGCCTACCTACCTGACGTCAAAATCATTCCCGAAGAATCGATGGAGCTGTTAGTAAATCTCGATCTTCTTATCATCGATTCTTTGCGCACCGCTCCCCACTCCACCCATCTCTCACTCTCTGAGGCACTTGCCATTGCGGAAACCTTAGCCCCAAAACGCACCGTCCTCACCCATATCAGCCACGAACTGGATCACGCCACCCTAGTCGCCAGCCTAACAAAAAACATTTCGCCCGCCTACGATGGGTTGAGTATCACTTTGGCTTAGCTGCACCCATCTTTAGTATCTCGCGCAAAGGCGCTAAGACGCAAAGTTGGATGTAAGTAACTAACTGAAAAGTAATGTATGCAATGGTCTACACAAGTTATAAAGGCCTTCTCATACTCTGAACCATATTTATAATTCAAACCTTCGCGTCTTAGCGCCTTTGCGCGAGTCCCTCTTACCATCCCTAAAAAATCGTAATCACCCCCACTCAAAAGATTGCAAGATTCTCCCCATTCTTCATTCTTCCGCAGATGAACCGCACTAGCACTTCACCACCCAGGAACGTCTTTTTGACGATCCTTTGTTGCTGCATCGCTTTCATCTTCCCCGCCCACGCCCAACACCTCAATCCCAGCCAAGTCCTCGTCATCTACAATAAGGCCGATCCTGATTCAAAAAAACTCGCTGAGTTTTATCAAAACGCTCGCAATATTCCTGCTGATCAAATCCTCGGGCTAACCTTGGCTAACCAACAAGATATCTCCCGAAAGGAATATGAAACCACCTTGCAAAAACCGTTGCGCGACCATTTCACTAAGCAGAACTGGTGGAAACGCAGCAAGGACAGGAGCGGCATCATAGTTCCAACAGAGAATAAGATCCTCGCCATCGTACTGATGCGCGGAGTTCCGCTCCGCATCAAAGCGGAACCCATCGATGACGCCCGCGCCAAACTCCCCACCCAACAACAAATGATCACCACCGATCAGGCGAGCGTCGATTCCGAACTCTCTCTCTTCGGCGGCGACATCCCGACAACACAAGGCTGGATCCAAAACGAATTTTACAACAGCCAACATTCTCTAACAAAATCAAAAATTCCGCGCATGGTGATGGTGAATCGGATCGATGCCTCAAGTTACGAGATATGCAGGCGAATGATCAGCGATGCCGTCGAAACCGAAAAACACGGACTATGGGGCAGATCCTACATCGATATCGGAAATAAATTCCCCCAAGGCGATGAATGGTTGGAGAAGATTTCCGCACAAAATCTGAAAAGCGGCATACCGAATCTAACAGACAGATTCAATGAAACCCTACCTAAACACTATCCGATGACCGAAGCGGCTGTTTATTACGGTTGGTATGAGCGCAACGTCGACGGTCCTTTTCTCAATCCCGCATTCAAATTCCGCCCGGGAGCGATCGCATTTCACATCCACTCCTTCAGCGCGGAGCAGCTTACCGATCCAAATCTGAATTGGTCCGCTGCATTGCTTGTCCGAGGCGCGGCGGCGACGGTTGGCAATGTTTACGAGCCGTTTCTTCATAACAGCCATCACCTCGAAATCCTGCACGACCGCTTGCTCAAGGGCTGGACTTTCGCAGAAGCTGCCAATGCCGCAATTGCCGTCCATTCGTGGCAAGCCATCGCTCTCGGTGATCCGCTATACCGTCCGTTCATCCACTTCGAGGGAACCGGTGAAGTCCGCAAACAAGATCGCGACTTTCGCGCCCTGCGCGCCGCCTTCCGTGAATGGCCAAACGATGAAACCCTGCGCAATGGAAAACTAACTTACGCCCATGAAAGCCTATCATCCGGCACCATCGCCGAAAGCCTCGCTAATGAATATCTCGCCAAAAAAGACATTCCCAACGCTCAATCATGGTTGAAAAAAGCGCGCGACTCCTACCAAGGCCTACCCGATAAACTCCGCCAAGATCTCCAACTCATCGCCATCGAACGTTCGAAAAAACAAACCACCTACGCCATCGAACTCCTGCAAACTGCCCAAAAAACCTACGGCAACATTTTAGAAGCTGAAGCCCTTTCCAAATGGCTGGAAATCGTTCAAAAGTCCTCAGGCACACCCAATTAACCCCCCATTTATAATCAGATTTTAAATGAACTACGAATTTCTACTTCAGAGTGTCTGGCATCCTCCCTTGGCCTTCGAGGATGTTGCCGCTCCGAAACCACCCCCTGAGCTTGAACTCCAAGCGCTCTGGTTTTCGGGTGCGTTTGGTCGGGAATTCCGACTCAAAGACGGACGCTCGCTACGCATCACTCAGTTCGGTGAATGGAACCACGGCGCCGGCCCAGACTTCGCACACGCCGCGATCGAGATCGATAGCACACCTTTCACAGGCGATATCGAAATCGACACCCGCACCTCCGATTGGGAAGCACACGGCCACTCGACCAATCCCGCTTTTTCTAATACCATTCTCCACGTTGCCTTCGAGCCGAACCAACGGGAAATGTTTGTCCGCACTTCCAACCATCGCCAAGTTCCCGAGTTACTCATTTCTCCAACCCAACTCAGCGAAGCCCTGCGCCTTCCATCTCGAGAAACCGCCATCTCCATTCCTGGTCGCTGCACCCAACCTCTGAAAAAAATTCCTAAAATCGCAGTCGAGCGCCTACTCCGCGAAGCCGCGACACGTCGCAGCTCTCAAAAGGCAGCTCGTTTCCTTCGCATCGCCGACGCTCATAACCTCGATGCTGCGCTTTTCCAAGCCACCGCAGAAACCCTTGGCTACGGTGGAAACTCCTTTCCCATGCGCCTACTCGCGCAACGCGCACCACTCCACATCCTTTTGAAAAACCCAGCAGAAGCGGAGGCCATCCTACTCGGCACTGCCGGATTCCTCGATCCCAAGCTCCATCTGTTAGCACCCGATGACACGCGTGAATATCTGTTAGATCTTTGGGAAACTTGGTGGAAAATCCGACCCAATCACGAGCTATCAGTAAATCAATCCCCTCGATGGAAAACCCACGGCCAGCGCCCCGCCAACCACCCGCACCGCAGAGTCGGTGGACTTTCCGCACTCATCAAACATTGGCCAACCTATCGCAAACTTGCTTTCGCCGCTTCGTTTTCCACCAAACCCTTGGTCGATTTCCTCCATAGCCTACGACACGATTTCTGGTCGCACCACCACACCCTCACCTCCGCCCGCAGCCAAACCGCGATTTCCGTGTTTGGCAAAAACCTCGCCCTTGAACTCGCCGCCAACCATCTCATCCCCCTCGCCATCCACGAAAACCGATTCACTTTTAAAGATTACTACAAACTCCGCCACGCCTCCACGAACCAGAAACTCAAACGCACCGCCATCCGCCTCTTCGGCGATGAAAAAACCGCAGCCCCTTTCACTCGCCGGCTTTCCCATCAACAAGCCCTCCTCCAACTCTACCACGACTTCTGCCTAGAAGACTTCACCGCTTGCGAAAAATGCCCCTTCCCCGAACAACTCGCGCAATGGCGCTAGAATAGTGAATGATGAATAGTGAAGAGTGAAAGAAGATCAAGTTTTCACTCTTCACTCTTCACCCTTCACCCTTCACCCTTCACCCTTCACCCTTCACCCTTCACCCTTCACCCTTCACCCTTCACCCTTCACCCTTCACCCTTCACCCTTCACCCTTCACCCTTCACCCTTCACCCTGCACCCTT
>Ga0315909_10001294_pt1 | contig 33771 bp, 44 predicted proteins | sample LakEriMetagenome_11_FD_203527 | JGI IMG/M metagenome (GOLD analysis project Ga0315909, IMG submission 203527) | Freshwater fungal communities from buoy surface, Lake Erie, Ohio, United States - Buoy 2 MA125 | ecosystem: Environmental > Aquatic > Freshwater > Lake | place: USA: Lake Erie, Ohio... | reverse complement strand
ACCAAAAACGGGGGTAAGTTTATTTCCCCGGTTTGGCTGGTTGGCTGGTCGCTAGCCTGCGGGGTGTGCCCTGGCCAGATCAGTCCATGGGCCAGAGGCTGGTCAGAATGCCAGCGTGGAACCTGCCGGCTGGTGGCTGGCGGTCGGCCTCGAGAGCTGCAGTCTCCCAAGTTGGGAATCGGCAGGCTGCTCGGAATGCCTGACTGCCATGGGGCAGCCACCTGGTCTCTTCGCTGGGTGTCGGCTCGGCCCACCAGCGGCCATCGCGGCTGAGGCATGCATCGGCCTGTCGCACCGCGTACATCGTCGAGCCATCAGCCTGTGGGCAGGCCTCGATCCGCATCGGCTCAACAGCCATCCCCAGCAGCTGCGGGCGATCGTCGATCCACCGATCAGCATGCCAGGTCACGGCGATGGCCTCCTGGCCGGCTGCTCGAGCGAGGTCTCGAGGGCCTCCAGTGCCCTGCGGATCACCTGGTCTGCAGGTACAAACTGCTGGCCTGAATGCTTGGCCGGCTCAACTCCTGGAGTACCCAGCAGGCGGACGGCCAGACGCTGCAGTTTCTGACGCGTCGATTCTTTCACTCGGATCATCGTCATGATGTTTGCCTCTTGATTGGCGTGTCTCGCCAACAGGATGGGAGGCCTCGAATCCTCCTGGGGGCAATTACCCACCACCCTGGCACCGTCACCCATCCGCGTAGGAGAGTTCCACAGGCCGGTGCTGCTGCGGATATTTTTGTCCGGCTACGCAGCTGGCCGGAGCCCTGGCGAGATTGGCCATGTCGATCCCCCGATCCATCTCGCCAACAGGTGGCTCTTTACCAGAGCGGCTGATCTTCTGCGGCGATGCCCTCATGGCCCCAGTCCTGGCCGGTGACACCTTCGGTGGCTCGTTCAAGGACTCGCCACTCACTTTCGATCATTCCGCCAAGAATCACCATCAAAAAGGTTTCAATGAATCCCATCCCATTTCTCCTGATCAAATGTCTGTGAACCTCTGCCACACTGGCACTGCCATGGTATCGACCTGTAAACACGTAAACAAGATTTATTCGGCGAGATTTCTGGAATGTCGGCCAAGGGCCCCTATACTGGTTGCGCGCGGCAGACACATCACCAGGCCACACCACTCGAGGCAACCATGCAGGCCAAGCTGGATTCTCTGCTAAAATCTCGGCGATTCTGGATCGCGGCTGCTGGTGTCGCAGTTGTGGTGCTCAAGGAAACCATGGCGATCCCATTGACCGAGGAGCAGATCACTCAGGTCGTGCTGCTTGTCGGCTCGTGGATCGTTGGCGAATCGCTGCGATCCTCGGAGCGCTGAACATGAGCGGACCACTCGAAAGGCTCAGGGCCAAACGTCGAGCTCGGCAGTTAGCTGCCCAGCTCTGGCGACAGTACCGCGATGTCGAGCGCTGCAAAGTGGAATTCGAAGGCCTGGCAAAGAGCGATCCGCAGCTGGTCGGCCTCGACCCTGCCACCATCCTGATGCTGGCCCAACTGGCAATCAAGCTTTGGCTGTGGTGGCGAGAGCAGCAGGAGGATGATCCAGCAGACGAGCCAGAGCTCGGCGAGCCTTGGCAGGAGGACACCGACGATGTGGGATGATGTGATCAACAATCCCTGGAGAGCCGGTGCCCTGCTGATCGGCGCCTATTGGGCATGGCGGAACATCCTTGGCGGTAACAGCCAGCCCCAGCCAGCCCCACCTCCACCAGTCCCACCTGAGCCACCTGAGCCACCACCAACCCCGGTTGGAGCGATCAGTCGACTGCAGGCCATGAATGCAGCTGACACACTGGCGAGCTATCTGGCCCAACAAAAAATCGACCAGGCCAAGCCGAAACTGGCTGAGATCGTCTCCTCGATTTGGGGGCAGTAGATGAAAGGTTTCGATCGCTGGGCACCTCTGGTGGTGATCCTTCTTCTGCTGCTGTCCAGTCGCAAGAGCGATTCTGTGGATCCGATCCGGCCAGTCGATCCGATCCAGGGGGCCTGGGTGGTTGTGGTTGAAGAGACCAGCCAGCGTACTCCCGAGATCACCAAGATCGTTACCAATGCGGCCTACTGGCAGAGCCTGCGAGACAAGGGTCTCAACTGGATCATTTACGACAAGGATCAGGAAGAAGCGGCCAGCCAGGTGAAGGCTCTCGGTGGCCAGGTGCCAGGGATCCTGATCCAGACACCAGGCGAGCGCAGCAAGGTGCTCTACCAGGGCAAGCTGCCTGATTCCACCGAGGAGATCGATCGGCTCACCAAGAGGTATGCTGGCTTATGAGTGAGATCATCGTCGTCGATGGCCAGGAGTTTGGCACAGGCCTTTTGCTGCCAGCATTCAAGCCTCGGACCTTTCCTGTCTACGGCGAGAACGGCCCAATGTTCACACGGGACCAGATCGCCAGGATCGTCACGGATCCAGGGCGGGTGGCTGGATCCAGGCTGTGGAAGCCAGAGGAATGGATCCGCAACCAGGGGAATGTCGGCAGCTGCAACGGCCAGGCAGCAGCTCATGCCCTTGAGAGGACACAGGTGTCCAGAGGTATCAGGCGGCGGCGGCTTTCTGGCGAAGGCCTCTATGCCCTCATAAACGGAGGCAGGGACCAGGGCAGCATGCTGGACGATGGGATGCATGCCCTTAAAAACAATGGAGTGCCTGAGGAGCAGTATGTCCCATTGGCCAAATTCCTGACTCAGAGACAGCTTTCAAAAGAAGCTGTGGATTCGATGCGGCGCAACCGTGCGCACGAGTGCTACCGAGTCGAGACAGAGGACGAGCTGGCGAGCGGATTGGCTGCTGGATTCTGTGGCGTGGTTGCTGTCCATGCCACCCAGTCCTATGGGCGACTCGATGGTCGAGGCGTCAGCCCTCCAGCCAGTGGGCCAGGCAATCATGCTGTGCTGGTCCACGATATTCGGATCTCTTCTGCCGGCAGCTATGAATTTGAATCGGCCAACAGCTGGGGGCTAAAGTGGGGGAACAAGGGCCACAACTGGATCACCTGGGCCAGCCACTTGCAATCCACAATCAGATACCATGCCTTCTATTTGATACGTTCAACCACCTTTGACAAAGGTGATACACCTGGAGCCATTTGAATGTTTGAAACCCCAACCCTTATCGCTGCTGTAGACACCAGTCTGGTTGGGCTGCTTCTGGGTGGCCTATCCGTTCTCTCTGGTGTGGTGCTGCATTTGTACAAGCAGGTGGAGCGCAACACCGAAGCAATTAAGGCAGATCTTAAAGAATGCCGTGAGGATCGGGAGCGTCTTTGGATTTCGATCAAGGAAGTGGCGGAAAGAAAGAGCGAGGAATCCTGATGCAAAAGCTTCGAGATGAATTGTCAAAGCCACAGTATCAGGGGCTGAGCGATCAGCAGGCTGCCAGTGCCATCATGGCCAAGATGGTGGAGGTGCGGCGACCAGTACCACTTTGGCGAGTGATCGCTCATGCGAGCCAGCGACAGTATCGCTCGAAACTTGAGCTGGCCAAGACCGATCCATCCAACCCATGCCAGGAATTGGCGATAAACATTCTGGAGTACATCACCTCCACCAAGCTGGATACGGTGGATATGGATCTGGCAGAAACCAAGCAGATGCTGCAGGGGCTGGTGGATTGCGGCTTTGCAAGCCAGCAGGTGGTGAACGAGCTCGATGCCATGGCCAATCAAACGGTGCCATGGGTGGAGCATGAAGGGATTGGGACTGTTGGTGTCGGCCTGGTTCAGAATGCGAGGAAGTGATGCCAAACGCAAAGACCAACTATGTAGCCGCGTCGGATATTACCATCACGATCGCCAGCCTGGCAGCGGATGCTAACCTCCTTGCTGGCCGAGAAAGCACCGAATGGACCAACACGGCCAACGGATATCGTGATGCATGGGTGGCCGGCAAGATCACGACCGGAACAAGCAACCTGGCGGGATCCATCGAGGTCCATGCAATCGGATGGAATGGCACTGGATGGCCCGATGTTTTTGACGGAACAGATTCGGCAGAAACCATTTCCACTGCTGTGCAAAAACTTGGTTTTTGCCGACTGGTGCACCAGGCTACCATGCCAGCAGGCTCTAACCTCGTCACGGAGTTTGGGCCTCGGCTGCTGAGCGACATCTTTGGAGGCGATGTGCCAGAGAAAGTTGTCTTCTTTGTCACGCACAGCACATCAGTGGCGCTGAATGCTACTGCTGGCAATCATTACATCCGAATCCAGCCAGTGTACGATTCGATTTGATATGTACAAACGAAAGCCAAAAACATCTGGATGCCCATCACTAAGAGGCCTAGTCTGTGCCTGGGTGCCTGGCTTGCCTCCATACGGCACGATTCTTTTGGATCGAGTCGGCGGTAGAAGCAGTGGAACACTGACCAACATGGCACCATCCGAGGATTACATTGCGGATGGTCAATATGTTGCGCTGGACTTTGATGGGACAAACGATGTGGTAACAACCACATCAGTTGGCAGCGGTGGCATTGGTAACATCCCTGCTACAAAGTCCATTGCTATGTCGGTGTGGATTCGAAACAACGATTCCACGACCGGATATCGAGGGATTTGGGGATTTACGAGCTCAGCGTCAAACAATCCATATTGGATCATCGGAACTATAAATTCTGGCCGGAATGTCATCCTGAGTGTGAGGTCGGATGGCGGCACAGGAACAATTGATCGAACAGGAACCAGGACAACAAACTCCAACCAGTGGACCCATATCTACGTCAGTCAAAGCACAGCCCAGACTGCGATCTATGTAAACGGTGTTCTGGATGTGGCGCAGTCTGATACTGTTGCTCGGACTATGACATTAAACAGGCTAAGTCTTGGCGCGTATTTTCGAGTTTCAGCAGCCAGCTTTTATCTTGGGCGAGCGGACGATGCCAGAGTCTACAATGTGGTACACACACCATCTGAGGTGTACCAGATGTGGCGTGATGGCCGGCATTCTGGCTTGAGATCAAAACGATGGCGGAATGCGTTCGAAGGTGTGACAGGTGGCAACCGCAGGCGGCGGCTAATTTGTGGAGGGCTGACATAGTGCAGGCTTTGCGTCAAAACACGGCGGCTACCGTACTGGTTGGGCCTGTGCTGGATTCTTCAGGCCTGGCAGTCACCACTGCTGTGGTTGGAGATTTTAATTTGACCAAGGTCGGCAGCACTGCTGCGCTGGCCAGTCCAACCACATCCACTCATTCTCACAACGGCTATTACTTGGTCATACTGAGCACCGGCAACACAGATGCCATCGGCAGGGCCTCCATCAGCGTCAACAATTCAGCCATGAGCATGTCAAACCATCATTACATGGTGATGGAGCCCACTGTCTTTGATGCTCTTTTTGATAAGGCATTGGACAGTGCCAACGGCCTTGGTGACGTTCGGCGGTTTGCCGGCCAGGCGATCACAGCTGGAGCCCCAGTCACACTGCCAGCCTCGGTGGCCAGCGAGACCACTTTGACCAATCGGCCAACCCTAGCCCAGATCGAGGCGTCCACCATCCTGGCCAAGGAGGCAACGGCTGCCTCAATCCTGTCGGCAGTCCAGGGGCTCAACAATCTTTCGGCCAAGGTAAATGTTTACGCAGCTCCACTGATGGAAATCCCAGAGTCTGGCAGCCTGGTCTATGCTTTCACTGTCATCGTCAGAGACGACGAAGACAAGCTGGTAAACCTTGATTCCACCCCGACGATCGCGGCGGCCAATGCAGCTGGCACAAGCCGATCGGCCAATCTGTCGGCGGTCTCCAATCCAGCGACTGGTCGGTACACCTTCACCTACACTGTGGCCAGCACCCATGCAGCGGAGAGCCTGCGCGTCACGATCTCTGGCACCGTCAGTGGCGAGGCGAGGTACAGCGAGTGGATTGGGGCGGTGGTGGACTACGACAGCCTGACGGTCCTCCAGGCGATCAAAGCAAAGACCGACAATCTTCCAGCCCTGCCAGCTGCGGTTGGGGACATCCCCACGGCCAACCAGAATCGGGATGCTGTGCTCAATGCTCTGCCGAGCGCTGGCTACGCCAATGGATCCTTTGGCGACCGGATCCTGATCAGCGACAATGACAATCGGACGGTGAAGGTGACAGGCAGCGGCGCTGGGCACATCGGCGCTGACGTCCACGAAATCCAGCCAGGCGTAATCACCAACCTGGCATTCCAGACAGGTGCACTCGATTCCAATGCCCTCGCCAGTTCGGCAGCCACCGAGGTGGCCAATGCAGTGGCGGCCCTGTCGGTCCTGGTCGACCTGGTGACGATGATCACTGGCAGCGGTACACCGAATGCCAAGTGGACGGCCAGTGCACTCAGCCTGGCACCAACCGGTGGCGGCGGTGGTGGAACCGGAACCGGCGCGCGAACAGTGACCATCACGGTCCTTCTAGCTGGAGCACCGGTGGAGGGTGCCAGGGTGCGGCTGACCAAGGCGGCTGAGACTTACGTCGGCTCGACCAACGTCTCTGGCCAGATTACCTTCAATGTCGATGATGGCAGCTGGGTGGTGGGGATCGGATCGCCCAATGCGACCTTTGGCGGCGCAGTGCTGGTGGTCAGCGCGAACCAGACCCAGACCTACACCCTGACGGCCATCTCCATCACACCCAGCGGACCTGGTGGCGTCACAGGCTACTGGCTTTGCCTAGGGGTCAACGGTCTGCCAGAGTCTGGGGTTACGATGTCCATGCAGGCCACCGCGGTGCCCCATGGATCCACCGGTCTGGCGATCGACACCGGAACCAGGACCACTACCAGCAATGGGGCTGGAGTGGCACAGTTTACCGACCTGACTCCTGGCATTCGGTATGCTTGCCAGCGGGGAACCGGCCAGGTGGTCTATGTGACAATTCCTGAGGATGCCATCGGTACCCTCGAGCTCAACAGCCTCCTCGGGTCTCCCTGATGCCAGCCAAGCTGGATAAGAAAAGCTACGAGCAGCACCGGCAAAAGATGGCGGAGCGAATGCGATCCCTCCGCGCAGCCGGATCTGACATTGGCGAGCTACCAAAGATCGAGAATCCCAAGCGGCGGAAAAAGTGTGCTGAATCTTTTCGCCAGTTCTGCGAGACCTACCGGCCAGCAGCCTTTTCCCTGGGGTGGTCCAGGGATCACCTGCGGGTGATCGACCGGATCGAGATCACTGTGAGGCATGGCGGACTGTTCGCTCTGGCCATGCCTCGAGGCAACGGCAAGACCACACTGGCGGTGACGGCTGCTCTGTGGTCCCTGCTATACGGATATCGGCGATGGGCCTGCCTGATCGGTGCCACCGAAGGCAAGGCAGAAAAGCTGCTCAGCTCGATCAAGTCTGAGCTGCGATTTAACAGCCTCCTACTGGAGGACTTCCCCGAGGTGTGCTTTCCGATCCGGCAACTGGAGGGGCGAGCTGCTAGAGCAGGAGGTCAGACCTATCAGGGCGAGCCCACTGGGATCCAGTGGCTGTCCAATCTGCTAATCCTGCCAACGATCCCAGGATCCAAGGCCAGCGGATCGGTGGTGTCGGTCTGCGGTATTACTGGGGACGTCAGAGGCCAGCAGTACACCACCCCCAACGGCGAAGTGCTGCGACCGGATTACGTCATCCCTGACGATCCACAAACGCGAGAGTCAGCCCACAGCAACCTGCAGACCGATAACCGGATCGCCACGATAAACGGCGATGTGCTCGGGCTCTCTGGGCCTGGGGTTAAGATCGCTGGCGTCATGCCATGCACTGTCATTCGCAAGGGCGATTTGGCCGATACTGCCCTCGATCGGCAGCAGTCGCCAGAGTGGCATGGCGAGCGCACCCAGCTGCTCTATGGCATGCCGTCAAACATGGACCTGTGGCAGGAATACTACGAGATAAAGAAAGCCAGCCTGAGGAATGGCGGCGAAGGGGCGGAGGCGACTGAGTTTTATCGAGAGAACCAGGCGGCGATGGATTCGGGCTGCGAGGCGTCCTGGTCCGAGCGATTCAACCCAGATGAGCTCTCAGCGATCCAGAACGCTATGAATCTCTACTTCAGGGACGAAGAGAGCTTCTGGGCTGAGTACCAAAACCATCCCATGGAAAAGCAGGCCGACGATTCGATCCTCGGCGAGAAGGAGATCTGTGATCGGGTTGGAATCACTGCCAAGGGGCAGCTGCAGGAGCACACCGACCAGCTGGTCGGTTTTATCGATGTGCAAAAGGAAATGCTCTTCTGGTCGGTGGTGGCCTGGCGATCTGACTTCACCGGCACAGTGGTGGAGTATGGAGCCTGGCCACAGCAGCGCGGAAACAACTTTAAGCTGTCGACAGCCAGAAAGACACTTTCCAAGCTGTACCCTGCTGACTCGCTCGAGGTGCGGCTGACCAAGGCACTAAAAGACCTGGTTCACCACCTGGCCACTAAGCAGTGGAAGAGTGCAGCGGGCGCTGAGGTGCCATTCAGCCGGATCATGATTGATGCCAACTGGGGCCAGTCGAGGAACCTGGTTTATGAGTTCTGCCGGACTAGCCTCCACCGATCGATTCTTTTCCCAAGTCACGGACGAGGAATCACGGCAAGCAGTGAGCCACTGAATGCACACCATGTGAAACGATTCGGCAGAGCCACCGGCCAGCATTGGCGAATCGATCGAGCCAAAGACATTCCAATCCGGCATGTGCTTTTCGATACCAATTTTTGGAAGTCTTTTTTGCATTCCAGGCTGGCGACCGAACCAGGGACCAGCGGCAGCCTCGTGCTGCACAAGGGCGACGCGCACGAGCATGCCACCCTGGCCAAGCACCTACGGGCGGAATACCCAGTTCGAACAGAGGGTAAAGGGCGGACAGTTGACGAGTGGAAGCACAAGCCAGACCGGCCAGATAATCACTGGTTCGATTGCCTGGTCGGCTGCTGTGTGGCGGCCAGCGTCGAAGGCTGCCGACTAGAGGGCGAGTCTGGCCGAAAGATCAGGAAATCTCGCGCTGCTGTGGGATCCATTGAAGGCTCTCCAACTGGAGCACCAATTCCAGAGCAACCGATTCCATCGCACGGACCAAAGCCAAAACGATCAAGGAGGGTGGAATATCTATGAGCACCAAGAAGCGAGCCGACCAGCCCAAGCTGAGGGCAACGATCACAATGCCGGTTTGCCCACATTGCAGCCAAGCTGCTGGAGTTCTCAAGCAGTCCGGCGCTTATCATGAATTTGAGCATGATGGAAACCGGATCAAGCTTTATCACGTTCGGTGCAAAGCATGCGAGAGCCCTTTTACCCTGCGCGAGGTCTGGCCGATCACTCCAGATCCTGGACCAGATCAAGGGATTTAAGGAGAGGATCAAAGATCAGGCACGATATCATTTCAGCATGCACGATCAAAGAATCCAAAAACTCGAGCATGCCAAGAAGATGGTGGCTGTCTTTGAAGAGCAGCTGTCCACTGGGGCTGGAATTTTCTCCGTGTCGATCGATGGAGCCTATGTCCAGTATCAGCGCGAGGCTGCGGTCAAAGAGCTCGAGATGTGGCGTAAGCAGGTGATTCGCTACTCTCGCGCAAAGTCCCGATTCTCTACCTTCAACTTAGGCAACAGCCACGGCCCATGATCAAACAGGTACAGGATCGACTTCAAGGCCTTTTTGGGCGATACATCGCAGGCGAAGCTGGCAACCAGCGGCGGGACCCTGGCACCAGGATCCAGTCCAGCGATGCACTGCTGGATTCGACCAAACGGAAAAGAGTGATCGAAGGAGCTCGAGAGCTCTGGCGGAATTACTCAGTGGCTGCCTGGGCAGTCAGAAAGCACCTGGATTTCGTTTCCACTTTTACCTTCCAGGCCAGCACCGAGGATCCGGTTTTTAATGAGCGGCTCGAGTCGCTGATGGCCTGGTGGTCCAGGCCGATCAACTGCGATGTCGCGGCCAGGCATTCCCTGCGGCGCATGATCCGATTGGCCGAGGCCAGGCGGGTGCTCGATGGCGACATCTTCCTGGTGAAGGTAAACGGCAAACTGCAGGGGATCGAAGGCGACCGGATCCAGAATCCAACCAGCCAGATCAATGGCAATGGTGGCACCAACTGGACCCATGGAATCCGGCTTAATCCAGGCGGTGGAATGTCCGCAGTTCAGGTCTTCAAACGTCACAGCGATGGACGCTATGAGGAAGAAAAGCAGGTACTGGCCGGCAACTGCATGCAGCTGGCCTACTGGGACTCATTCGACCAGGTGCGCGGGGTCTCCCCACTGGTGTCGGCCATTGCCGAATTCCAGGACAGCATGGAGGTCAAAGACTACGCAAGAGCTAAGGCAAAGATCACCCAGCTCTTTGCTCTGGCGATCACTCGAGAGATGGCGGATTCGGACGACGAGGAGGAGGTCGGCTCGAGCTATCAGATCGATCTTGGCCGAGGCCCAGTAAAGGTCGAGCTTGATCCAGGGGATAAGATGGATTTCCTGGAGAGCCGGCACCCCTCCACGGAATTCCAGGCATTCCTAACGATCTGCATGCAGGCGGCGCTCAAGAGCCTAGATATTCCATGGTCTTTCTACGATGAAAGCTTCACGAATTTCTTTGGCAGTCGCGCTGCACTGATCCAGTATCTGCAGAGTGTGAAAAGCAAACGGGCTGACATCGTCGAGATCCTCGATCGAATCACAGTCTGGAAGATCCTGAGCTGGGTGGCTGAAGGTGCTCTTGTGCTGCCTCGAGGCTACACCGTCGATGACCTGAAATGGGACTGGATCCCTGCCGGCATGCCCTGGTGGAATCCAAAGGACGAGATCGCAGGCGATGTGCTCGCCATCCAGAACAAACTGCGCACCAGGTCAGAGATCAGGCGCGAACGATACGGCGACGATTGGCGGGATGTTGTCCGCCAGCTGGCTCAAGAGGAGCGATTCCTCGAGGAGATGGGGATGTCTGCGGCCACCACTGAGCAACCGCCAGGGCCAGCCCCATCGATGGAGCCAGAGGAAGAGGCGGACGAGCCAGATGACGAAGACGAAAGCAACGGAGAGGAAGACAATGGCGACGATTCAAGCAGCAGCTGAAAGCTTTCGGACGGCCACCATGCGAGCGGCTCCCATGGTTGGAGTCGATCGAGAGGCCAGACGGATCAATGGTGCCAAGGTGATGCAGCTTGGCCGAGTCAATGACAGCCGGCCCTGGGAGGTCGATGAGACCACTCTCGACCAGGTGGTCAACTTTGGCAGGTCGTACAACAAAGGCACAAAGGCCAGGTACACCCACCCCAGCATGAGTGATGACGGATTCGGGAAGTACCTTGGCCGGTGGACCAACTTCAGGCGGGATGGCGATGCGGTCTACGCTGATCTGCAGCTGGCCGATTCTGCTTTCGACACCCCCAACGGCGACCTGGCCACCTACGTCATGGACCTGGCCGAGGAGGATCCTGAGGCCTTTGGGGTCAGCGCTGCCACCAGGCTGCACTTCTCGATGAATCAGGAACCGCCAGAAGGCGAAGTCATTCCTCTGCGGCTGGACGGCCTGCGAGCGATCGACATCGTTGACGAGCCAGCAGCTACCCGCGGCGGCTTGTTCGATATGACCACCATGGCCGGCCTGCCAGCTCTTACCAGCTGGATTGTGAACACCCACTTTGCGGATCGGGAGCCCCGCGAGGTGGTTGAAAGGATGTGCTCCTTTTTGTCCAAGCATTATGGAAGGGACATTATGGATGAAGTGCTAGCGGGAAAAGCTGGCCAGGATCAGACCACAGCTCCGGCCCCTGCGGCTCCTGCTGGCCTGACTCTGGACGCGGCCAAGCCGTACCTCGAGACATTCGGGGATCGCGGCGCGAAGTGGTTTTTGGAAGGCCGATCGATCACCGAATGCTTTGCCGAGGTGACCACCGAGCTGCGAGCTGAGAATGCCGACCTGTCGGCCAAGGTAGCAGATCTCGAGACTCGACTGGCAGCCGCCACGCGGGCAGCAGCTGGAGAACCAGAGGCACTGTCCTCGGCTCCACGGATCGAGATCAGCGACGAAAAGAAAAGAGCCCTGCAGAAGCAGGAAGAGCTGAAAGCCAAAGGCGGCTCTGCTGTGACGAGCAAGTGGGGCGCAGCCCTGGCTAACTAGTTTCGGCTCTCCAGAGCCAGTTGATTCTACCCATTCCAGAAAGTCTTTGACGGAGCAAACAACATGCCTGATAGTTACCTGACCAGTGCCAATGTGGTGGCCTTCAACAAGGTCGACATGGAGCTTCTTTTGAGCGATGTGCTCGACGAGTCGCCACTCGTGGCAGCGATGGCAGCCCGAACCACTGCCGGTGCCACGTTCGTGTACAACAAAAAGACGGCCAACCCAGCGGTTGGTTTCCGAGCGGTCAACGATGGGGTTGAAAACACCATCGGCACCTACACCACCGTCACCACCACTCTGCGATTCCTCGATGCCAGTTTCGCTGTGGACGAAGCAGCCGCGCTGGTTGATGATCGTGGTGTCGATCACATCATGGGGATCGAGGCGATCTCACACCTTCGCCAGGCGATGGCTGAGATCGAAGAGCAGATTATCTACGGCACCGGCAACCAGGCCGGTGGCTTCGATGGTCTGGCCCAGCAGACGAATTTGAACAACATCGCAGACGCACAGGTGGTGAATGCTGCTGGTACCACTGCGGCTACCGGCTCATCGTGCTGGTTGCTGCGGATGGGTGAGGAAGATCTCCAGCTCGTCTGGGGTGCACAGGGCGTGATCTCGATCGGCGAGCGGACCCGAGTGGAGCGAGCAGGATCGAGCACTGGCCGATTCTGGGCCCTGGCTCACTCGATCCACGGATGGTGCGGTCTCAAGGTCGGTACCGTCAACAGTGCGGTTAGAATCGCTAACCTGACTGCGGACAGTGGCAAAGGACTGACCGACAGCCTGATCAGCCAAGCAATCGAGCGATTCCCAGCTGGCCGAGGCCCAACGGTCTGCGTGATGAATCGGCGATCGCTCGGCCAGCTGCAGCGCAGCCGGACGGCGACCAATCCAACTGGATCACCTGCGCCATTCCCGCAGGAATCCTTTGGCGTGCCCATCATCGTCACCGATCGGATCAGCTCCACTGAGGCCCTGCTGACGTAATGAGCACCCCCTTTGCGGCAGCGGCCCTGCATGCCTATCGGGCACTGCAGGTGGTCCATGGCGTGAACATCACCTACGAGAGGCCATCGGCTACCCAGTCGGTGGCTCTCTCAAAGGTGGTCACTGGCCGATCTGATCACGAGATAACCCAGGATGGGATGGTTATCGAGCAGGTCAAGTCCAGAGATTACCTGGTGCGCGTTGCGGACTTGATACTGGGAGGATCCCAGACGCTGCCGAGGAAGGGGGACAGGATCCAGGAAAGTGGCAAGACCTATGCTGTTCTCACCACTGGGACTGAGGCCCAGTGGAAGTACACCGATCCAAGCCAGGTGATCATCAGGATCCATACCAGGGAGATGTGATGGCAGGCGTGCAGGAGACTCTGGTCAACGATGCAGTGGCTTATATCGACGCTGCAACGTACAGCCAAGCATTCACTCCGCGCAAGCAGCTGGTGCCTGTGTTCGATCGGGACCTGCTGAGTGGATGGGATGTGTCGGTCTATGCTGGCCCGTCATCCAGGGAGAAGCTGGCCAGGTCGGGGAGCCACCTAAAAACCTACAGCATTGGCGTCGTTGTCAGATACAGCGCTGATGTGTCGGCAGCCGAGCAGGAGACGAAGGCTGGCCAGTTCCTGCAGCTGATCGACGAGATCGCCACCAGCCTGGAGACCTTCCGACCAGGTGGCAAGATACCAGACGAGATCGAGACAGATATTCCATTCGATGCGGCCAAAGTCAGTGAGCTCGGGCTGCTGTTTACCACCATCACCATCCGATTCAAAGGATTTTGAACATGGCGCACAAGCTGTCTGAGAATGCCAAGCTTTACCGGAACACTGGGACCAATGCGAGCCCGACCTGGAACGAGATCGCCAACGTCAAAGATCTGACCCTGAGCCTGGACAAAGGCGAGACTGACGTCACAACCAGGGCCAGCAATGGATTCCAGGAATACGTCGATGGAATGATCGATGCCACGATCGACTTCTCGATGCTGTACGATCCAGCGGATCAGGACTTTACCGCACTGGAGGATGCATTCTTCGCAAAGAGTGCTGTGGAATTTGCCGTGATGGACGGCATCATCACCGGTGCTGGATCGACCGGCAACCAGGGGCTGCGCGCGTTCTGCATGGTGAAGAGCTTCACGCTCAACGAAAACCTCGGCGAGGCCATCATGGTGGACGTTTCTTTGCGTCCATGCAAGAATGCGGGTGGCGTTTCAGGGGCGCATGTAGCACCCAGCTGGTACGTCGTCCCATAAACCTGAGGGCCTCCATGAGGATCTTCGAAGATAAGACAGGCCAACCATGGGAGCTCGATCTCACGGTTGGCCACTTCCTGGCGATCAAGTCAGAGCTCGGCCTCAATCTGATGGACAATCCAGAGACCCTGCCATCCAGCGTGGAAAAGATGGTCGGTGTGATCTGGATCACCTGCCACGACCAGGCCAAGGCCAAGGGTCTGGGGCCCGTCGAGTTCGCCAAGCGACTCGATGGCAAGATCCTGAGCCAGGCCTGGGAAAAGTGGATGGCGGAGTACATCGATTTTTTCGTGCACCAGTCCCCGGCCCAGGGTCAGCTGCTGGCCCTGCTGTGGGACGCGAGCAAGAAGGCGGAGCGAGCTCGGGCAGATCTGACGATACAAGCTTCTTCGTCTATCTGTTCAGACTTGCAGGAGTTGCTGGAATCGATCCCAGGGGACTCAAGGCCTGGATGATCCTCGAGATGGCCAACGGTGCGAGGCCAGAGCTTATGCAGGGCGGACGGCGGCGGCGCAAAGGCAAAAACCAGATCGGGCTGACTGGCAGAACGATCTCATCCCTCAAGGTATTTCTGGAGCGGCAGCCGAATGGGACTATCCAAACGTCTGCTGGACATTCGGATCAAGCCAAACAAGGCGAAGCTGAGAGAGATCGAGCGGACGCGGTCCAAGCAGATCCGCAGGGCTGATTCGGCCACGACAAAGACCCTCGATCGATTTGGGGCAATCATCAGGCAGGATGCAAGGAAGCTGATCGGGCAGCCAAGCCGGCCAAGGAAGATCACCAAAAAGATGGTGATGGTTCCTGTTGTGAGCCAGAGCGGCAGAACCTACCTGCGGCGCCAGAACATCCTGGTAAGCACCCCACCACCCAAGCCACGACCTCCTGGAAAACCTCCCAAGGATCGTGGCAAGTCCGATTACATGAGCCTCAGGAACATCATTTACAAGACCGATCGGCAGCGATCCAGGGTGCGAATCGGTACGGTCCAGAGCAACGGCAAGACGTACAACGGCAAGACCGTCCCTGACCTCCACGAGTTCGGCGCAACGATCACGGTGCGAATCCGAAGGATCCCAACGATCACCACGATGAATGACCTGAAGAAGAGGACCAACACCACAAGCCGAGGCAAGAAAATCCAGTCTCTGACTAAGGTCAGATCTGGCATGGATATCATCGAGAGCATTGGCGGAACCTCGACCAGGGTCAAGATTCCCAGACGGCCCTACATGCGGCCAGCCTTCCAGCGTCACAAGTCCAAGGCGACGAAGATCTGGAAGGAATACTACCAAGCCACAAGGGGCAGGCGATGAGTGCAGAGCTGGCCGGCCAGGCCTATGTAGAGATGTCGGTGAAGGGCAAAGAGGAATTTGCCAAGGCCTTTGCCGAAATGCAGGCAAGCGTTCGCAACTTTGCTACCAGGCTGGCAGGTGTCAAAGCAGCCCCCAACACATCGGCGCTGAACAAGTTTTTCAAGAGTGCCAAAAAGGAATTTGCCGACCTCACAAAGATCACTCTGAAGTATGGATCGATCGCAGGAGCTGCCATCGGCGGTGCTGCAGTGGCTGGGATGACCAAGGCGATCTTTGCTGCTTCCAACCTGGAGGAGACACTCAACAAATTCAATGTGGTTTTTGGGTCGCAAGCCGAATCGATGCAGCAATGGGGGACTACCTTTGCGAGCCAGATTGGTAGATCTCGCCAGGAGGTCTTGGACTTCTTGGCAATGTCCCAAGGCCAGCTCGTGCCACTAGGCATTGACCCCGCGATGGCAGCCGAGATGAGCAAAACCCTTACGAGCCTAGCCTACGATTTTGCCAGCCTCAACAATGTCAGCGATGCTGAAGCATTCAATGCAGTTCGGACTGCAATGCTCGGCGAAGCTGAGGCCCTCGGCAGGCTGGGGCCAAAGCTGGATGAGGCAGCGGTAAAGGCAGAGCTCCTGGCCAAAGGCCTGAATCCCGAGACAGCCAACCAGGCACAGAAAGCGATGGCTCGATACAACCTGATTCTGCAGGGGTCGACCTTGGCACAGGGCGATGTGATCCGATCTGGAGACTCCTTTGCCAATCGTCTGAAGGCCCTCCAGGCTACGATCAATGACGTATCAGCAACCATCGGGCAAATCTTCATTCCAATTGCTCAGGCTCTTTTGGGATATTTCCGGGAGCTGATCATGAGCATGGGTGTCACAGAGCAATCAGCTGGAGGCCTTGGCGGTGCACTGGGTGGCTTGGGAGACAATGCTTTGCTGGCGAGCAGTGCAGCCGGCTACATCGTCAAAGCTTTTGCTCTGGTGGATACCGGCTTCAACATGCTGATGGGGACCATGCGCCAGCTGATGCTGAACCTCATGGGCCTTTTTAAGCTGATGATCAATAACCCATTGGCTCGAGGTGTCTTTGGCAAAGAGTCGATCGATAACCTGGTCAGCATTGTGGACGAGGTGAGCGCGGCCACCACCAAACTGCAGGAAGAAAACCGCAAGCGAGTCGAAGCTGGCTTCGACACCCTGATGGACCCAAAGGCTGGCGAGAAGGCTGTGGCCGATGTTCAGGCATTCGTTGCCGACCAAAAAGCCAAGTTTGACAAGCAGCGCGAGCAGATCATGGCGGCCCGGGAAGCAGCCAAGGCAGAGACGGCCAAGGCGGCGCAGGATGCGGCTGACGGAGTCGAGAAGTCACAGGACGCAGTCCAGAAGCAGCTGGAAGCTGGCCAGCAGGTGGCACTGACCAACCTCGAGCAGCTGCAGGATCTGAAAGCCGGCCAGCCAGAAGGAGCTGGAGCACCAAAGCCAGCCAAGGAAAAGCCGGCAGTCGATGATTCGGCGGAGCGAGCCAAGGAAATGGATCGCCAGGCGGCCTTGGAGGCCCAGCAGGAGGCAGCGAATAAGACGGTGCAGCTGGCCACACCTCAGGCCCTCGAGGCGACCAGCACAGCGGCCATCGAGAAGTTCAGAGAGAATGCACTGAATCAGCAGCTGGTGATCCAGAGGCAGCAGGCCCAGCTGCTGCAGCAGGTCGTCAAGGTGCTGCGGGATCCAAAGCTTTTACTGACGGAGTTTGGTGTATGAGCGCGTGCTTTGGCCCACGAATCGGGATCAATGGATCCGAGACAATCAACCTGGACAACTTCCGGGTCAACGTCGAGCATTCGATGGTTTATGTGGTCGTGATGACCACAGGGCCAGGGCTCACAGGCAGCAGAGATGCACTGGCCAGAGAGGATCAGGTGCTGCTGGTGCCAGGCGTCCCGGCCCTCGGTGCTGCCAGTGAGATCGCCCCTGGTGCATTCTGCAACCGGCGCAGCCCAGTGGAAATTGGCCAGGGTGTGTGGGAGGTGGAATGCACCTTTGACAACACGGCTCTCAGGCCGAATGAGATGAACCAGGAGCCATGGGATCTCACACCCACCTGGCAGTGGTCGGCAGAAACGATCGAGGTGCCACTGATCTATGATGCACAGGACCCGACCAGGCCCATCCTTAACAGTGCCGGCGAGCAGCTCCCACCGCTCACCACACCAGAGTCAGTGCCAGTGCTCACGATCAGCCGGGCAGAGCTCTATTTCGATCACATCCAAATTCAGTCCTACATGAACCGAGTCAACAGCCAGCCGTTCTGGGGCTGGTCGGCCAACCAGGTATTGTGCTCAGAGATCACCGCGCAGCAGCAGCGGAAAGATACCACCAGATACTGGCAGGTGGAGTACCGGTTCAAGTTCTGGTACAACGGCGGCGAAGGCTGGAGGATCAAGCTGCTGGACGAAGGCACGTACTATTGGACGGGTGGCACCAAAGGAACAGGGACAAGAAGGCCATTTGGTGATGATGCATTCCAGCAGGTGACTGGCAACCTCAACGGATCGGGCGGGATCAATACCAGCCTGAGCACACCGGTGTTCATCACACCTGCATTTAACAGGTACCAATCGGTAGACTTCAATGTCTTAGGCCTTGGGCCATGGAGCTGGGCATAATGGCCAAGCGAGCAGCCGTCCTGACTCCTGAGCTAGCAGCTGCTGTGCAGCGCATGGTACGCGAAAAGGTGACAGCCGTCTCGACACCAACCGAGCGGAGAATGCCGTCCAACGTCGGAGCCAGCTGGCTGATGCGAGCTGAGGAAGATATCGCGGCTGGGAACTATGGGGCGGCCACACCAGCTTTCTCCACTGGCGACGCACAGATCGCATTGAGGAATAAAACCACCGGCCTCCTGGAGCCCCACGAGCCAAACAGCACCCCAGTCTCTGGTCTGGTGTACAACCTCACCGATCGATTCATCAGGGACAACGAATACTTTCTGGCCAGTCGGACTCAGGACGGCACACTAATTGTGCTGGACGTCTATGCTCGGCCAGGATGGGCGATGATTGGGGTGGTTGCAGCGGGTGGGATAACAGGCAGGAATCCAGCTTTTGCATACCCTGGAGTCGGCAATATGCAGCCCTATCTGCTGAATTCCATAGGCCAACTGCAAACGGTGGGGACTCCCATACAGGTGTACAATCTGTCGACTGCCCCAATAGCTGCAGGCCAGTGGGTGCAGGCAAAGCGTGAATGGTATTCTGGCAACTGGTTCCTAGACTTCGAGGCATGCTGAAATGGCAACAAAGCTTGAGCGGGTGACAGTTACGATCTCCAGCGGCGCTGTGGCCAGTGCTGCAGTTTCCATCCCACTGGACAAGACTCCCCAGTCCATTGTCGTACCCTCGGCAATGACTGGCACCAGCCTGCGGTTTGAGGTTTCGGACGATCAAGGAGCCACCTACCGCAAGCTGTACAAAGACGGCACCGAGTACACTGTCACGATCGGGACAGCCGAGGCCAGGCATGTGGCCTTGGATGCAGCCGTTTTTCGTGGCGTGGTCGGTGCCTCCTCCACCAGTCCGACTTTGCTGAAAGTTGTCAGCAATGCATCGCCGAACGAGGCGGCCAATCGGACTCTGCTACTCAACTGCGGAATTAGCTGATGCCCAACAAACACGGCGCTGGCTGCACATGCTGCCAGGAGGACTGCTCGACCTGCAATCGTTTCATCACCAGTGTGGCGGTAACGATCAACAGCGAGACAGTATCCTGGCCAGTCAATCAGTTCATGCACACACTGGCTGGCTGCACCCTGCTGCTGAGGCACTGCAGCGATCCAGTGATCTATGATCTTCTGGACTATTCGGCAGTCACAGCGTATGACGGGCGCAACGGCGATTGTTGGAAACCATTTGCTGATATCGGGCAGGATGCTCACTATGTCCAGCCTCTTTGGCCACAGCGATGCTGCCTAGCAGAGAGCGGCGGTGGGCCAGCCCCAATGTCTCCAGGTGGAGGACCTGGGCCAGTCACCCCAACCGGCTGCATTGTGTGTGGGACCGCATACAAGCAGGAGCCCAGTGAGGAATTCCCAGATGTCGATTGGCCCTGCCAGATGACCGAGTATTACATCACCACCTTCAAGGTGCACGATGTAACAGCTGATATCAAGGTCAAGGTTTGGCATGAGTACAGCGTTTCGATCCGATTCATTCCACCGCTCGCGATGGCCTTTGATGTCTCAAAGGTGACCATGGTCGATGTGCAGCACAAGGTAAGCTTTTCGATCACCGGATACTACAACGACAATTGCCCAAGGGATTATGAATGCACTGTTGCTGCTGCGGATTGCACTGAGCCGGTGAGTGGAGTCTATCCTGACCAAGTACTCGGCAGTTTCTACTGTGAGAATGGATTCCATGGCCAGGATGGACTTCGGCAGTATCGATTCTTCGACTGTGCCACAGACACACCCAACTGGGTCGAAGCAACCACCAGTACATACTGCTTCGATTCCTACATGCAGGAAGCTGGTACATGGCAGGAAGGCTGTACCAAGATGCTAACAATCTGCAGCGGCGGACCAATCAAGCTGATCGGTGGCCGGCTGGCAGTGGTAACCTCGGACCAGGACTGGGAGACAGCCCGACCTGGAGACCCAACCTGTTTCCTGATCAATCCAAAGGACAAGCTTTGGGAGGATGTGAATCAGCTCGGCGACTGGATCGAGTTCAATCTATTCCGCAGAGACACTAATCGGTTCAACACATTCCCATTCGATCGACTGATGTCTGGGACCTACCCAGACCAGCAGTGCGATATCCGAGATCCCATGGACCCCAGGCCAACGATCTGCTTAAGCGGCTGCGGGACTCATAATGTGGGATCAGCTCGTTGGGCGTATGAGGGGGCGGGAGATTACGATGGCGAGGCCAACTGGACATGCACTGGCAGCTACAGTGTGTGCAGCCCCCATCCCGTTCCACTCGTCGAATATCCTCCAACCGCAACCGGGGACGTCGAAGATATCATCTTTGACTTTTCTACCTGCCCAGTTTCGCAATGCACCACCGGCGATGATGCGGTGGTCCCTGCCTGTGGTCTTTGGCTCTCCAGCTGTTGCGAGGGCACCGATCCTGCCACGGTGACGATTCCAACCGGTTGGAATGTCCCTTTCCTGGTCTCAGTCACGATAAACTGCACATGATCGACAGCACCTGTCCGCGATGCGGCTTTGTCCATCGAGCACCGGCACCGGTGACGATCTTTGCATGCTGCCCCTCTGGCCAAGATCCAGTGATCGACACCAGCAGGAAGCAGGTGATTCGAATCGATCAGCCAGCGAGTGCCCAGAGGCACCGAGCCGACCGACCAGGCGATCGGCTGCAGCTCATGATCAAGCACCATTTTGGGATCGACCCAGCCCCCAACTGCACATGCCGGCAACTGCAAAGAGAAATGAATGCTGCTGGATGGAGGATCTGCCTCGAGCAGATTGAGCCACTGGCCGAGAAGCTGGAGGCCAATGCCAAGGAATACAATTGGATGGTGACTGTCGGCGCAGTGCTAAGAGCGGCCAGAACAGGTGCCATCGTCTGGCTGAATCCGCTCGATCCCTGGCGATCGCTGATCCGCGAGGCATGCAAGCGGACCCAGGAGGACTGCCAGACTGCGGACATTGGCCGAGCCGATTGGTGGGGGGCTGAAACCTAATGGAAATCGGAGATCTGCTGAACCCAGAGGAGCAGGGGGAATTTGCCTGGGAGGAAGGGCTTGAGGCAGACACCAACCCATTCCCAAAGGGGCACCCTGCCAGGCGTCAGTGGTTTGTAGGCTACTATCGAGCCAGGAGCGAGGAGGCGGTCCAGGTGGTGCGCAGGAGGCTTGGCCTTGATCCTGAAGAATAGCTGGGCTCTAGATCTGCTGGTTGCGATCGCGGCGGTATTGGCGGCGGTCTTGGTGTCTTGGGCAACCAGCCACCCCATAATTCCTCCTGCCCCTCCCAGTGAGCTGCGGGAATCAGTCGACGATCCTCCACTGCTCGAGGGCAATCGAAGCGACCTCTGGCCAGAGACCAGAGCGGCATTCGTCGCCAAGAATCCGGCCTGTGCAGCGTGTGGAAAGCGGATCGACCTCAACGTCCACCACCTCATTCCGTTTTACCTTCGGCCAGATCTCGAGCTTGTGGAGTCAAACCTCATCACACTTTGCCGAGAGCACCACTTCCGAGTCGGCCACGATCCTGACGGCCCCTGGGAGCCAGAGCGTCCCAGCTGGAGGGCCTACAATCCGCGAGTGATCGAGCATGCCGGCCAGGTGCTGGCAGGTCGGCCAATCCTTAGGTAGCCGCAAAGCCAACCAGATACTCATCTGGATCGAGCCAGACAATCGGCAGCCCAAGCGATCTGGCCATCTCGATCTCGGCAGCCAATCCATCCGAGGCAGCCCAGCCAGGCAGCATGGCGACCACCAACCTGGTGCACCTGCTCAGGATGGCCATATCGTAAGACTCCCAAAAACGGAAATCGGTGGGCAGGCCAACTGCCTCGGCAATCGGATGGCAGTGGCTGATCGGGGAGAAAATGTGATACCCATCCTTCATCAGCTTTCCGGCAATTACGTTCATCTGGTTGAACCGTAGGCAGCGGACAGCCAGATCGGGGTGAGAGTAGGGACCAGCCAGGTAGAACATCACAGATCTCCAATCCAGTGAACGGCCAGAATCAGGACGAGGACGGCGGCGATCCCAACCAGCTCATGCAGCTCCATGGTCACCCCTTCACCGAGTAATACGTCACGAATTTCCCATTGCTCGATGGCACCTGCTTGGCCTCGATCACACCGGCCTGGACCATCGTCTCGAGTATTTTATCGAGATCCTTGGCAGTCCATTTGCAGGCCCTGATTAGAGCCGTTCGGCTGCAGAGCTGCTTTCGCTTGGTCCATTCGTTTACGATCTTGCGGATCCTTTGCCACTTCTGCTGGGCTGGATCGCTGCTTGCCACTTCGTCCTTTGCCACGGCAATGAATCGCTCGGTGCACCAGGTGGCAAAATCGATTCCCCACCTGGCGGCCAGATCATCGATCACTGGGGCCACATGGTCGCGGCTGCAGGCGTAGATCAGAGCTAATCGCCGAGCCTTCTCGATGCATCTGGCCCAAACAGCGTTCTCAGTTTCATCCGTCCCGGCATCCTCAGCCTTGGCGACCAGCTGGCGGAATGCATCGGTGGCTGCCGGCGACTCTGGCACCAGGATGGCATCCGGCCACTGGCTCCCCAGGTTGCCTCCTGGGCTCAGCTTCATCCAGTAATCGGCCAGCTCCAGGATCCCCATGGGTGGGTTGGTCTCCTCGATATCCTCAGACCTGGCTTTCGGTCCTGAGTCGATCACCATCATTCGCGCGGCGAAACCGTCCTGCAGATGGCCCTCCTCGAGGCCAGCCCAGAAGTGCTCTGGCACCGTCATCCCCAGGAAGCTGCAGCAGGGCAGGTACACCTCCTTATTGTTTTTGCTGTCAGCGTAGCTCTTCTGCTTCCACACACCTCCAGCCTCTCCCCAGAGCTCGAGGAGCGCCTCCTGGACCGCATGGAGGTGGGCTCCACCGGTCTGCACCTTGGTCTTGGCAATGAATCGCCCGACTTCATCCCAAAGGTACAGCTTAGAACGGCTGACCAGGAGATCCGAGGCCAGCGCAGAGTCGGATGAAACCTTACCACCGTACAGCTGGCCGGCACCGATCGCGTTAAGTATCTTCTTCACGCAGGTCTGCGGGGCCTGCTTGCCACCACCAGACGGCGCCAGGCAGACGAAATAGAGATTTGAGCGGCTGCCGGCTCGATCCTTACACTTGCCACCGATCAAGGCTCCCTGGAGGGCCACGGCGGCCACCAGAGACAGCACCCGATTCTTTCTAGGGTTCTGGCTGGTGATCCAGTCGGCGACGTCAGAGCAGAATCCTGGCACCTTGAGCAAGTGGGCGGGAAAGTCCCGGCTGTGGCTCTCCTGCTGGGCCTGAGCCATCAGTCCACCGAGGTACACATCCCATCGATCCAGCTCCGTCTGGCTCAGTGGCTCGGCGGATTGCTCGAGTCGAATGGACTCCTCCTCCAGCATCCAGCCCTGTGAGCCCTCGAGCCGGCCAGCATTCTCTGCATGGCGGAGCTTGTGCTCCAGCTCTCGATCGCTCCAAGGCGGCTGGCACCCCTGATTCCAATCGGCCAGGATCTGCCTGGCCCCATCAATTCCAAGTTCGAATCCGGTCACAAGGACGCAAGCCAGGCGGAATGTCACCCCATGGCCATCCTGGCCACTGATCGCGGCTGGGTAGCTCTGAGCGTACAGCCTGGCCCTTTGTTCGGCGTCTGGCCGGCCAGGTTGGTGCGGTCTTGGCTCCTGCCTCGGCAGCGGCGCAGGTCTCGCAGCTGCAGCTGGCTCTGGAGGGATCACCACATCCGTCAGCCAGTCGATTCCGGCCTGGCAGTTCTCCACCTGGTCCACCGATCCCCACTGGTCGCCAGTCACGGTGAAATATCGGCCAGAGCTGTAGATCTCTATCCTGGCACCTGGCTTGCCTGGGATTTGCAGCTTTCGACCCTTGGCGATGTTCGGCCTCCCAAGGCAGAAGATCTTGAGACCTTTGCCACTGGGGCTGACCTCGGTGTAGCTCGGAAGGTGCGCCAGCACATCCTTTGCCCAATCATCGAGCTGCCAGTCAGTGTCCATGCAGTTGTCTAGGTCGACCCCCACGAAGTCATCACCAGGTGCAAAGACGAATCCGCACCCGGTGTACGTTGCCAGATTGCCCTGGAGCACCTGCTGGACAGCCTCAAAGCTGGACCAGTGCGCTGGGTCGGTGGAGCTGGCCATCCGGCCATTCACCTGGTACGGCACCTTGGTGGCCTTGCCATCGCGCTTCTCAAGCTTCCACAGCACCCACTGGTGGGCTGCCCTCATGGCGTGCGGGATCTGCATGGTGTCTCTCTATGATCGAAATAGCTGGGCCTGAACCTGCGCGGTAAGCTTGGCCTCATCGAGATCGATGAGACTGAAATGGCCCCTGGGATGGAATTCAACGTCAACAATTTCTGGAAACTTGCGGCCAGGCGTCCACCTCATCAGGACCCTAGCTGGCTTGGCCACTGCCTCTGGGCATTTCTTCAGAATGTGCCAGGCCTCCCAGCATGATCCTGGGCATGGCACATCACTGCGGCGGCGCCACCATCGCTCGGCCTGCTTCTTGGCTGTTGAATCATGGGGGTGATCCAGGCTAAGAAATTCGCTGAATGCATTGGTGCCCCTCAGCTTGTAGATCACCCTGAGCGATCGCTTTTTGCCAGGCGGCGAATACACCAGGTAGGCTGGATCGCCCAGCACCTCGATCCATTCATCCTCCTTTGATGGCGATCCGTCAGAGAGCACCGGGAGCGTGCTGGCTTTGGCATCGTGCTTGGCTTCTGGCTCTGGCCACTGGTACCCACAGGCTGGGCATTCCCTGGCCTGGATGGCCACGAGCTCCTTACACTTGGGGCATGCCCTAGCCGGTGCTTCACCACCTGAACCAGCGCCCAGGCCCTTGGTCTTTGGAGGCCTGAGGCGATCCACTGGCCCATGGCGTTCGATATTGCCTGCGAAGTCCAGCACCAGGCAATTCTGTTTGCTGGGATGGAGCCTGAATCCTCTGCCAATCATCTGGTAAAGCAGGCCAGGGCTAAGGGTCGGCCTCAGAAGAGCTACACAGTCGATGTTGGGCGCGTCGAATCCTGTGGTGAGCACATCGATATTTATCAGAAACCTGATGGCACCAGCCTTGAAACCGTCCAGGACCTTCTGCCTGGCGGCTGGCTTGGTGGTTCCATCTACATACCCCACGGATGCTGCCCCCACAGCCTTGGCCAAGTGCTCCTCGACAAGTGCAGCATGGCGGCGGCCACAGGTGAAGATGAGCACCGATCGGCGATCGGCTGACCAGCTGAGGAGCTCCTCGACTGCCTGGCGGACCGTCTCTTCCTGAGCAGCGGCGCGGTCCAGCTGCGACTGGATGAATTCGCCACCCCTGGTGCCAACGTCAGCGACCTGCATCAGATTGCCTGGCTCTTTGCTGGTCAGTGGGCAGAGGAAACCCTGCTGGATCAGCTCGAGCAGTGGCACCTCGTAGCAGATTTTGGAAAAGAGCCTGCCCTCCCCAACCACCATGCCATGATCGAGGCGGTATGGTGTGGCTGTCAGCCCGACGAATCGGATCTTCGGATTGATCTTCTGCAGATTGCTGAAGAGCTCAAAGTACATCCCCTCACCATCACCAGGGATCAGGTGAGCTTCGTCGACGATAACCACATCCCTGTGGCCGAGTTGGTAAGCGGCTTTTTGGCGGTACACGGACTGGATCCCAGCCACCACCACATCAGCCAGGTAGTCCCGGCGACCGATCCCAGCCGAGTAAATGCCAGCCTGGAGCCCCGGAATGCAGGCTTCGATCTTCTCAGCATTCTGCTGGAGCAGCTCCTTACGGTGGGCCAGAACCAAGCAGCGGGACTTCCATGCCAGAATATCCCGAGCCATCATGGCGATCGTCAGCGATTTGCCTGCTCCTGTGGGCAGTACCAGGCATGGGTTGCCTGGTTGCTCTCGCATGAATTGCCAGACCGCTTGGACTGCTTGGCTCTGGTACCACCTAGGCTCCATGGTCAGCCCTCCACCTTCACGCGGCAGTGATGGTAGTAAGTGCCGTCTTCGGTGTAATACCTGATTGCATTGCTGTCTAAGTCTTTTTGGCAGCGCATCAGACGGGCAAAAATACCCCACACCAAAGACCCGTTTGGGTTGGTCAACCCAGCAGAAAATTCGCACTGCTCTCCTAGGTCTATATGTATGGGGTGTCGATAGCCTGCACCAACTTCCGATTTTGCTGGCCCCTCGTTTCTGATGACGGCATATCGGAATTCCTGCCACCTGTTTGGATCTAGGCCATCACGAGTGCATTTGAATGGCAAAATCCAACCGGTAACTTCAGCCAGCCGCAGCTCACTCCATGGCTCAATCTCTCCATTGCGAACATACACAAGCTTGCCAACGTCGGCAGCCGTTGCGTCGCGATATGCGTCGCGAATGTCCAGCCATTCGCCTGGCGACATCCTGGGGACAGCGCGTGGCCCTGCCGGATGTTCCGGCTCGGGTGCCTCGGCAGGCGCAAGCCAGTCAACCTTGAAAGCATAGCCGGCAAGAATAACCACTGCCGACTGGTACGATTCGCCAAACTGTTCGACCTGCATTACGGCGCCGTCGAACCGGTCCATATCGGCCAGCCAAAGCGTGTCATCGCTAACCTCCGGCGTCTTTGGCCTAGTCACCCGCACCCAGTCGCCAACCTTCGGCTCCCATGCCGGATGGTCTGGCTCTGGCTCCTTCGCTGGCTCGGCTGGTGGCCGGTTAGCCAGCATGGCCTCGCCAAAGGTAGTTGGCTCCCAGTGGTGATCCTTCGCCAGCAGCTGCGCAGCCTTGGCCCTGAAGCTGTGATCCACATGGAGCCACTCGACATTGACCCACAGGCCGAGCACCTTGATGGCGATCTCTCCAGTCTCTGAAACCTTTGCCTCGGCCTCTGGATCGATCACAAACCTGTGATTCCTGAGCACTAGATCATGAAGCGTCCTCCAGGTCGGCCACTGTGCCCACTTGGGAGGCGCCACGAGGTAAACGAGATCGAGCGGCCTGAGGTGCCATTTCTCAGCGATCACATCCCATAGGCTGCTATCCTTGGGCTGGCTTCCAGCGCTAAAATCGACCCCCTCCATGTGGATCCGCGTAAACCTGCGACCATTTGGCGGAGCCCGGAGCTCCTCGCCATCCTGCAGCTGAACCCAGGCGGCTTTCCAGTGTACTGCCTGGCCTTTGCTGCCTTCGCACTGGAATGCCTCGATATCACCATCTGGACCATAGTCGATACCGATCAGCTTTGCCTCAGGCTGCTGGAGAGGGTCGGCGATCGGATCCAGGGACACCCTGACCAGGCGGCCAAAGTCCCGGCTGTCACAGCGGCGCCACTTGATCGATTTCCCAAAGAAGGCATCCGGCTGGGCTCCGTCCCAGCTGCCGGCTCTCTCGATCCGCTCGTCACAGTCGGCGACAAACCCATCAGCGTCGGCTGCCTCCTGGACGCAAAGATCGTATTCCTTGCGAATCGAATTCTGGGCCAGCCGCAGATGGTTTTTGGCTCTGAGCAGGCTGTTTTGGGCTCTAGTAATTCTCAGCAGTCTTTCCTTAGCATTCATGTCCTGTGTCTCCTCGTTTAGTGTCTCTTCCCAGCCACAGTGAGCCATGGCAGGCGGCTGGTTCCTGCCATGGAGTTCCGTCAACGATCACTAAAATGGCGTTCCATTCTGCCCTGGCTGCTGGGCCCATGGCGGCGGTGCCTGCTTAACCGGTGGCTGAAATCCACCCTGCTGAGGCTGAGCTGGTGCAGCTGCTGGAGCTGGCTGCTCGTATGACTGCTGCGGAGGAAACGGCGGCTGGCCAGGTTGCTGGGCCCACTGGGTCTGGTGGCCCTGCGGCGGGTGCTGCTGCAGCGGCTGAGCCATTGGGGCCTGGTACTGCGGCTGCTGCACTGGCTGGCCCAACTGCGGTGCCATGGGGGCCTGCTGTGGTGCCTGCTGCCACGGCTGCTGGGTCTGCGGTGGCATGAAGCCAGACTGGGCACCTGGAACAAACTGCTGCTGTTGCGGCTTTTGGGCCCTCGGCTTCATCTGCGGAGGTGCCTGGCTCTGGGTGCTCCAGACTGCTCGGATCTCATTCACCAAGGCCCCACTGTCGAGCTCCTTAACGTCCAACCTGGCCCAGAATGGGATCTGGTGCAGCTGCTCAGAGTGGCTCGGGCTCATCTGGTTCACCGCGCGGCACACATTGGCCAGCAGGCGATTGCTAACCTCCACGGCCTTTGGATTGGGGTGGCGCATCCAGTACCCCTCGTGGATCACCTGGCCGGCCACAGATTCGGGCTGGAGGATCTCGATATCCAACACCAGCTTTTTCTTTTCTGTGTGCGGATTGGGCTGGAATTGCTGCTGCTGCTGGTCGTCCCTGTCTCCATCGACACACTTTGAGCCCTTCACCCAAACCATGTAATCACCAGCGGGCACCGCAGTCCGGCTCTCTGGGATGGCGGCGGCATTGAAATTGATTTCTGGCATCTGATCGATTCCTTATTGAGGTAAAAACTTGGCATACTCTGCATAGCTGAACGGGATTTGGTCCGGCATCCCGAGCCGGTTTTTTGCCTTGGCTGCTGGTTTTCCGGTGGTCCTGAGAATCCTCAGACCGGTGCCAACACCTTTGGTGATCGTCTTTTTGAAGCCTCCATCCTCCTCCTTAACAACGGTTTGATAGTTGGCAAAAAACACTTCATCGGCCCATTCAAAGATCATGTTCTGCACCTGATCGTGCAGCTTCGGGCTGTAGCGATCGTAGCTGGCAGTCTCTGGATCGTCGAATTTCTCGACCTTGGCATGGGCCAGCAAGATCACTCCCATGCCTCGATTGTCTCGCAGCCAGTCGAGGCCTTGCAGCAGGACCCTGAACATCTGCGCGGCCAGAGGATACCCCCGACCGTATTTGATATCGCCGATCTGCTCCACCCCATGGGCGGCGGCCACCTTAGAGTGCACCAGCTTCTCGGCCCAATCCACCGTGTCGATGGTGACGGTTCGATACTGGTGCTGCTCACTGCACAGCTGGCCAATGCACCACATCAGCTGGTCCCAGCTGGTGCACACCGGAAACTTGGCGACCTCGATATCGTTGGCCCCTTCCTCGGTTGGAACAAAAACACACCCAGGTGCCTGGGCTGCAAAGGTGCTTTTTCCAATTCCCCCTGGCCCGTAAACGAATGTTCGGCGCGGCTTGATCACTTTGCCTGTCGGTAGATTCAGCATGATGGCCCTCAGAGCTGGGTGACAGTGCGGCCAAACTTGAGCGATCGCGGCCAAGGGCGATCGAATCCGAGGGTGGCGACCAGCTGACGATAGGTCAGCAGCGATCCCTGGATCTGCTCGGCGGCCAGGTCGAGGGTCTCAGGTGAGACCTCAAAAACATGCGACCGAAACGGCTCGGATTTCTCGGCAGCGATCACATAGACCCTGGGCTGGACCGGCAGCCCGAGGCCCTGGACCATGCCCCTGTAGAATGCCAGCTGCCGATCGTAGCCAAACCGGCTGAAATCCCTGGAGAACCGGTCCAGATCCTCGCAGGTCTTAAGATCGACAATCCAGCCGGCATCCCGGTTGAAGAAGTCCAGACGGCTCTGGCAGCGGACCCCATGAAGCTCACCGCGGATGGTCACCTCTGGCAGCCCAATGTGGAGCAGCTGCTGCGCGTCGGTTTCAGCGATCGACTCGGCCATGGCATTCATCCTGGTAAATTCCTCCCCATTGATCACCTGGCGGCCCTGGGCCAGCAGCTCCTCATTCCATTCCTGCCAGGCCTTGGAATCACGGCCAAAGGGCTTGCCGGTCTTTTCGTTGATCGGACCCTCGGCGATCTCGTAGCGCTGATGGAATTCGGTGGGGCCCTCCAATATGAAGCAGTGGATTGCGCGGCCAAGGTCATAAGCTGGCCGGCTGGCCTCCTGCAGCAGGCCCTGCATCTTCCACTGGCACGAACGCGGCGAGTGGTTGAAGAGATCCAGCAGGTGCGATCCCATAAATTGGCCCCTGGCCTGCTCGTACTCTGCGACTGTGCAGGGCACGATCTGAGTGGTTGGGTGCGACTGCCATGGAAGCTTAGGCATGTGGTGTGTCTCCTTTGGTCATTGTAAACGTGTATACAACTCAAGCGGTTTGAAAATCTGTTTGAACTATCGAAGAGCCCCTGCCACCCCCGGAGGCGAGACACTGGACCACGTGAGGGGGTGGCAGGGGAATGCAGATGTGCGTCGGCTGCCTGTGGTGTCTCGTGTGTCTCGTGTCTCTAGTGTGTCTCGTGGGCAAAGGATATGCGATCCCAGGGCCCATGGCAAGCTTTTTATTTCCCAGGCACCTCCTGATCTGGCCTGGCCACTGGCCGGCAGGCAAAAACCCTGGCCCTGCGCGGTGTCTGGCCCAGCGTACCATTGGCAGGTTGCCATACACCTGGAGTCCCAATCGACAGATCTCCATCGATGCATTCGGCCACCCAGTCACCAACCTGGATTGTGTCGTCCAGATCGACTGCATTGAACCCAGGCAAAGTCCATCGAATCATTCCCAATCCTCCTGGAGGCCATCGTCTTCCTCGTACCATGTCTCCCCAGGCGCTGGAAACTTGTCTTTGCTAAGCCCTTCTCTCAGGCGGCCAGCCCAAACCGTCTCCCCGTCCCTGGCGTCGATCACATGGCACCAATCATACGGATTGGCCCTGCCGGTCACATGGTCGCAGGCGGTCAGCTCGATCGATCTCCTGGCCTTCTCCAACGTCTCAAAGGTGCCAGCAGCGTCTCGCCAGCCACCCTCTGGGTAGTAGTCGTACCCGGAAAAAACCAGCAGCACATTCAGATTCCGCAGCTGTGAGCGAAGGTCTTGGGCCTCGATCTCGGCCTTGGCCAGTTCACGATCGAGGCAGTAGAGCAGGTAAAAAGTGCTGCAAAGCAGCGTCATTGGGACGGCGACCCCCAGGGCCAGGGCAAAGTTGAGCATGAAAGTCATGGTGTACCCTCCTTGGTAGCAGTTCCACCGTCCCCCCAGCCATCTACCGGACCAGGCCCACCGATCTCCTCGGCAGCCTCGGTACACACTGGGTCGCCACCGTAGCCTGGCCTCGGGCCCAGCTTCGACACCACAGCGGCCAGGGGCTCCTGCTGCAGTCTGGCCAGGTACTCCAGGCATGCCTGGTCGAGCCAGGCGGCCAACTTGCAGCCATCGAGGCTGGCTCGGCGCCGAAATGCCTCAAGGTGGGCGGCAGGCAACCTCAACAGGTAAGTTAGTTGTGCCATTCAGCGTACCCTCCATCGGTATTGATCACGGCGATCGACCCCTGATCGGTATCAGCGTCCAGCTGGTACCCGATCTCTTTGACTGCCTCCTCCAGCTCGGTGTTGCTGGCTCGATCTGGGATGTCCTTGAACTCAGCCACCCAGCCGGACTCGCGGGATCCGTCAGATGTCCACACCCGATACCGCCAGCCTTCCATGCCTTTCTTGTCCTTGCCCCAGTAAATTTGAATCCTAACCACTTCCATCAGCTCACCCCCTTTGCTCGGCTGGCGTTTCTAAGGGCCCATGGCAACCAGCACAGGCCGATCTGGGCATTGGCGGCTCGAATCTCAGACAGTTGGCTGTCGATCGCAGCCTGGACGAGAGACGGCTGCTCACCATCCTCCCCTCGGACATCCTCCAGCAGCCGCTCGAGCTGCAGGAGATTGGTGCTGGCGTCTCGCCACGATCGCCAGATCTCCTCCAGCCTAGCCTCAGGCAGTCCGGCCAGGGTGTTGGTCAGCGCGGCGGCCATCCCAGCGGATTTGTGCTTCGTGCTCATGAATCCACCTCCTGCAGGCGATCCAATGCCATCAGAATCAGGCAACGGTTTGCGATCCGGTCTGGATCATCGCCAGAATCTCGCACGATCTCACGGAGAACCAACTCCATCGCATCCGATGGCGTAGTGGCCTCCTCGACCTCAAACCCACAGTACACCCAGTCTGGCTCGATCTCGTCGAAAGCCAGTTTGCCATCGCATGTAGCCATCGCCACCTGGCAGTGTGGGTGCGACCAGTCGGCGCGAACCCAGTAATGGTCCCCACAGAATTCAGTCTCATAAACTTGCATTTGCATGAGTGTCTCTCCGATTGCGAAAACTCAAGATTTGAAAGGCGGCTTCGCCACCGCGGCGATCGCGGAATAGCTGCCGGCAAATTTGGTGGCGATCTCCTCAGCCAGCTTTCGAGCCTCGGCCACTGCCCTAGGGTCGTCCCCGAGCACCTCGATCCTGACCACATCGGCCACCCCGCATTCGAACCAGACCTTGACTCCTCGCCAGATCTCGCGGCTGTTGACGTACAAACGCTCCCTGGCGGTGACTGGGTGCTTCCACTTGCCGATGGTCCAGCGTTCCATCTGGGGCCTGCTGCTGCGATCCAGAGCCTTGGTCACCTTGGCCCTGTGCTGCTCTGGCACTTGGTCGATGGTGGTCTTACCAGACTTGATCTCTTCCACCATCGCGTCGATGTACCAGCCCTTTGTTCCTGCCATGATCGTGCTCCATCGCGGTGTTGAGTCATGCCTCACCAAAGTGGGTCAGCTGATGAAACTATATCGGACCGGTACCGGGGGGGCAATAGGGAAAGATATATTTTTGGGGGCACGAGTTTCACTCAGTTCCGGTGGACACCTGCAAGGGGGGATGGAAAGGTGAACCTGTGGTGAAACTCCTAGTGAATCTGTTTGGACCAATAAAACATTAGAAAAGAGAAGAGAGAGAGAGAGGAGTTTCACTGTTCTCTATGGGTCTCTTTTATCTGATCTTTGTCTTCCCAGGGGGTGCTTATTAGGGACGCGGGATTTTCCCCGGTGAAACTCCTCTGTTGGACTTTGGGCACCAGGCCTGCTACCCTGCCACCTGGAGGGCCAAGCCATGCCAAACATCGATCTGCCATTCCCACCATCGATGAATCACTACTGGCGGCGCGTCGGTGCCAGGACGATCATCAGCCGAGCTGGCCGAGAGTTCAGAGAGGAAGTGATCAGGCTGACCAGGGACGGCAGCCGCGGTTCTCTTGATGGACCAATTGCCATCACGATTGAAGCACATCCACCCGATCGCCGGCGAAGAGATCTGGACAACCTGCTCAAGGCTCCACTCGATGCGATGGCCCACGCAGGCTTGTACCTGGACGATCACCAGATCGAAGAAATCCACCTCTACCGGCGCAACTGCTGCAAAAACGGAAAGCTGGTGGTCTCCTTGGAGCCCCAGGGAGGGTCTCAACAGGCCGATTCATGCGACCTGCGAGCCGAGCTCGAGCAAAGAGCCAATGAGCTGAGGCAAGAGCTCACAGCGGTGATGCAGGCCCTCGAGCAACTTGGCGGGTGACACCCACCCGACCTGCTGCATGTCTCAAAATGAGACAAAAGCCGTCTCAAAGTGAGAATCGGCTTGGGTCCTTCCTGCCCCCGCATGCTGGGGCGGG